>Ga0073928_10000427_pt1 | contig 99725 bp, 61 predicted proteins | sample PaiPotPPA55metaG_FD_76969 | JGI IMG/M metagenome (GOLD analysis project Ga0073928, IMG submission 76969) | Iron sulfur acid spring bacterial and archeal communities from Banff, Canada, to study Microbial Dark Matter (Phase II) - Paint Pots PPA... ... | reverse complement strand
GCAGCAGCGCTGCTTGCTCCGGACTGTACTCTTGAAAGGGCATCGATTCTCTCCTCTGCCCCTTTTTGCCTCACTTCCCCCAGTCATTCAAGCTCAAAGCTTGATCAGTTGCGACACAGACTCGTCAAGTCGTGGGCATCGTGCCACCGTCGATAATGTAGTCAGCCCCGCTGATAAACGCGCCCCGGTCTGAGGCCAGAAAGGCTACCAACTCCGCCACTTCCTCCGGGCGGCCTGTCCGGCCGATGGGAATGCCTCCAAGCATGTCCATAATCCGTTGCCGTGCAGCGTCCTCGCTGATGCCGCTGCCTTTGGAAATGTCGGCGATCATCCCCTTCGCGCCCGTGGTCTCGATGAAACCGGGCGAAATCGTCGTTACTCGCACTCCCTTCGGAGCAACGGCCTTTGCCAGTCCCTTGCTGTAAGTAGTAAGGGCTGCCTTGACCGCCGCGTAGGCGAGAGTCGAATTGGGAAACGGAAGACGATGAGCGACGGAAGAAATATGAATGACGACTCCAGACTTACGTTCGATCATGCCCGGAAGGAAAGCGCGGTCCAGGCGGACAGCGGCGAGCAGATTCACATCCAGTATCCTTTGCCAGTCCTCGTCGGAGAGCACCTCGAATCCGCCTGCTTTTGTTTCCGTTCCGCCGACATTATTCACCAAGATATCGAGTCCACCCCACTCTTGCAGAATGCGATCGACGACGTTTTGGACACCCCGGGCCGATCCGATATCCGCCTTTATAAAGAGAGCAGAATCCTGGCCGTGAGCTGCCTCAGATCGCGCGGTGGTGGCCACCGAGGCACTGCTCAATGCGAAGCGGCGTAAAATCGCTTCTCCTACACCCTTCGTGCCACCGGTCACTAGAACACGTTTGCCTTTGAACTCATCGCCGAAAACAGTAAATGGATAGCTGTTTGTCATGTTCCCTCCAAGAGAAATCATGATTCGAAAGATGTTTGAACCTAGGCGGCCAGGTTGATTTTCATGCCTAGTCTTAAATCCGGGCGTTCGACCAGCCGCCGCAGCATTAGCCCGAGTTCTGGCGCCTTGATGGCTCGTACCTTCTATTTGTAGAGCCAAGGCTTATAGGCAATCTCGATGTTGTATCCGTCCGGGTCGCCGATGTTTGCCGCGAAGTAGTCGGCACGCCATTTGGGCCGAAGGCTTGGTTCCTTGTTTGAAGTAGCTCCTGCGTCTATCGCCGCCTTGTAGCAGGCCCTGACAGCGTCCGCGCTCTTGGCGGTGAATGCGACGTAAAGGTCTTTGGCGACTTCGCCATTCTTCAGCCAGAAACCCGGATTGCTATCGATCGCGAAACCGTGCAGTTGATCGAACTTGTAGGGCATGTCGATGCCAAGCGGCTCAAGCACCTTCTTGTAAAATTCGCTCGACCGTTCCAGGTCAGAGACGGGGAGATAAATATGGTCAATCATGGCTTTCCTCTTTTCGTTTGACTGTGACAGCCCCGCGGATCCGCGCGCCTGGCGCGGCCACGCTCAGCGCACCTTGGCGAAGCAGTCGCGGGCTGTTGCCGTTCAGTTTGTGATATGCGTCCTCGCGACCAGCCGCCGCAGCATTGGCGCGAGATCTGGCGCCTTGTAGAACGGATGTCCACGGAAGATTGCCGCGCATTTTTCATCCAGAGTGCTGAGGGCCTCATGCACCTTCGGTACGGCTTCCCGCACCTCGCCTATTCGTTCGCGGACGAACAACAAATTCTCGGGATCGACGTAGCCTGCCTGTATGAAGCCGCGCGTTTTCTTGGCACACCGGCAGGGATTCGTCTGGTTCACCAGTCCGCACTTGTCGTTCATAAAGTTGCGCAGGTCTCGCCGCGCACGGGCCAGTCGTTGTCGAAAGTTGTCGGGAGTGATCTCCAACACCTCAGCGGCAACGGTGTCGCTTACACCGAAGATGGCGCCGAGGATAAAGGTCAAGCGCTGCTCGCGATCAAGGCAAAGAAGCATTCCAGAAGTACAGGACAGCATCGCCTCGGTCACTAGCAGGTCAGTGTCCGCGGAAGTGCCTTTGGGATCGGCCAGCTCTAACTCTGGCGTGTCGTCGATCGCCGCGCCGTAGTAAGCAAAATCCATGGACGCAGGCTCCACCCGCCCGCGCTTCATGTTGAGCACATGGTTGACCACGATGCGGTACAGCCATGTGCGGAAGCTGCTCCGGCCCTCAAACGACGAGAGCCGGGTGAGTACTTTGATGAGGATCTCTTGTGTGGCGTCCTCGGCATCCTGCGGATGGTGGAGCATGCGAACGGCGATGTTGTAGATCCACGCTTGATGCCGCTGGACCAGGTCTTCGAGCGCCTTGTGATCTCCCGAGCGGGCGCGTAGCACAAGGTTTTGGTCCTCGTGGTCGGGGGAGTTGTCGGCTAGCGGATTATGGATAGTCATGATGCATCTCCAAGCGCCCGTATGCCTTGGCTCGATTTCACAGAGCCTTGGGTATTGCAGAGAAGTGGGCGCTCACAATCTTCCACTGCCCGCTTTGTTTGATGAAGACCAGGTAGTTCGGCCATGGATCGAGAGGATCTTGCCGTCTTTGGTGACTCCCGTAAACATGTCGTGCGCATTTACGATGCCCACCTCACCGCCGTACATGCGACACGATGGTTGCCGGAAGCCGAAGCTGGCTGAGGCAAGGCTCGCGATGACCTCGTTGAGATACTTGGCAAAGAGCGCCTTGCCATCGAACCGATAGGGAACGTGGTCAAATACTTCCACGTCCTCGGCAAGCATGTCCAAGATGGGCTGGAGGTTGCGCTGGTCGAAGGCGTCGGCGAATTGCTGTGCCAGGGTTTGGAGTTCACTCACGCTCATATTTGTGTCGCCTCTACTCTGGTTAGACACACGCCGCGGCACAGTGTGACAGAACAATATCGCCGAAGCTGCTCACCGCCGGGGCACCGGCGAGCGGAGGCTCCCATCAGATTGCGCTCGGATGACGGGCAACCCGGAAGTTATCAGCTCGTCCCTCGGGTTAGTAGCAACAAACAGGCCGTCGCGGTATTCCTGGACCGAATTCCCATTTCGTGTGGATCCAACGTTCGCTGCCATGCTGGACATCGGGATCAGAACCGCTGCTACGATGCATTCGGAAATTAACGTAATGTTCCGGCCCGGATTGCTTTGGCTGCGGCCGCAAAGACTACTGCGGTCGGTCTTAAGGCGGCACGTTCTCGTCGTAGCGAGGTATCTCAATCTTTGAGATCCTTAAACCTAATCTGAATCAACCACACGATGACTGCAAAAATCATCGCGGTCGAAACCCCGAAGAGGAGTGCTCCATTCGCCGTCTCGAGCGGACCTAGTAGTCTCCAGGAAGGCGACATGATGAGATCGCCGTAACCTAGGGAAGTGTAATTCACCGCTGAGTGGTAGAAGGCTGTTCCGAAGTCTCGAAATTCGCGGCAGATCATAAACAATAGCGCCCAAAACCCAATCTCTGCGAGATGTCCCAGGGACGCGTAAAACACTACCCGGGCAAAAATCGCGACATCGGTCCAAGGCGTGCCGATACTACCGAGACTTCTTTGGTGGCGAACCAGGTGGATCGTAGCTCTGAGTGGAAGCAGGAAAATAGCGGTCGTGCAGGCTGAGGCGACCACGCCAACGGCGAGCGGTGCCAGAACGGAGATGCGGTCACCTTGTATCACTCTATTTCCGGTTACCGGCACGACTTCCGAGCGAACGACGCATCGCTTAAGCCTTGGACGCGACTGTCGCCGTCGAAGAACTCGAAGTCTGTTCTCCGGATCATTGCTGGAACTCAGGGGGTGGACCACTGACTCGCCGCCACTTCAGGCGAACACTTACTTCTACACGATTGGCGATCTTGATGAATGGAATGCCGCTGGTCATTCCATAGTCCTTGCGGTCGAAAGCCATAATGCCGTCGAGACGTCCCGAGGGTGTTCCTTTGCTATCGCTCGTCAGGGTTAGTTTCTCCGTTTTGGTGACGCCCCGAATGGTGAAGTTGCCCTCGATGTCAAACGTGTATAGTCCGGTCTGAACGATTTTCGTTGATTTGAACGTGATCGTTGGCGATTCTTCGACGTTGAAGAAATCCTTCCCCTTCAACTTGTTGTCTTTCATATGGCTGCCGGTATTAACGCTGCCGGCTTCAATCTCGATGTCTACGACAGCGGTCCGGACATCTCTCGATGAGAACTTTATGCTTGCGTTCCATTTTTCAAAATTCCCTTTGATCGAAACGGAAGAGTCGACACCGAACTTGATACTGCTTTCCTCAGTTGTTACTTCGTAGGTTGGGACTTGCGCACAACCTGTTCGCGGTAATGCGAAAAACGCCGTCATGCATATCGCAAATGCAAAGACGCGGTTGAGTTGTCGCTCGATATGACTTCGCACGTTGGCCTCACGCTTCCGAGACGCGATGGTCTCAGACAACTTTCCGGAAAACCGGTATTGAAATCTGTCCATGCTCTGGTCTCAACTTGTTTGCTCAGCCCGAGCAATGCTGAATTGAATCGACCATCCCTCGAATGTCATGGTTTTCAAAGATGTGACTTTCGTGTTCTTCTGTTTTGGGAATAGCTACATTCACCATTGCCTGGCCCAACTCGTCTGCCCGAATCACCAAGTGTGGAAACGGCACGAGCAATGTCAACGGAGCGGTTTGTCTCATCTGGCTCACAAGAGTGCGCGCTCCTCCATCCAATCGACGTATAGTCGCCGCTCGGCAAAGAGCCATGAGCCATCGTTTTTTACGAAGGTGTCGAGATATCGCAGCGATGCGAGCATCAAACGTCCCTTTCCGCCTTCGAGCGTGACGTGATGCGCAAGACAGTAGGCTTCGCCCGTGGCGCTATCTTCTGTCAGCGTGAAGATTGTGCTCTGTCCGAGGTAGTGCGTCGTAGCCTCGTATTTGTTCAGCTCAGCGAAGACGGGAGCGAGCGCCTCGCGCGAGTGCAGTTCCTGTGAGGGCGTCGCGTCCTTGGCATTCATGTACACAACGAAGCGCGTGTCAGCGGTAAACAGCGACATCTGACCATTCGCATCGCGGCGATCGGCGCAATGTGCATAAGCCTCGACGAGCTCCCGGATGGCGAGGCGGTCCGCGGCTTCACCGGGGGATATTGCGGTGTGTTTGCTCATGGGCTCATCTCCTTGCTCGCATGTTTATAGCCACCTAAGCGCTTACTCAAGGACGGCTCGCGGCTCGAGAAACGCCTCGATCCCGTAGCGGCCATACTCACGGCCGATGCCGGAATATTTGAATCCGCCCCACGGCGCTTGGGGATCATCCGTCATATTGTTGATCACTACGCGGCCTGACCGTATCTGCGACGCGACGCGACGCGCGCGTTGGAGGTCGGTCCCAAGTACGGCTGCATGGAGGCCATATTCAGAATCGTTCGCGATCTCAATCGCCTGGTCTTCCGAGTCGTAGGTGATGACAGATAGCACGGGACCGAAAATCTCTTGTTGCGCGATTGTCATCTCGTTTCCTACGTTGACAAAAACAGTAGGCTTGACGAAGTAACCCCCTTCAAGTCCTTTAGGGTGTCCTTCACCGCCGACGAGCACCTCTGCTCCCTCTTCAATTCCTTTGCGAATATAGGATTGAACCTGGTCGTACTGTTTCTGTGACACCATCGGCCCGACCGCAGTTTTCGGATCGGCGGGGTCACCGACTGGGAAGGCGGCCATGGCATCGATGATTGCCCGCTTCACCTGATCCAATTTGTCTTTGGGCACAAGAAGCCTCGTCCCTGCGGCACACGCTTGACCGCTGTTCATAAAAGCCATGACGAGAGCCGAGGGGATGGCCTGGCCAAGAACGGCATCGTCCAGCACAATCGTGGGTGACTTGCCACCCAATTCGAGGGTCATGCGTTTCATGGTTTCCGCCCCGTCGCGCATAATCGATTTGCCAACGCCCACGGAACCTGTGAAAGAGATTTTGTCGACATCCGGATTGCGTACGAGTTCGGCGCCGACGACATTGCCCCGCCCGGTAACCACATTCAGCAAGCCCTTCGGGAGATTGGCTTCGTGCAGCGCCTCGACCAAAACTTGAGTTTGCAACGAGCTTAATTCGCTGGGCTTTATGACGACCGTACAACCGGCGGCGACGGCCGAGGCGAGTTTTAAGCAAATGAAGAGCGTGTTCGCGTTCCACGCCGTAATTAGACCAGCTACACCGACTGGCTCCAGTGTGACCGTCGTCTTGCCCCAGTTGCGAGTCAGCGGCAACTCCTGGAGTGCTTGCTCGGCTGCCAGAAATGCGCTAACTCCGGTTTGCACGATGATGCCAGCGAACTGAACGACACCCCCATATTCCTCGACCATTGCCGCTGTTAGCGTGTCAACGCGCGCAGAAGCCGCCTGATGCAGTCGGCGCAGAATCTGTGTTCGCTCTTCCCTGGTCGACCGGCCGAAGGTAATGAATGCGCTCTTCGCTGCGGCGATTGCGAGCTTCGTGTCTTGTTCATCGGCCAAGGTTACACGGGCGATCACCTGACGGTTGGTTGGATTGATGATGTCCATCACCTCGCTGCCGTGGGATTCCACGAATGTTCCATTGATGTAGTGCGTCGTGATTGTTTGCATTGCACTCTCCCGGACTTCAGAGTCAAAACAAGTGGCGTCGCGTGCGATCCGATCGTTAACGTAACGATGCAAGTGCAATTCCAGTGACAGATGCCCCAAATCGCTGCATATTGAACGCTTGCTGCCGGAAGAGACGTGCTGGAGTGTGATGCGGCGTGGTCAGTGTCAATTTTTTGACACCTCACGCAGATCAATACTTTCCCGAAATCGGCCGGAGTCTTCGTGCGACGGCGAACCGGCGATTCGATTGCTCCAAGCTGGATGGCGATTGCGGTGCAACTTCCAGGGGTCTAGATGGCGGCTAGAGCTTGAAGGCGGATGAGCTACGGGATAAGTTGTTCTGGGCTGACTCACAGAAGTAGCGCAAGGTTCTCGCAAATGGCGAACGAGGATGTACAGAAGACGCTGGCGGAGCTGTCACGAGAATTACAAGAGAGCAAAGCCAGACTTGAAGAGGCGCAACGCGTCGCGCACGTTGGCCATTGGGAATGGGATCTGGAGACGGATGTCGTTGTCTGGTCGGATGAAACCTATCGCATTTTTGGATTAGGTCCCCAGGAACGTCCAATGGACTTGGCGACGGTCCGTTCGATGGTCCACCCTGACGATCGCGAGCCTCTTTATCAGGCAGTTGACCAAGACCTCGTTGCTGGACAACGCCCTAGCGGCGAATTTCGGATCGTTCGGCCCAGCGGCGAAGTGCGAACAGTTTCAAGCCTGACGTCCGAGCGTTGGAGTTCCTTGCCGGGTGACACAAAAAGGGACGCATCCGGACGACCTTATAAATTGTTCGGCACCATTCAGGACATCACTGACCGTAAGCGTACAGAGGAGGCCTTTCAGGAAATTTCACGCAAGCTACAAGAAAGCAACGCCAAGCTTGAAGAAGCTCAACGCATCGCCAACGTTGGCCATTACTCGTGGAACCTCATCGAGAACCGAGTGATTTGGTCTGACGAAGTCTACCGTATTTATGGATTGGATCCGCGGCAGGGCACCATTGATCTAGCCAAGGTTAGCGAAATGATTCATCCGGAAGATCGAGAACTCGTCTTCCGCGCAGCTCAGGAGGCGCTCCAGAACGGAGTTCCTGCCGACATTGAACATCGTCTCGTCCGAGCCAACGGCGAAGTTCGGACTATTCACAGTGTTGGCACCGTAAAACGTGATCCTTCCGGCCGACCATACGAAATGTTTGGTACGGCCCAAGACGTCACGAACCGCAAGCGCTCCGAAGAAGCCCTGAAGCAAAGCCAGTTTTATCTCAGTGAAGGACAGCGCCTCGCCCATATGGGGAGTTGGGCATTCAACGATTCGGGTCACTACTGGTCTGATGAGTTATACAAGATTTACGGTTTGGATCCGCAGAATGGAGCACCGACGATTGAACAATATCTGGCGCTCATCCATCCGCAGGACCGAGCCTCCATGGCTGAAACCATCAAACGTATGCAAGAGGAACACCGAGGCTTTGATCAAATAGAGCGGATCATTCGACCCGACGGGCAGCTGCGCTACATCCGCGCCGTGGCAGTCCCCGTTATTGAACAAGGGCTTTTCAAAGGTTTTATCGGTACAACAATGGATGTGACCGAGCAGGAGTTGCTCACACGGGAGTTGCGCAGGGAGCAAGCCTACCTTGCCGAAGCCCAAAGTCTCACCCACATCGGCAGTTGGGCGACTAACTTCTATACAAAACAAATGTTTCACTTGTCAGACGAAACCTTCCGTCTGCACGGCTTCGATCCTAGGAATGGTCCTATTCCACTTGAGCGCTTTTTCGAAACCATACATCCGGAAGATCGGGCGGGTGTGACCGCGACTCTTGAGCAAGCGATCCACACAAGAACGGATTACGACATCCGTGAGTTCCGGGTTTGTCATCCCGACGGTACCCTACGATTTCTGCGCACCATCGGACATCACGACCCTTCTAGCGAAATGGGGCACTACGTCGGCATCACAATGGACATAACCGAACGAAAGAAGGCCGAGCAGGAACGCGAAAAGCTGCGGCAGTTAGAGGCTGATCTCGCACACATCAACCGCGTCAATACGATGGGGGAACTTGCCGCTGCGCTGGCGCACGAAATCAAGCAACCCATCGCCGCGGCAGTGGCCAATGCCGGCGCTTGCCTGGGATTTCTCGAGGGTGAGCGTCCCGATATCTTAGAAGCCCGCGAAGCTGCCTCTGGAACCATTGGATCCGCGAGGCGTGCGGCAGAAATCATCGACCATGTCCGCTCACTCTTCAAAAAGAGTTTCCCGCAGCGTGAACCTGTTGAGGTAAACGAACTGATTCGTGAAGTCGCTCTTCTGTTGCACAACGACATCAGGCGCAATTCTGTGATTGTCCATCTCGAACTTGCAGAAAATCTTCCGGAAGTCGCGGGAGATCGCGTGCAATTGGAACAAGTTTTGATGAACCTCATGCTTAATGCCATTGAGGCCATGCGCGATGCCGGTGGCGACCTGACGATAACCTCGCAACCGACCGATGATGGTCACTTGGTAGTTTCCGTAAGCGATACCGGACTTGGTGTCCCTGCTAATAAGATTGACCAGATCTTCGATACGTTCTTTACCACGAAACCGCAGGGCACCGGCATGGGTCTGGCGATTAGCCGTTCTATTGTGGAATCGCATGGTGGCCGCCTCTGGGCCACTTCCGACTCCGGACGTGGCGCTACCTTCCGATTCACATTGCCGCAGGAGGGGCTGATGGGAGCATGAGTACCTTATCTCCCCCAATCGTGTTCATCGTTGATGACGACGAGGACATGCGGCTATCGATGCAGCGCGTCCTGAAGACGGTTGGCTTACGAGCAGAATTGTTTGCCACGCCGCAGGATTTTCTGCAGAGGAATATTCCAGATGCTCCGAGTTGCCTGGTGTTGGATGTGCGCCTTCCTGGAATGGGCGGACTCGAGGTCCAGCATAAGCTGATTGAAGCGGGGATCAATATCCCGATTATTTTCATCACTGCGCACGGCGATATTCCGATGACTGTTAAGGCCATGAAGTCGGGTGCTGTTGAGTTCCTGACAAAACCATTTCGCCATCAGGAGTTTCTGGACGCTATTCAGCAGGCGTTGCAGCGCGATCAACTGTCGCGCCGGCACAGGAATGAGATTGCCGAATTGCAGGGAAGGTACAAAGGCCTGACTGCGCGCGAGCGAAGAGTCATGGACCTCGTGGTTTCCGGCATGCAGACAAAACAGATCGCAGCGGCGCTCGGGACGAGCGAAATTACCGCTGCCGTTCATCGCGGACACGTAATGCATAAGATGCAGGCAGGTTCTCCCGCTGAATTGGGTAGCATGGCAGAAAGGCTGAAACTTTCTGCGAATAGATAGGCTTCGGACCTCAAGATGCCGGGATCTTCTCTCGGCTGGAGATTCTGCCTTCCTCGGCTGTACTTATTCGCACATATAAGCGGCCTATAAGAAATCATAATTGTGCCTTTTTTGGGCCGGGATATATTGGTGTCACGTATGAGCAGCGTAAGAAAGACGAACTTGGTCGCGGTTGTCGATGACGATGACTTGCTCCGGGATGCAATACGACGCCTGCTCAAAGCTTCTGGGTTAGGAGCAGTCTCATTTGAATCAGCTGAGGGTTTACTGAACTCCGGCCAACTTGGGGAGATTGCGTGCCTGATCGCCGACGTTCGCATGCCGGGCATGTCCGGCCTTGAACTGCAAGCGAAGCTTAAAGCTGAGGGATGCCCGATACCGATCATCTTCATCACGGCGCATGGCGATGCCAAGATGCGGATTCAAGCAATGCGCGACGGTGCCGTCGAGTTCTTGTCTAAACCTTTCGACAACGCAGTCTTACTAGAGGTTGTTCATGCCGCGCTCGAGGATTAGCTCTCGGAGGTAGGAAGGCCGTGGGAGTCGAAATTGGTTGATCAAGACCATCGGGTCCGCAGATTCGAGCAGATCGTAGGCAACAGCCCGGCTTTGAGAGTCGTGCTTGAGCAAGCCGAGCGGGTTGCGCCGACGGACGCTACTGTGCTCATCCAGGGCGAGACCGGCACTGGCAAGGAACTCATCGCTCACACGATCCACAATGCGAGCCCCCGCAGCGGCCGGCCCTTGGTCAAGCTGAACTGTGCCGCCATTCCATTCGATTTGCTCGAGAGTGAGCTCTTTGGCCATGAACGGGGAGCCTTTACGGGCGCAATCGCACAGAGAGTTGGCCGCTTCGAATTGGCTGACAAAGGGACTCTCTTCCTTGATGAAGTCGGCGATATGCCACTCGCATTGCAGCCCAAAGTCCTCCGTGTCCTGCAGGAACAGGAATTCGAACGTCTCGGAAGTGGTCGTACCCATCGCGTAAACGTACGACTCATCGCAGCGACGCACCGGGACCTCCAGCGAATGGTGAACTGCAAGGAACTTCGCAGCGACCTGTACTATCGTCTGAATGTTTTTCCGATCGCGCTGCCGCCCCTGCGAGATCGCCGCGAAGACATTGCTCCACTAGTGGAACATTACGTTGAACTCTTTTGCCATCGAATGGGGAAGTCGATACACACCATTCCAGAGGAATTTCTTAATGCTTGCAAATCCTATTCGTGGCCGGGAAACATTCGAGAACTTCAGAACGTGATCGAACGAGCCGTAATACTATCGAATGAAGGCCTGCTTCCCAATCTTTTGCGCCCAACTCGCTCTCATTCCGTTGTCGCGTTTCCTCCGAGCGCCACGCTAAGAGAATCTGAACGGATTCTGATCTTGGGAGCGCTAGAAGCCACCGGATGGCTGGTCGGCGGACCTTATGGTGCCGCTGCGCGGTTGGGAATGAAACGCACCACCTTGATCGCACGGATGAAGAAGCACGGAATATTTCGGCGTGCGGAGGACAGCAGCTTCGAACAATCCGCTGACAGTAATTATCCAGCGGCCGAGCGCCGTTAGGCGCGCCCACTCTGTAGCGTGCAAAACGAACGTCGAACTCATGAACTGAACGGAGAGATCTGGTGGCCCCAACAGAGAATCAATGGCTCGATCAGGTGGGAAGCGTTCTTGAAACTCTCAATCAGGGCGTAGTTATCAGCGACGAGGATCGACGCATCATTTTTGCAAATTCCATGTTTTTGGAAATGGGTAAAATGTCCGTCGAGGACATTCTGGGCCGGTCGGTAATGGATTTATATCCTGCGGATGAAGCAGGCAGGTTGCAGGAGTTCATCGCGCGCCGTGAGGTCCAGGGGCGGGCTCAATATGAATTCTACATACCTCAATCCGGCGGCGGGCGCCTGCCCGTTGAGGTTACGTCCCGCCTTGTGCATGGCGCCGATGGACGCGCTTACGGAATTATTACTGCGACCGACATCAGCGACCAAAAACGCATCCAAGCGGAATTAAGGGAAACCAATGCTTTGTTGCTGGAGCGCCACCATCAAATGGAGGAAGAGCTGCAACTCGCTGAGCGAGTGCAACAAAGCCTCGCACCCAAGGGTCTCATCTGGAGCGGCGTGTCGGTGGAATCCCACTATCAACCGGCCTCATCGATAGGAGGCGATTATGGACTGGTCATTCCTGGAGACGGCCGCCTAGATGTAGTCGTATGCGATGTGTCTGGTCACGGTATCAGCTCAGCGCTGGTCGCCAACCGCATTTACTCCGAGACGATGTCTCAGATTGAGCGCGGCGCAGACCTCGGGTCGATGCTGCGCCATTTAAATCACTTTGCGGTTCAGAACCTCGCCAGCTCGAGTTTCTATTTCACCTTGGCGGCAGTGCGGTTCCATCAATCTCGCGGTTGCTTGCAGTTCGCCGGCGCGGGACATCCGCCCGCAATCGTTATTCGGCGGGGACAATCGCCGTCACTTCTGGAATCAACGTGCATGATTCTTGGCCTATTCGAAAACGCAGTGGGCGCCGAATCTGGCGTCGAGACCAACCTTCAAACGGGCGACCGCGTTGTGATCTACACCGACGGATTGACTGAGAGTTTCAACTTCGAGCACGAAATGCTCGGTGTGGATGGCCTACGAGAGATCGTCGCGGAGACCTCAAATTTACCCTTGGCAGAAATGAAAAACCAAATCCTCGATCGCGTCGCGGCTTGGCGTCACGGTCATGCACAGGATGACGTTTCCCTGGTACTGCTAGAAATCTCATAAGCTCTCTCGCATCAAACCCCGCGTCATCTCCAGGGAACAACGAACGCAGAACTTTCAGATGTCAGGATCGTGACACTGTTCTCGAATGGTCATGCATGGGCTCCGAATGTTCCCTCGTTTGGCGCAGATATTCGTGGTTTTAACGGCGATAAATTGCATGGCAGTGGAATTGCAAAAATCGAGAGAAATCCGCACACCATCCAATCGTCGGCCTTCGGCATTCTGCGTTGTTTTGACCAATTACGGTGTAACGGTACAGAAGACCGCGACCGCTCCCTTCACCGAAAGGCACCTACGACTCGCGATTTCTTGCCAACTACGCGTACATCAATCTGTCTGACCCAATCAACCGCTCCTACGGCATTGGCAGCGTTCAAGTTTTCGGTGCGGGGCAATATGCCATGTGTCTGTGGGCGAAACCCGATCGGCTAGCGAAACTGGGCATCACCGTACCCGAGATCGTGTCGGCCATTCAGTCACAAAACAGTGTAAACCCCGCCGGGCAAGTGGGCAGTGAGCCGATTGAAGAATGGAATGACGGGAGACAATCGCGACGGCGGCGATTACGAGCGCGCAAAGCCGAGCAGCGTTGCCGTTGCCAGGCCGGTTTTGTTCTCCGAAACATCGAGATAGGCTTCGTCAAGCGACAGCGGCTCGATGAGGTCGGTGTGCCGCTGCAATATCTCGCGCACTTGTCGAGAAACAGCCCGGTAGCGAGGAAAATCCGGGGGCAAGAATACGCGTTCGGCAAGTGCGGCGAACGAGCCGGACTTCGGCACGATCGCGTAGGCAAGGTCACATCCCACGGCATCGGCGATGCGGCGCAGACTGCCCAAAGTGATGCGGTCGGTCCCCTCGGCATGTTCGAATTTCTGAACGGTCTGCCTTGGCGCGCGCAGGTGCTTGCCGACTTCCGCCAAAGTCAGGCCGAGCGCTTCGCGGACGGACGCAATCCATCCGCCTGAAGGCCGTGGAGGTAGCTTCCTCTCCTTACTAAGGCTGCGGTCCAGCTGAGACAGTCGTAACTGTCTGAACTGGCGGTGCATACAGCTGTTTCTCCATGTCATCCTATCGGATGACACGTCAGTCGCAAAAGTCAGCTATAAGATGACATCTGCCCGGATTGAAGTCCTATAAGGTGACATCTCTTACGTTGATTCCTACTCAAACAAGGTGGCTTGAGGAGAGAGATCTTCAGGCCCGAAGAAATTACTAAGGCCGATGCCAACGAGGCGAAATCGCTGCCGTGGTCCAAGGGTAATGCGCTGGCGCAGCGAAAGCGCGATGGCCGTCAATTCCTCGCACGAGGCAGGGGGAGACGAGGGTGTGTGGCTCCGCGTGAGGATCTTGAACTCGGCTGTCTTCAGCTTGAGCACGACGGTCCGGGCGACCCTTCTTTCCCTGCGCGACGCAGCCCAGATCAGCTCGGCGAGTTTGCGGATCATCGGTTCTGTCTCGGAGAGCGGCACGTCGCGTTCAAACGTGTCCTCCGCGGAGATCGATTGAGTCGGCCGGTCGGGCACGACTTTGCTCTCGTCGATACCACGCGCCAACTCGTAGAGGCGGACCCCGTAGCGCCCGAAGTGGCTTTCGAGCGCGGGCAAGTCGAGCCGCCGCAAATCTGCGATCGTATGTACCTCGAAGCTTTTCAGTTTTTCTTCCGTGACTTTTCCGACTCCAGGCAAACGGCCCACAGGCAAGGGCAGTAAGAACGCGTCGACTTCCTGGGGCTGAATGACAAAGAGTCCGTTTGGCTTTTCCCAGTCCGACGCAATTTTGGCGAGGAATTTATTCGGCGCGACGCCCGCGGAGGCCGTCAACTGAAGTTCCGTGCGAATCTGTTCGCGAATCGTGCGTGCCACCTGTGTTGCGGTCAGCAAGCCCGTTTTGTTCTCCGTAACATCGAGATAGGCTTCATCAAGCGACAGCGGTTCGATAAGGTCCGTGTGCCGGTGGAAGACATCACGGACTTGTCGGGACACAGCTCGATAGCGCGGAAAATCCGGAGGGCGAAAGACGGCGTTCGGACAGAGGCGTTCGGCACGAACGGCGGGCATGGCGGAACGCACGCCGAATTTCCTCGCTTCATACGACGCCGCGCAGACAACAGAGCGGTTCCCCCGCCACGCGACAATGACGGGCTTCCCACGCAGCTGCGGATCGTCCCGCTGCTCGACGGAAGCGTAGAATGCGTCCATGTCGATGTGCACGATTTTGCGCTGTAACATGTCAGCACCATTTTAGGCTCGTCGCGGAAGTTCCGGCCACCCGGCATGGACTACGAGGCTATCCTCGTACGACCGCGCGCCGAAGCCGGTGCCGAATTCGTCGGGGCTTTCGCGCGAGACCTAGCATACGAATGGTGCGAAGTGTTTGAGGCCATGTCGTACCGGACGACAAATATCGTTCGCTTCCAATGTGGAACTGGAACATCAGGGCGGACTCGAGACACCGAGGAGCTCAGCTAACCTTTGATTGTCCCCCGAGGCTGGGCCCCGCTGGATTTTCGATTCTGCATTCCGGGGTTGTGAGCCGGGCCGATTTGATCCAGCCGATTCAGCCTTTACTGCCAGACGTCCATACATGAAACACTGTAGGGCCTAAGCCGCTCCTCCCGTGTTATCTCATCTCATTGGAGATTTCTTTTAGGGTCGCGCACCACTGTTTGAGACGTAGCAGCTTGGCGAGAAAGAGGAGTGTGAGATTGTAGGTCGCCGTGCACGAAAACTAGATTCGCCCGACAATTAACCCGTTATTTGGTTTGGAGATGCGCATGAAGAGAAATATTCACAACACATCGGCCAGTGTTGAAAACACGCCCCTAAGGGCCGGCCCGGACGGCGACGGCGGCCTGTCCGCTGTCGTTGCCGAGGTTTCGCAGCCTAACCTGAGCGTCATCCTAGCGGGGTTGCAAACCATGCGCGACGGCGATTTCTCTGTCCGCCTTCCCGGATCGTGGACTGGACTGGCAGGAAAGCTCGCCGACACCTTCAACGACATCGTTTCTACCAACCAGCAAATGGCCCAGGAACTGAAGCGACTGGGGCAGGTGGTCGGGAAAGAAGGCCGAACGCGAGAACGCGCGCGCTTTCATCGGTCGAAAGGTGCGTGGGGAGAGATGGAGGGCTCCGTGAACGACCTCACCGAGGACTTGCTCCGTCCCACGACCGAAGTCACCCGTGCCATTGCCGGGGTAGCCCAAGGCAACCTGACACAAACGGTGCGGCTGGACGTCGACGGGCGCCCTCTGGAGGGTGAATTTCTACGATCAGCCACCATCGTCAATACCATGATTCAGCAGCTCGGCGTTTTTACCTCGGAGGTCACGCGCGTAGCCCGCGAAGTCGGTACGGACGGCAAGCTGGGGGGCCAGGCCCAAGTCCCAGGAGTCGCGGGCACCTGGAAGGACTTGACCGATTCGGTTAACTCCATGGCTAGCAATCTGACCGGCCAAGTGCGGAATATCGCCGAGGTAGCAACCGCCGTCGCCAGCGGTGACCTTTCCCGCAAAATCACGGTCGATGTACGCGGGGAAATTCTGCAGCTCAAAGAAGCCATCAATACGATGGTTGACCAGTTGCGATCTTTCGCTTCCGAGGTCACTCGCGTAGCCCGAGAAGTGGGCACGGACGGCAAACTTGGGGGTCAGGCTGTCGTTCCCGGCGTGGCTGGAACCTGGAAAGACCTTACCGACTCGGTCAACGCGATGGCCGGGAACCTCACCGCTCAGGTCCGGAACATCGCCGAGGTTACCACCGCGGTCGCGCGCGGCGACTTGTCTCGCAAGATTACTGTGGACGTGAAAGGCGAAATCCTGGAGCTAAAAGACACCATCAATACGATGGTGGACCAGCTGAATGCGTTCGCGGGCGAAGTCACTCGCGTAGCGCGCGAGGTTGGTACGGAAGGTAAGCTCGGCGGCCAAGCTCAAGTACCGGGCGTTGGCGGCACGTGGAAAGACCTCACCGACAACGTGAACTTTATGGCCAGCAACCTGACCGGCCAAGTCCGCAACATCGCGGAAGTCGCGACGGCAATCGCTAGCGGCGACCTTTCCCGCAAGATCACCGTCGATGTGCGCGGCGAAATCCTGCAGCTCAAAGAGACGCTCAACACGATGGTGGACCAGCTGAACCGTTTCGCTGGCGAGGTGACCCGCGTCGCACGCGAAGTAGGCAGCGAAGGCAGGCTTGGCGGCCAAGCGAATGTGCCCGGCGTGGCAGGCACTTGGAAAGACCTAACGGACTCGGTCAACTCAATGGCGGGGAACCTTACGGGTCAGGTCCGCAACATCGCTGAAGTGACGACTGCCGTCGCGCGTGGCGACTTGTCTCGCAAGATCACGGTGGACGTAAAGGGCGAAATCCTTGAGTTGAAAAATACGATCAATACGATGGTGGATCAACTGAACGCTTTTGCGGGCGAGGTAACCCGCGTGGCGCGCGAAGTGGGCACGGAAGGCAAACTGGGTGGCCAGGCGCAGGTTCCGGGCGCCGGAACGTGGAAAGACCTCACCGACAACGTGAATTTCATGGCCAGCAACCTGACGGGGCAGGTGCGTAACATTGCCGAGGTCGCTACAGCTGTAGCTCGCGGCGACTTGTCCCGTAAGATCACCGTAGACGTAAAGGGAGAAATCCTGGAGCTGAAGGACACCCTCAATACCATGGTGGACCAGTTGCGGTCCTTCGCGTCGGAAGTGACCCGTGTCGCGCGCGAAGTTGGAACTGATGGCAAGTTGGGAGGGCAGGCGCAGGTTCCGGGCGTTGCGGGCACGTGGAAGGATCTCACCGATTCCGTCAACTCGATGGCCAGCAACCTTACGGGCCAAGTCCGCAACATCGCTGAAGTTTCGACGGCAATCGCTAGCGGCGACCTCTCAAAGAAAATCACGGTCAATGTCAGCGGCGAAATCCTGCTCCTGAAGGAAACCATCAACACCACCGTTGACCAGCTCAACGCGTTCGCGGGCGAAGTAACACGCGTCGCACGGGAAGTCGGCAGCGAAGGCAGACTTGGGGGTCAAGCCAACGTGCCGGGCGTGGCAGGCACGTGGAAAGATCTAACGGACTCTGTGAACTCCATGGCCGGCAACCTCACGGGCCAGGTGCGAAACATCGCCGAGGTCACCACCGCCGTAGCGCGTGGCGACCTCTCTCGCAAAATCACCGTCGATGTGAAGGGCGAAATCCTCGAACTCAAGAACACCATCAACACCATGGTCGACCAACTCAACGCCTTTGCGGGTGAAGTGACCCGCGTGGCGCGCGAAGTCGGCACTGAAGGCAAGCTGGGCGGTCAAGCCGAAGTCCCTGGTGTTGGTGGCACGTGGAAAGACCTCACCGACAACGTGAATTTCATGGCGAGCAACCTCACTGGTCAGGTACGCAATATTGCTGAGGTGGCGACGGCCATCGCCAGCGGTGACCTCTCTCGCAAGATCACCGTGGACGTGCGCGGAGAGATTTTGCAGCTCAAAGAAACTCTTAACACGATGGTCGAGCAGTTGCGTTCGTTTGCCGCTGAAGTCACGCGCGTAGCCCGCGAGGTCGGGAGCGAAGGCCGGCTCGGCGGACAAGCTAACGTGCCCGGCGTCGCTGGTACCTGGAAGGACCTAACGGACTCCGTCAACGCGATGGCCGGCAACCTCACGGGCCAGGTGCGAAACATCGCTGAGGTCACCACCGCCGTAGCGCGTGGCGACCTCTCTCGCAAAATCACCGTCGACGTGAAGGGCGAAATCCTCGAACTCAAGAACACCATCAACACCATGGTCGACCAGCTCAACGCGTTCGCTGCCGAGGTAACGCGCGTGGCGCGCGAAGTCGGCACAGATGGCAAACTTGGTGGCCAGGCGAAAGTCCCAGGCGTTGCAGGCACATGGAAAGATTTGACTGACAATGTGAACGTGATGGCCGCCAACCTTACCGAGCAGGTACGCGGCATCGTGAAGGTCGTCACCGCGGTCGCCAACGGCGAACTGACGCAAAAACTGACGGTGAACGCGAAAGGCGAAGTCGCGGCGCTCGCTGAAACCATTAACAATATGACGGATACGCTAGCGACCTTCGCTGATCAGGTGACCACTGTCGCACGTGAAGTAGGCGTCGAGGGGCGGCTAGGCGGTCAGGCGAACGTTCCTGGCGCTGCCGGCACCTGGAAAGACCTCACTGGCAACGTCAACCTTCTCGCTGACAACTTGACCAACCAAGTCCGAGCTATTGCGGAGGTCACGACTGCCGTGACCAAGGGCGATCTCACCCGTTCCGTCCAGGTCGAAGCCAGCGGCGAGGTCGCCGAGCTAAAAGACTACATCAACACGATGATCAACAACCTCCGTCTGACGACCGATCGCAACAACGAGCAAGACTGGCTCAAGACGAATCTTGCGCGCTTCACCGGTATGTTGCAGGGGCAACGCGACCTGACTACGGTCGGACGAATGCTCCTGTCGGAGTTGGCTCCACTAGTCAATGCCCAGCAAGGTGTGATTTATCAGATGGAAGCGGAAGATTCGTCCGACATGGTGTTGCTCTCGGCATTTGCAGACGGCGGAAAGAACGGACATCCCCACCGGTTGGGTATCGGCGAAGGTCTCGCGGGTCAGTGCGCCGCAGAGAAGAGGCGCATGCTGATTTCTGATCTACCGTCCGATACAACACCGATCCGGTCCGGCCTGTTCCAGGCTGTGCCGCGAAACGTCATTGTTCTCCCGATTCTGTTCGAAGACCGCGTTAAGGCCGTAATCGAGCTTGCCTCGCTGAGCGTCTTCACCGCTTCGCATCTATCGTTCCTGGAACAATTGACTTCCAGTATCGGTATCGTCCTCAATAGCATCGAAGCAACTATGCAGACGGAAGGATTGCTGAAGCAATCGCAGCAATTGGCGATCGAGCTGCAAACCCAGCAAACCGAATTACAGCAAACCAACGAGCAGCTCGCCCAAAAAGCTCAGCAGCTCGCTGAGCAAAACGTGGAAGTGGAACGCAAGAACCAGGAAATCGAGCAAGCACGCCGGGCGGTCGAAGAGAAGGCCACGGAATTGGCCCTCACTTCCAAGTACAAATCCGAATTCCTGGCGAACATGTCCCACGAATTGCGCACCCCACTCAACAGCATCTTGGTCTTGGGCCAGCAGTTGACTGACAACCCAGATGGCAATCTCACACCCAAACAGGTTGAGTTCGCCCGCACCATTCATGGCGCGGGAACGGACCTCCTCAACCTCATCAGCGACATTCTTGACCTGTCGAAGATCGAATCCGGCACGGTTTCGGTCGAAGCGGAAGAAGTCTTTTTCGCGAGTCTGCTTGAAATGATCGGTCGCCCGTTCCGCCACGAAGCGGAGCACCGCCGTCTTACGTTCGAAATACACACCGATCCTGCTCTGACGCGCAGCATGGTTACCGACTCGAAGCGCTTGCAACAAGTCCTCAAGAACCTGCTCTCCAACGCATTCAAGTTCACCGAACACGGTGGCGTGCGTCTGACGGTATCCGTTGCCGCGGGGGGTTGGACCGCCGAACACCCGGTGCTCGGAAGGACAGCGCCGGTAGTTGCCTTTGAAGTCGCGGACACCGGTATCGGTATTCCGCCCGAGAAACAGAGAATTATTTTCGAAGCTTTCCAGCAAGCGGACGCCGGCACGAGCCGCAAATACGGGGGCACTGGCCTTGGACTGGCGATTAGCCGCGAACTAGCCAGTTTGTTGGGAGGCGAGATTCAGCTGCGTAGCGCCGTGCGGGTCGGAAGCACATTCACGCTCTTTTTGCCTCACACGTATGTCGGGCCGTCTACCGGCACCAGCATGTTGGAGCGAAACACTTCGTCGCCAGCCAAGCCTCTTCACCTAACTGCTACGAGTGCGGTGGAGCAAGTAGTAGAGCAAGTCCCGGACGACCGCAACAACCTGCAACAAGACGATGCCATCCTGTTAATCGTCGAAGATGATCCACACTACGCCCGGGTTTTATGCGATTTGTCGCGTGACAAGGGATTTAAAGTGCTGGTAGCAGGTCGAGGCAGCGAAGCGCTCGCGTTGGCACGCGAATTCCACCCCAGCGCTATTTCGCTGGATGTTTTCCTGCCGGACATGGTCGGCTGGACGGTCCTCAATCACTTGAAACAAGATCCCAATACTCGGCATATCCCGGTTCAAATGCTGACCATGGACGAAGACCGCCGACATGGGTTGTCGCGTGGCGCATTCGCGTTTGTGACCAAGCCGACTACTCCCGAGGGGCTTGAGACAGCGTTCGCCCGCATCAAGGAATACTCAGCTCCGCGCCTCAAGCGGTTGTTAATCGTCGAAGACAACCCTGCCGAGCAACTCAGCATTCGCGAATTGCTGGGCTACGACGACATTCAAGTTTCGGTCGCCGCGAGTGGAACTGAGGCGCTCGCCGCGATTACCGAGCAGCCGTTCGATTGCATGGTTCTCGACCTGCGACTCCCGGATATGTCGGGTTTTGAAGTACTAGAACGCGTCCGAGACACGCCATCACTCAACGACTTGCCTGTAGTCGTATTCACCGGAAAGGATTTGTCTTCGGAGGAGGACGCTCGCCTCCACAGCTTGGCTCGCAGCGTGGTGGTTAAGGGCGTTGAATCGCCTGAGCGCCTTCTTGATGAAACCGCGCTATTCCTGCATCGCGTCGTCGCCCACCTTCCTTCCGAAAAACAGAGGATGCTCGAACGGCTTCATCGTTCAGACGATGCGCTGGTCGGCAAGAAAGTGCTGGTCGTCGACGATGATGTGCGGAACATCTTCGCTTTGAGCAGCGTTTTGGAACGCCGGGGCATGGTCGTGGTCACCGCCGGAACCGGCCGCGAAGCGATCACGATGCTTGAATCCACGCCCAGCATCGCGATCGTCCTGATGGACATCATGATGCCGGAAATGGATGGCTACGAGACCATGCAGGTCGTGCGGCAGAACCCTTCATTCCGAAGGCTGCCGATAATCGCCTTAACCGCCAAAGCCATGAAGGGAGATCGGGAAAAATGCCTCGAGGCTGGTGCTTCGGAGTATCTCGCCAAGCCCGTAAATACAGAGCAACTTCTGTCAGCGCTGCGTATGTGGCTGCACCGGTAGTGTTTGTCTTTCCCTGGGAACGACCAATTTTCGGCCGCGCGCAAGAGAACCACAGTCGTGTGAGGTGAGAAAAACGATGGGCGTAAATGATAAAGTGAACATCCTCATGGTGGACGACCAGCCGGGCAAGCTGCTTAGCTATGAAGTCATCTTGGGGGAGTTGGGCGAGAACCTGATCAAGGCCAATTCGGGGAAAGAAGCTCTGGAATGGTTGTTGAAGACCGATATCGCTGTTGTTCTGATGGACGTCAGCATGCCCGAGCTCGATGGCTTTGAGCTGGCGGCTCTAATCCGTCAGCACCCTCGCTTTCAACAGACCGCCATCATCTTCATTTCCGCCGTGCACCTCACCGATTTGGATCGCCTCCAGGGATATCGACATGGGGCCGTAGACTACATTTCCGTCCCCATTATTCCCGAGCTGCTGCGCGCAAAGGTTAGTGTTTTCTCAGAACTTCACCGCAAGACCCGACAGTTGGAAACGCTGAATCATGAGCTGCGCCGTCTCTCAAGCAGCTTGATGGCCACGCAGGATGAAGAGCGCCGCCGGATCGCGCGCGAACTTCACGATAGCCTCGGACAAGAGTTAAGCGCGGCCAAAATGATGATGGACGGAATCCTCAGGCCCGACCTGTCCGCCGAATGGAAGGAAAAGGCTGTCATCGACAGTTGTTCCACCATCGATCGAGCCATTAAGCAGGTTCGTAGCATGTCGCATCTGTTGCATCCCCCCTTGTTGGACGAAGTTGGCTTGTCTTCTGCCCTGGAACAGTACTTGGACGGATTTACAAAGCGCAGCGGCATCGAGACTTCCATTGAAGTTCCCTCGCAGCATTTTCCTCGCTTCAAACCCGAGCTAGAAACCGCCATCTTCCGCATTGTTCAGGAGGCGCTCACCAACGTCTTTCGCCATTCGGGTGCACGCAACGCAAAGGTCGGTCTGCTGAAATCAGAAAATCAGATCGTGGTTACAATCCAGGATGATGGCAAGGGAGTTGCCGAACACATTATCGAGTTTCAGCCAGGCAGCATTGGCATCGGCATCGGAGGCATGCGCCAAAGGGTCAAGGAATTTGGCGGAGAGGTGAGACTGCGAAACTCGAATCCTGGCACTCTCGTGGAGGTGATGATTCCCATAAGTTCCGCGGTGGTATCACCCCGGCCCGCCCATGTTGGTAGCCTGTAAGGTTAAGCGAGCGCCACAGTTAGTGCCGCGCGACGTATTTGACCGTGGAGAGGTTCACCGATTCTGTTAGTTCAATCTCGATCCGTTGACCACGCTTTCGATGCTTTTTATGAGGTCCCAAGCCTGGGCCTTCGAAACAATCGCACTTATGCCCGCCTCGCGAGCTGCCTTTTCCAGGCCTTCCAAATCCAAAATCGTAAACAGAATAAGCGGCACTCGCGGGTTAAGAGTGGACATCCGCTTCGCGGCTTCGATTCCGTTGATGTCAGGCATGGCTAAATCGATCAGCACGAGGTCGGGCCTCAGTTCTTGAAATTGCTTGATCCCTGACCGTCCGCTCTCGGCTTCCCCGCACACTGTCCACGCACGGGAGCGCACTATGGCGCGCAGAATGCGCCGAGTGGTTTCTGAATCATCAACGATGAGAATCCGCAAATTCATGTCTACTCGTGTCTACTCCGTCTTACATACCCCAACGCCAATCAAAAGAGAATACACATTGTTACCTACGTTGGAGCACACCGCTTAAGTGGCGCATTATTAAGGGGTTACCAAAGTCACTAGGACCCAGGAACGGCGCCACTGGAAAGATGAAGCGGTCGACGTTCTGCTGACATGGGCAGCGGCGGGCAAGCAGCGAGCACGGCCCAAGCCATGCGGGCGAGCTTAAAAGATTCAGGGTTCGGAGCTTTAACCTCCGACATAAGGCCCGCGCTATCAGTGGGCTTCAGCCCCCGAGGAAGCGCCAACAAAGAGATGTGCTTGAATTCAGCGATGAACAACGGAAAAAAGCGCTTTCCAACGACCAGCCTCGTTAAGACATAAATCAACACTTGACGGCCGACAACCGCCCCCGTCGTAGGTAGCAGTTAGGGCTGCGATGCCGATGCCGAGCGCCTAGAACCACGTGTCAACTTCGGAAAAACGAACTCTTGAAGAACACCGGCGAGAGACGTCTCACCAAGACGAATTAGCGCCGAAGAGACCACGAACCCGGATCCGCGGCGATCATTCGCGGGAAGGTAGAGAACTTGCAGTCCGGCACCAGCAAAACTTCCGATGACATTCGAATAGTTCGGCTGCCATTGCCCATTGTCCCCTTTGCATATAACCGAGCTCGCCGCGGCGTAGAGAAATCTAGATCGCTTGCTACCCCTTCCTTTGTAGAAGTAGCGTGGATCCTGCTTGAGGACCGAAGGCATTATCGCGCCGCCGATAAACGTTGCGGCAAACACATTAGCGTAACTTGCGCCGTAGCGCTTTGCATATCCCTGCGCTCCCTGACCGTAGTCGCCCCAACGATCTCCGGCCTGGCCAAGCCCCGCCAGGACCCCAACCCCGACAAGCGTGAACGGATCGCTAGCCGATTTCCACGCGAGCCCAAACTTGTGTTTCGCCGTGATGGGGGCGGGATTCGCGTCGTAGCTGACGTAGAAGTTCGGGATCACCCCTAACACCCGCTGCTTCTCTTGTTCCTTGATCTGCACGTCTGCCAGTTCCTCCGGCGGGAGTCCGACGTGCACCTCGGTTATCTGAGTAGTGATGATCAACATAATCAGGGGAGTGGCGTAGGCTTCGCCAGATTGCAGGGTCCCGGAGACGTTCTGCGACGCGAGGCCCGGCGATGAAATGATCAGCTGGAAGGGGCCCGGGGCGACATTGGTAAACGCGAATAGCCCGTCCTCATTCGAAGTTGCCTCCAAGCCCGAAGATTGGCCTTCACGCGTAAGTTTCACTACGGCCCCGGCAATGTTGGCTCCGGACTGATCAACAATCTTGCCGCTGATGCTTCCCACCTCGTGCTCGGCGTGTTGCGGCCCACCGGAAGCCTGTGTTGCCTGCGAGTCAGTTGGTGCACCATTCGCTGTTTCGTTCATCGGAGGCTGTTGAGACCATGCCGAAAAACTGCAAAGCAGCACTGGGAGGCCCAGCCAAACCAGCCTTCCGAGGCCACGAATCAAACTTTTCTTCACAGAGCCTGCGGACACTTGCTCTTACCTCCCACTTCGATGTCGGTCGCATAATTTGATGTTGATGCAGCTGCCTCCGATACGTACTTTTCGCTCTCAGATGTTTTTCGGCTATAGGCTCATGGTGGCTCCGCCGCCTTACTGGCAGTGGTCTGTAAGTTGCCTCCGCCCCACTCCGTATACTGGGTTCTAGGACTTGTATGCTGGGTTCTAGGACTTGGCTACGCTGTCGGACTGTAGGTCGGGCAAATTTTTTATGTATCCGGTTTGGCTTCGAGGTGCATCAAAGTTCCGTTAGTTCGATCTCCTAGCACGGTGTCCCGGGGTTCGGATGGCGTCTGTTCGTAGTTCCGAAGTAGTCGAGCGGACTTGTATTCCGCTTTCCGTCGCGCCTTGCTGTGTAAAAAAGTCACCGGATTCTCATTCTCTCTTTCCGTCCACCACTTCTAGTACCGCTGCAAAATTCACTTTCGACTACAACAATTCAGCACACCGGAGGACTCTATGCCGTCGAATTTCGTCCAGATTGCGACTGAATCGGAAATCAAGGAACGCTTAGAGGCGGAACGCGCGCGTCTGCGGAAAATCGCGGGCTTGGACCAGGCGAAGCATTTTCACCGGCCAGTCGAGCGAGCCTTTACGGCAGAAGAGCGCAGCCGCGTCACAATTCTGTTTGGGGGCTTCACGTGGAAACACGAAGATTTGATTCGCGCGGTGTTTCAAGGGTGTGGTTACAACTGCGAAAAACTTCCTGTCCCGGATGTCGCCGGTTTCCAGACGGGAAAGGAGTTCGGCAATAACGGTCAGTGCAATCCGACCTACTTCACGGTCGGAAATCTGGTGCAGTATCTCCAGTTTTTGGAGAAACAGGGTCTCCCACGCCAGCACATTTTGGATAACTACGTGTTCTTCACAGCGGGTTCCTGCGGGCCCTGCCGATTCGGCATGTATGAGGCGGAATATCGCTTCGCGCTGAAGAATGCCGGTTTCGACGGCTTCCGCGTGCTGTTATTCAAAGACAGCGACGGAATTAAGGCCGAGTCCGGAGAACCCGGGTTGAAGTTCACCGTTGATTTTGGCTTCGGAATGCTGAACGCCATGCACTTGGGCGACGTGATCAACGATCTCGTGTACCAAATCCGCCCCTTTGAGGCCAAGAAAGGCGAGACGGATCGCGTCTTTCGCGAGACCGTGGATGGATTATGCGAGGACTTGAAGAACCGTCGGGCTTTCGAGATCGAACAACTAGCACCGGACTGGGCTAAGCCTAAGTTCAAGAACAATAAGATCTTGCGGAACACCGTTAACGTGTTTGGCAAATGGCATGAGCACATGTGGGGCAAGGATTACTTGCATGCGTTGGAGACCGCCCGTGACAAGTTGAATTCGATCGAAGTTGATCGCACGCGAGTAAAACCGGTGGTTAAAATTACCGGCGAATTTTGGGCGCAGCTGACCGAGGGCGACGGAAACTTCCACATGTTTGATTTCCTGGAACGCGAAGGTGCGCAAGTTCTGGTGGAGCCGATTGCCACATGGGTCGCTTACTTAATGTACCAGGCGAAGGCTCACGCCATAGCAAAATGGCCGGTAAACCGTCCGCACGCCAAGCCAAAGTGGTACGAGGCGAAGAAGCATTTCGGCAACTACATTGGATTGCGCAAGAAGCTGTGGGGAATCGGAGCCGGGCAGCGTATGTGGAACTTCTTCTACCATCGCACCATCAAGCAGCTTGGTGGAATTAGTCACCAACTCGTACCACAGACGGAACTGGCCGATATGGCTCATCCTTTCTATAACCAGTTTGCTCGTGGCGGTGAGGGACATCTCGAAGTCGGCAAGAATGTGTATTACACCGTTCACAAGCTCTGCCACATGGTGCTGGCGCTGAAACCCTTCGGGTGCATGCCGTCGTCGCAGTCCGACGGAGTGCAATCGGCTGTAATCAACAAATTCAAGGACATGATCTTCTTGCCCATCGAGACTTCGGGTGAAGGCGAAGTCAACGCACACAGCCGCGTGCAAATGGCCCTCGGCGAAGCTAAGGTCAAAGCCAAGGCTGAATTCGAGCAATGCCTCAAATCGACAGGCAAGAGCCTGCAGGAAATCCGCAGCTACATTGACGAGCATCCCGAGCTTAAGCGGCCCTTCTATCACGTGCCTCACCGCGAGGGTGTCGCGGGTACAGCTGCGCAATTTGTGCTGCACGTCAACGATCGGATCAACCGGGACACGCGGTTCTGGAAGCGGGCGCGCGCAACAGGAGTCGCGATTCCGGCGGCTTCCGGCGACTAGAAATCAATATCCCCTGGAAATTTCCAAGCCCTAAGCGGGCCGAGCATTTGCCTATCTTGAATGGTTATAGCCCTGTTGGCACCGAAGATCGGCCAATAGGCGGATATGCCAGCTTTCTAAAAGAGAGGAAGCAATGCACGACCACAAGGCTTCGCAACTAGTTCAGATTGCTCCGCTTCGACCGCAACTACAACCAGCCTCTCAAGCGCAGAAGCCGCACGATCACGTCACCACGTTCTTCGTAGGGCTTGACGTAGGTTCAACTACAGTGAAGGCAGTGGTCGTCGACTCGTCGACGGATCGAGTGTTGTGGCAAGACTATCAGCGCCATGAAACCAAGCAGCCCGAAAAGACGCTCGAGTTCCTGAAGCGCATGGAAGCCGAGGTGGGTATCGATCGGCACAATACTCGCATGTTCGTGACCGGCTCAGGCGGTGGCGCGATTGCGGACCAGGTCGGCGCGAAATTTGTGCAAGAGGTTACAGCCGTTTCCTTGGCTGTAGAGAAGTTGCATCCCGAAGTCTACTCGGTCATTGAACTCGGCGGTCAAGACGCCAAAATCATCGTCTTCAAAGATGATGACGAGACTGGGCGCAAGAAAAAAATCCCCTCGATGAATGACAAGTGCGCAGGAGGGACTGGCGCGGTCATTGATAAAATCAATGCCAAGCTGAAGATCCCAACGCAGCAGCTGGCCGAACTGAAATATGCAGGGATCAAGCTCCACAAAGTCGCCGGCAAGTGCGGCGTATTTGCGGAAACTGACATTAATGGCCTGCAGAAAGTCGGCACGCCCCCGGACGAACTGATGGCGTCGCTGTTCGAAGCCATCATCCTGCAGAATCTGAGCGTACTGACTCGAGGCCACACCTTACGGCCGCACGTGTTGCTCCTGGGTGGCCCCAACAGTTTCATTCGAGGGATGCGCGAAGCATGGCAAGCAAACATCCCGCGCATGTGGCAGGAACGCAAGGTCGCGGTTCCAAACGGTTCCAAGCCCGAAGATCTGATCAAGGTCCCACAGAACGCGCAATACTTTGCGGCACTCGGTGCCATTGAGTTTGGCCGCAGTGAGGACGACGGCATCGGCTGCTATCGCGGCTATGCAGAACTGGTTCGCTATATTGAATTCGGCCGGCAGGAGGAAAAAGCCAAGGCTGGAGGAAAAGGCCTGGTCGCCGATCCCACCGAGCTCGACACTTTCCGTGAATCCTATCGCCCCAAAAAGTTCACGCCGGTGGCTCTTCAGAAAGGTAGCACCGTAGGGGGATTTATCGGCATTGACGGTGGGTCGACGTCAACCAAAGCGGTCCTGCTCGATGAAAAAGGCGACATCCTTTGCAAGTCCTATCAGCTGTCGAATGGGAATCCCATTCAGGACACGATTGAAATGTTCGAGAGCCTGCGCGGCCAGGTCGAAGCGCAGCACGCCAAGCTCGAAGTGTTGGGTGTCGCGACCACTGGCTACGCCAAGGACATTCTGAAAGATGTCCTGAAGGCCGACGTCGCCTTGGTGGAAACCGTGGCGCACACCGAATCCGCTCTGAAATTTTACGAAGACCCGCACGTAATCGTCGATGTCGGCGGCCAGGACATCAAAATCATCATCCTGCACAACGGCCGCGTAAAGGACTTCAAGCTCAATACACAGTGTTCTGCGGGGAACGGATACTTCCTCCAATCCACTGCAGAGGGTTTCGGACTAGACGTTAAACAGTTCGCCGACCTTGCCTTTTCCGCCCAGGCCATGCCCGTCTTCGGTTACGGCTGCGCTGTTTTTATGCAATCCGATATCGTGAACTTCCAGCGCCAGGGGTGGCAGGCCGAGGAGATCCTGGCAGGCCTCGCCGCCGTGCTTCCGAAAAACGTCTTCCTGTATGTCGCCAGCATCCCCAATCTTGCCGCGCTGGGTACACGGTTTGTTCTGCAGGGGGGAACCCAAAACAATCTTGCCGTGGTTAAGGCCGAAGTTGATTTCATCCGCAACAGCTTCCGTGCCTCCGGCAAGCAGCCGGAAATCATCGTGCATGAGCACTGCGGGGAATCCGGGGCAATCGGAGCCGCGCAGGAATCACTGCGTCTATGGCGCAACGGACAACAATCAACGTTCATCGGACTCGAGGCCGTCCGCAAGATTGAGTACCGCACGACGCGCGAAGAAGCGACCCGCTGCTACTTCTGCAAAAATAACTGTCTGCGTACCTTCATCGACGTAAGAACCGAACCGGTAAAGAACCTCGTGCCCGTCGAGCGCATCACCAAGGTTCCACTGATGCACGGCGAACAGCGGCTGATCATCGCCACCTGCGAAAAAGGAACGGTAGAAGATCTGAGCGAAATGAAAGACATCAAAGCCGGATTGGACCAAATTCGGGACAAGCATCCGAATTTTGTCGATGTCGCCTCGAAGGAAATCTTTCGTCCCACGAACGCCAAGAATGTGGCCGACTCGATTCCCACACGGGCATGGACTCAATCGGCCAAGCAGCGCATCGCGCTCATGCAGAATCGCAGCAAAGTCCGTATCGGCATTCCACGCGTGCTGAACATCTACACGTATGCGCCTTTGTTCAACGCCTACTTCGAAAGCTTGGGCCTCCAACCGGAGAACGTCATTTATTCCGACTATACGAGTTCCGAGCTGTATCGCGCTGGTGCCAGCCGCGGCGCCATTGACCCGTGTTTCCCGGCGAAAATCGGAATATCCCACGTCTACAACCTGATCCAGGAGAAACATCGCAAAAAGCCGCTAAACGTCATCTTTTTCCCGATGTACGACGTTCTGCATTCGCCCTTGGTCAAAATTGTCGGCGCAAACGCATGCCCAACCGTGACGGCAACTCCAGAAACCGTGAAGGCCGCTTTCACCAAAGAGAACGACGTCTTCGCCGAAGCCAATTTGAAATACATCGACCCGGTCCTCAATTTTGCGGATCGCAAACTTTTCGCCTATCAGATGCTGCAGGCGTGGCAGCCCATCTTGGGGCTCTCTCCGGAAGAGAACGAGCGCGCCGTCGAATCAGGATTCGCCGCGCTCAGTGACTACGAGAACAGCATTCGCAAGCGTGCGCGCCAGGTTCTCGACCAATTGGAGCGCGAGGACCGAATCGGCATCGTCATGCTGGCGCGCCCCTACCATCACGATCCGGGACTCAATCACGAGATTCTCGATGAATTCCAAAAGCTCGGCTATCCCATCTTTTCCCAGAATACGCTCCCGCTCGATGAGGACTTGCTCGAAAGACTTTTTGGTGAAGAAGTGAGGGCCGGCGTAGTCAGCAGCCCGCTCGACATTACCGATGCTTGGAAAAACTCCTACTCGTGCAGCACCAATCACAAAGTTTGGGCCGCCAAGTTCGCAGCGCGCCATCCCAACCTTGTGGCTCTGGAGATCTCCAGCTTCAAGTGTGGGCACGACGCGCCGATTTACGGCGTGGTCGAGGGCATCATCGAGCAGTCCGGCACGCCTTACTTCTGCTTCAAGGATCTCGACGAAAACAAGCCTTCCGGCTCCATCAGGATCCGCGTCGAAACCATCGACTATTTCCTGCGGCGTTATCGCGAGGAGGTCATTCGCAAGCGCAAGACTGAGCAGGATATTCAAGCTCAGCTCGCGACCCTCGAAGCGCAGTTGCGAAACGAACACCGCGAGGTCCCGCCGGTACTCGCGCAAGCGCAATTGGCGGCCAATAGCTGGCAAGGCGAGCCGCAGGAAATCGCTGGAGATTGATTCAAAAACTTTTCAACCTGCTAGGCGTGCTGCGCATCAAAGCCCTGCGGGCTGTCTAACAAACTCAACTACCCCTGGACGTTAGAGTAAAGGAGCAGAGTTCATGGCTACGGCACCGAAATTCCGTATCGACGTCGACATCCACAATTTACTGATGCACTCCGCACCCGGACCCGTGCCGCTCCCTGTCGCAAAGGGCATGAAACTCCCGGACCCGGTATTCCCGCGCTTTCCGGAAAAGCTTTTGGACCCTGGCCCCGACCCTATTCCTGAGAAGCGCGACTGGACCGTTCCTGAGATTTATCGCAAGATGCGAGGCTGGCTGTTCCCGTACATCCGCTCGCGCGTGTTGCCGGGCGATTTTCATCCTATTACTGCGTATCTTTTTCTTGAGTACAAGTGCAATCTCGATTGCTGGTATTGCTGGGCCTACAACAACAAGGTCAAGGGCATGACCGAAGACGTGGCGCGCCGTTCGATTGATTGGCTCCACGATCACGGCTGTCGCGTGCTGGCCCTGATGGGCGGTGAGCCGTTGTTGAGGCCGGATTTTGCGCACAAGGTCATCTACTACGCCGCGAAAAAGGGGTTCTGGATTTACGACGCCGGAGTCGGTGTTTTCAACTTCGCACTCGATTCCTGGGACGAAAAGCCCAGCTTGCCCAAAGCCGTCGTGCCCGGCCGCAAGCATCTCGAACATCTGATGAAGAAGCAGTACGTCTACGGCTACATGGTCTTTTTCAATCTCAACATCTGCCGGAACAACACGCAGGACGTGCGGCAGATCACAGAGTTCGCGCGCGACAACCGCGTCGCGACCGACTACCACATCAACGAAACGCCGATGCTTGAGCAGGACGAGCACTTCAAGCATCTCAGCGACAATCCCACCTACATCCGGCCGGAAGATTGGCCGGAAATCGATTCCCTTGTGGATTGGCTCATTGAAAAGAACAAAGCTGGATATCAGATGGTTAATTCCGTGCAGCGTTTGCAGGAGATCAAAGCGTTCATTCGCATGGCGAGTGGAAGTGACCTCAAACGCCTCGGGTGGAACGGCGATGGAACCGGGACCAACGGCGATATCGCCAAACAACTGGCCGGAACGCCCGGCTTTGTGCAGGACGCCAATGGTGAGTTGCATTTCGCCGAATGGAACTGCCGGGCTGGCCAGAACAACGTCATCATCCGCACCGACGGCACCGTGGCTCCTTGTTTCCCCATGTATGCCTCCACCTACGACTGGGGAAACATTGATGGCCACAAGTTTGACGCAAAACAGTTGGCTGGAATGAAAACAACCTGCCAGCAGCATTGCTTCTCCACCCTGAATCACAATCTCGCCTATTGTTACAACGACGCACGTGTGCTCAAGTTTGTGTGGACCAACTTGGTCAAGCATCGGATGAAGGGTGGAGCGAGGAGCTTCGAGGACTGAAACAGTCAAACGAGCATGCGGGCGTAATTAGGTTCGCGCGTTGTAATATTTTCGATTTCCCTTAAGGTTCGCAGCACTATGCATATTCTTCGCACAACGAAGGGGCGGTTCCTGGCTGTTCTCCTGTTTGTTGGAATTACTAGCGCACCAGTTCCAACCGTCGGGCAAACCAGCCTTGGGAGTGAGCAGCTGGTGCCGTCGGCGCCGGTCCCTCCGTCGCAACCTTCCACCAACGGCGACCGAATATTCGCCGACCTCGTGAAACACAACGAGCTTCGCAGTGCCGGATTGCGAGAATATTCCGCGGTGAGGACCTATGCAGTGACGGATCCCAACGGCAAAGTGCACGCGAAAGAAATCGTGCAGATGGAATATATTGCCCCGGACAAAAAAACATTCGTGACGGTCGCGGAAGAAGGATCAAGTGTGATCCGGAATCTCGTCCTCAAGCGACTGATCGAAAGCGAGATGTCGACCGCCACAGGAAAAGAGCACCACGACAGTTCGATCACGCCTGCGAACTACACCTTCCGTGTGCTCAATGAAGAAGACTCGGGTAAGCATCATTGCTTCGTGGTGGAGGCGATTCCCAAGCGCAACGATAAGTATCTCTTCGAAGGGAAAATATGGATTGATAGCAGTGAATTCGCCGTTGTCAAGATTGCCGGCCATCCGGCGAAGAAGCTGTCTTTTTGGATCACGCGAGCCGATTTTGTGCGCCAGTACGAGAAAATTGGTGATTTTTGGCTTCCGGTCAAGGACGAAACGTTCGTCGAAGTGAAACTTTACGGCAAGAAGATTTTTAGCATCGAGCATCACATTAACAGCGTCAATGGCGTGCCGAGTACGGCATTGGTCGGCCAAAATCCGCACGAGGCCGAGTCCACGACGCACGGCAGTCAGGTTGAGGATCTCCGGTAGGTCCACTCGAAGCAACGACGGCATATGGCTGTGCCCTTGAGGCCAACCCCTCGAGCAAATCTTTGAGTGATTCTCAACCTTCCAGATAATCGAACACCGTTTGGATTGGTGCACGCGTCCCCGGGGAAGTCAATCACTCCGCCAAAAGTCAGATTTTGTTATTTCGCTTCCAGGAGCAAGCTGCCTGTAAAATCAACATGCAACTTGCCCGTTGGACCGGTCACCGTACCGTAGTCTTTCCCGTCGACGTAGTCAGTCACTCGATAGGTCTTGTCGCCAAGTCCTCGCAATTCTACTTCGCCACTCCATTTTTCATTTTTACTTTGCTTATCCGTTGCAACAGGCGCGTAGAACGCGTAGTACATCGCGCCTCCTTTTTCGATTGCGTAAGCTTCCGGCGAGTCATATCCGTAGATGTACAAATCGAGAAAGTTTCCCTTTGAGAGCATCTTATTGTTGTAGAGAGAGATCCATTTCTTCCAGTGCGCTTCCTTCGCGGGGTTCAAGTAAACATTTTTGAGCTTGGGACTGGTATCCGGCCACGTAAACTTGGTTCCCAATACTCCGCCGGCGCCCAAAGTCGAAGCGAAGTCGTCTCCAATATCCTGTTCGTTGTCGGTGTTCGCTCCAGTAATGCGGGTCAGCTCAACGTGATCCCCGTAAATGGCGGCGTTGGGGCCGAGCAAAGCTTTGTACATCTTGAGTCGCCGGCGGACTTGCACGGAACCGACGGGGTCCGCGGTCACGGCTTGGTCCATGTAACGCAACCAGGCGAGGCTTGGGGGCGTTCCGCAAGGGCAGCTTTGCGTCACGCTGTCGGGTTTCAGTGCGCGGGTGGTTTCGAAGATCGTCTTATAGACTTCACCCATCGCGTAGACCGAGTCGAGCGGTGATTTGTGGTGATGCTTCCGGTTGTAGCAGCGCGGTGTTGAGTAGATGTTGTCGAGCTTGTGTCCGTCGAAATCCCAGTCGCGGATGAAGCGCTCGGTTAGTTGCTTGTAGTATTCACGGACCTCGGGCACGGCGGGGCAAAGCGTCGCTAAATTTCGCGTCATCCTTGCGGGTTGACCTTTTTCGTCGAGGATCAACCAGTCTGGATGCTGCTTGACGACGTCCGAAACGACGTACTTGTGATCCTCGTATTTGAACTTTCCATCTTCTACCGCCAACGGCAACCACCAGAGCTGCACCTTGATCCTTTGCTTGTGAAAATCGCTTACCATTTGCTTCATGGAGTTTCCGCCGAAGGTATCCTGGCGCGGCTGCCAGTCGCCGTAATTGTCGAACCATCGATCATCGAGGGTGGCCCAGTGGATGCCCAGCTCCTTCAATTTGGGGATCGTGTCGGTCATTTGTTTTGGCGTCACGTTTGATTCGTAACCCCAGCCACACCAGCTCACCGCGTAATTTTCTTCGTTGTTTTTAGGACGGGCCAAACCTTCACGCTCTACCGCTCTTGACCATGTACTTAGGGGTTCGTAGTAGTCGCCATGATAGAGATTCAAGAACGTTCTGGGGGTGGAAAAGCTCTCGCCGGGTTTGAGTGTCGTATTTGCGGGAACATCGACGGCTGCATCCACTTTACCGTCGGCCGTTGTTTGTACCGGAATGGAGAGGGCCAGCGGCAGTGTTTCCAGATGCCCGATCGCCAAGCCCATGTTGCGCGTCCAGAACGCCACGACCGGTACTCCACCACCTACGCGACCCAGGTCGTCCTTAGTTTCCACCGGGGCGCCAAAGGGGTTGTCTTGCGAAAATTTTGCCGGGATGGGCAGGACATCATCTTTGCCCCACCGGATGCTTGAGCCGAAGAATGCCCACATTTCATGAGATTTCGCGGTGCTGTCCGCCAGAGACGCATTCAATGAGTGATTTTGCAATGCCACTTTATCGAGGGCTACTTCTTTCTCGCCGGAATTTTTATAGCTGGATGAGAGCAACGCCAAGGATGGGAAGTCGTCGTAGACCTCGACGGTCAGGAGTTCGTCGAGTCCGGTGCTTGAACTGTGACCTTGGACTACCAATCGTTTGCCGAGTGAGCCAAGCTTGCCATTCGCCGACTGGATCTGGGCGTGGCCCAGATCACGCTCAAGATCGTTAACGACTTGCTTGCCGCTGGTTACGACGATTCCGGAACCGGGCGCGGCTTCATCCAGAGTCAGCCATTGCGCACCGTTCCTGAAGCGGCCCAGCAGACTGCCAGTCGCGGTGAGGACAAACTCCGCTTGCGCGGTCTTCAAATGAATTCCGTCACCTTGGGTTTCCACGGTTACAGCGGATACGGGTTCGGGCTTTTTCTCCTGGGTTTTACATCCGGCAAAAATCGTTAACGCAACCCCCGCTATTACAGATACCGCAGCACCGCTCGACCCTCGGCGAGCCCAGGTCATTTTTTTTCTCCGTGGTACATCGCAAAAATCTTTTCCGCGTTTTTGTGGTAGACCTTTTCCAAAATTGAATCGGACAGCGCCATCCCGTAAATCATCCATCTTCCTTGTCCGGGATACCCCCAGTAAGGAAAGTATTCGTCGTCGGTTTCGAGCCACCGGAAATAGTTGCCATACATCGGCGGTATCGGTTCGGAATCGGTCCCAAACAGAATGCGATCCTGGAACTCCGCGAAGAATTTCGCCGCGCGGCGTGGTTGCCTGCCCAGTTCCGCCTGCCTTGCGCCCAATTCGACGTACATATTCGGATATTTGTGGAGCCAATCCGATACGGCATCCAAATTTTCAGGCCAGTTCGCGACATGCAACGCCACGAAGGTAGTGTTCGGATGTTTCGCGACCACATGATTGCGCTCCTCCAGCAGCAGCTGCTTTCCGGGGAAAGCGGCTCCATAGAAACTCCAGGAGGGATTGCGCATTAACTCCTCATACCTTTCGTTTTTCGCGTCTGTCGGCGTAAAGAAAGCCTCTGGATCCGTGGAATGAATCGCCACTGGTATGCCCAGTCTTCCGCACTCTTCCCAGACCGGGTCCATGCGCGGATCGTCGATGGGAACCAATTTGCCGCTCTTGTCTTTGACTCCGAGACCCCAATCTTTCAACACCTTCAGTCCGCGGGCGCCGCGCTTCACGGCGTCGTCCAACTGCGCCACCATTTCCGCGCTGAAATTGGGATCGTCAATCTTGCTCCAGTCCATTTGAGCGAAGACCACGAAGCGGTCGGGATAGGGTTTCACCATCTTGTCGAGGACGCCCTGAAGTTTTTCTCCCCACATACCTGTCAGGATGACGACCGTTTTGACATTGGCTTGATCCATGCCTCTTACGACGTCCGATGGAGCGACTTCAGCGCCGTGAACTCCCGCGGCGTCATTGACGTGATTGTGGATGTCGATCACGTAGAACTTTGCGCGAGGCACCTCGTGTGCGGGCGCGTGCAGCATGGGTTTGGGATCCCAATCCTTCAACAGCAGGGTCATACGCTTTTCGGCGTTCGGGTCTTCACGATACTGAATGTCCTGCGCGAAGGCCGGAGCGTGATTGGCGGCCAGCATGGTGGTGAGTGCCGTAATGTGTGTCAGTCGTTGCTTCCAGCACAGTTTGTTGGTCATAGTCTTCCACCCGCGTGGATGGGCTTGCGTCTTGCAGCGGGGGATGAGCATGCCGAGTGTAAACCCGATGATGAATAAACGAAAGCAAAAGAAGTAAAACGAAATATAAGAGAAATCGCACACCTCCCGCCAAGGGTTAGAAAAATCAGGAAGCCCGACGACTGGTTGCCTCTAAGCCAGAAATCCAGCGGCGCCCGGTCAGAAGGCGGTAACCGACCGCAACCAGGACCGGGCTTGGGGGTCGCCCGCGCGAAGCGCCGGGCCCAGCGGGGAGCCGAGAAAAATCAGCATGCCCCCGGACGTGCGCCTTCTTAACGCAATGGGTAATTCTCCGATCCTGCCGATTACATCTCCCGCTTTCGCTGACACGGGAAGCACTCGACTGAAGTCGCGGACCGATGTCTGGCCTGGCCAAGAGTAGTTGACGTAAGGAATGGAAGGAATGGATTCCGGACTGTTCAGTTTTCTGCTCGACTGTCGCTGGGTGCGATGCCTAAGGAGAGCGTCGTCAGCAGATTTTCTCGACCAGAGATCGACAGGGGCACCGACCTCGATATCGAAATAATGAAAAAGCGCTTCCTGATGAGCGGTAAATTCTGACGGGCTTACGAACGCCGCACCGGATTCCAATAAGACATGAGTCCCGGCGTCCAGCAGACTCGATAACGTCTCCGCCATGGCAGGGTCGATCGGCCCGAGGCCGGGAACGATTGCTATTCGACAGTGGCGTCTTGAGTTGAGCCCAACTTCCGGGAAGTGATTGTATTTGTCGCCGAGCGCTGCCTGATAGCCTTGCAGCGATTCGCGAAGAATGCAACGCGCGTTCAGGTCGAGCAGTGCGCAATCGTGCGCGCGTTCAAGTGAAGAACCCGGCGCTTCTAGTCCAATCGATCGGAACGACCAGAGGGTGGCGGCAGAGCCAGCCGCGGCACCCAGGAAATATCGGCGCGAAATGTTCATTCAAGCACCGTAGCCCCGTCGTTCACAGACGTCCGGAAATGAGGCGGTCCACGTCGGCCGCCGTGTCATAAAATTGCTGGTCCTTCGCGTAACGGTAGCGAGCTTCCATTTCGGGAATCAACCATCCGTCGTAGCCCACCTTGGTGATTGCGGCTCTTATCGCGGGCCAGTTGTTGTCACCGATGAAGAGGCTGGTATAGACCGTGTCGCAACAGCGGCCGCGCTTTTTCATAACGTCTTTGAGATGGATGCGGGTGATACGCGGCCCGTGCATCTCAATCCACTGCTCAGCGAATCCGGTGTCGTGGATATTTCCAACGTCAAGGTGAATGCCAACGAAGGGGCTGTCGACCTCATTGAGAAATGTCCAGAACTCACGTGGAGTCAGCAAAAAGCGTTGTTCGGAATTGCAATTCTCGCAGCCGATCTTGACTTTCGCTTTTGCCGCCACCGGGGCAAGCTGTTTCATCGCGTCCAGGCAGCGCTGGTAGACCTCATTGTAAGGAACTTCCTGGGTCACGAGACCTGCCACCACAAGTACGGCGTCGCAACCAAGAATCTGGGACGTCTCGATTTGGCGCTCGACGATGCGAATGGCGTTTGCCCGGACGTTGGGGTCACGCGAGGAGAGAGGAGTCTCCCAGTGGAGCCCGGTGGAAACGTTGGAGACGACGAGCCCGGCGTTTTCCACTTTGCGGCGCAACTCGCTGACGGCCGCGTCGGTAGTGTTCATTTGAAACCATGGGACGTCGCCGAGCCACAGTTCGATGCCGTCGTATCCTGATTTCTTGACGAGCTCGAGCCCTTGCTCAAAACTCCAGCCCTTGGGGATCATATTGTCGCCGATGGATTTTTTCATGGGACCTCGCTTGATCTCGACGCACTTTACACTCGATTTGAAAAAACGTTCCGCGATTCGCGAATTGCTCTGTGCAGCACCTGCCTTGGGCGGAGCATCCTACCACGTTCCAACAATGCGCTGACGCGATGCGAGTATTCAATAGCCGCGCATGAGTTTCTGAATATAGGCGCCGGTACGAATCAAATTCCTAGTGCAAGCCAGCAAAAGTACGCGTGCAGGCTCCGCGCTTTTCCCTTGACAACCGCATGGGCGTTCAATAAGGTCCATTCTAATCGGAATAAAACGAAAGCAATAGGTAATAAAGGAAATTCGGGGCTAGTACCTATATTTCAGACTATTTCAGGCCCTGCGGCTTGCTTTGGAGGCCGCAGGAAGGAACGAATGCAGTGGCCCATTGTCCTCGCTCCGACAAGATCCTTGGACTGAACGAGCCGATCTCTCGCCGCGATTTTCTTGACGGGGTGCTGATTGCTTCGACAGCCATGGCGGTTGGGGCCGCTTGCCCATTTAGTCTCGATGCGCAATCGTCCGGGCAGACCCCCGCAGCGCCGGCCGCAGGATGGAGCGGCTACAGCGGCGAAGGCGACTATAAGGGTTCCGCAGGTAATACGGAAACCGTCATCCAGAACGCGCATGCTGTTCGCGACGGCAAGTTTGACGCGACCCCGGCGGACGTAGCGGAAACTGGCGAAGTCTACGATTGCGTGGTCGTCGGTGGCGGGCACGCCGGTTTATCGGCCGGCATGTTCTTCAACAAACAGGCTGACGCGAAACGCAACTGCTTGATTCTGGATAACGCGCACATTTTCGGCGGCGTCGCCAAACGAAATGAGTTCCTCGTCGATGGCCATCGTCTCTATGCACCGCAGGCTTCCGTCCATTTTCAACCGCCGTATCCCGACAGCATCCTGCAAACCATCTACGACACGATGGGGCTGGACTGGAACGCCTTCAAGTCCTATCAAAAATGGCAGGGACCTTCGCCCGAAATTGAGTTGCCGCGAAGCCCTTACGGCGAAGGGAAAATCAACGGCAAGGAAGCCCTGGGTTTCTATTTCGGTGCGAAGTACGGGCACAAACCGGGAATCTGGGTCACTAATCCTTGGGGTAAGGGCCTAGACGGCGTTCCTTTCTCAGAGGCCACGCGTAAGGAGATGCTGGCACTTCATAACGACAGGTCTGTAGCGCCGCCGTTGGTTTACGACTATCCCGGCGACGCCGTCTCTCGACAACTCGACGGCATGAGTCTTGAGGATTATTTCATGCGCACCTACGGCGTGAGTCGCGAGACCTGCCGCCTGTATCACACCTCGGAATCCGCCGGAGGATTTGGATTGGGTCCCGACGCGCTGTCTGCATTTCTCCTATACGAATGGTCAAAAATCATTCCGACCGTCGACGACAGTATGGCGACCGGTATCCAGATGTTTCCGGGCGGAAATTCCGGAATGACTCGATTGATGGTCAAGACCATGATTCCCGGCGCGATCGAGGGTCCGCGCACGATGGAAGCGGTGTGGAAGAATCCGGTGAACTACGGCGCTTTGGACCAGGCGGGGCAGCGCGTGCGGTTGCGGCTGGATTCCACTGTTGTCCGCGTGGAGCACATCGGCGAACCGGGCAAGTCGGATTTTGTTTCCGTCACGTACTCGAAAAACGGCAGCGTGTCGCGCGTCAAAGCGAAAACGGTGGTTATGGCTGGCGGCGGATGGATTACCAAGCATGTAGTGCGAGACTTGGATGAAACGCGGAAGAACAGCTACGACCAGTTCAACTACGCCCCATACATGACGGTCAACGTAGCGGTTCGCAATTGGCGGTTCCTCTATAACCTGGGCATCTCCAGCGCGCAATGGTTTGATGGGTTCGGGCGCTACGTCAATGTGCGGAAAAACGCCCTGTTTGGAGTGGATACCGACGTCGTCGGACCGGATCTGCCCACGGTGCTTACGTTCTTTGTTGACTTCGCGAAACCCGGGCTGTCGCCGCGCGCACAAGGGCAGCTGGGTCGCGCCGAATTGATGTCCACTCCCTTTGTCGATTACGAACGGCAAATCCGCGAGCAAATGACGGAGATGTTTGGCCCTTCGGGTTTTGATGCGAAACGCGATATCGCGGGCATCGTGATGAATCGATTCGGCCATGCCTTCATTAATCCACAACCCGGTTTCTTTTTTGGCTTGGATGGAAAGCCCGCTGCGCGCGACGCATTGCGCAATGGTCCGTTCGGCAGAGTCGCCTTCTCTCATTCCGATTTGACCGGCGCCATGGATCACCGGAACGCTTTTATGGAATCACACCGAGCAGTCGGTCAACTGTTGGATCGGGTCCTTGTTTAACGAAAGGATGGACATCGTCGCCATGTTTACTTTTATTCTGAATCGCAGGCTGCCCTTAACCTTCGCTCTGGTGTTGCTGGGGCTGATTTTGCCCTGCCGGATATTGGGTCAGGTGGATACCGGCGCCATTTCCGGAACGATCAAGGACACCAGTGGAGGGACAGTTGCCGGTGCAAGGGTAACGCTCACCAATGAAGGCACTGGGGTGTCGATCACGACAGTCAGCAGTTCGAACGGTGAATATTCTTTTTCGCCGGTGAAGATCGGTAACTATTCCGTATCGGTGGAATTCACCGGTTTTCAAAAGGTGCAACAAAACAATGTCACCGTCGAAGTCCAACAGAAAGTATTGGTGGACATCTCGCTGCCGCCGGGCCAACCCTCGGAAGTAGTGGTCGTCAATGCTGCGCCACCCGCTCTTCAGACTCAGGATGCCTCCGTCGGACAGGTCATCGAAGAGCGAGCCGTCAACGCGCTGCCATTGAATGGACGTAACTTCACGTTCCTTGCCCAGCTCTCGGCGGGCGTGACCCAGGACCAGGCGGATACGCGCGGCCTGGGCGCTAGCGGAAGTTTTGCTGCCAACGGTTTGCGGCCAGCGCAGAATAACTATCTGCTTGACGGTCTCGACAACAATGCCAATCTTGTGGATTTCTTGAACGGCACCGCCTACGCCGTGCGTCCTCCGGTGGATGCCATCCAGGAGTTCAAGGTCGAAACCAACAACTATAGCGCGGAGTCCGGCCGTTCGGCGGGCGCGGTTCTGAATGCCACCATCAAATCAGGAAGTAATCAGTTCCACGGAAATGTCTGGGAATTTTTCCGCAATGACAAACTGGACGCCGCCAACTTCTTTGAGAATTCAGGAGGCATTCCGAAGGGAGAATACCGTCAGAATCAATTTGGATTTACGTTTGGAGGTCCGATTCGCAGGGACAAAACCTTTTTCTTCATGGACTACGAAGGCACCCGCATCCGTCAGGCGATCCCGTCGACTAACACTGTTCCCACAGCTCTCGAGCGGAGCAGCGGATTCACCAACCTCTCGGAGCTTCTGACGCAGGGTGGCACACGAACCGACGTTCTGGGACGCACTTATGCGCTGGGCCAGGTCTTCGACCCTTCCACCACCCGACCGGTAACTTGCGGAGTTGCGGACCCGGTTTCAGGAATTACTGCTCCCTGCACGGGCGTGCCGGCAGGAACCCAACTCGGTTTTGTTCGCGAGCCTTTTCCCGGTAACATCATTCCGGCAAATCGGCTCGACGCTAATGCGATTAAACTTCTGAACCTCTATCCTGCCCCCAACCTTCCGGGCCTCTTTAACAACTATGCTGCAAACCCGAAATTGAGCAACAACGCCGACCAATTTGACGTGCGCGTGGACCACAACTTCAGCCAGAAGGACAGCATCTTCGGGCGTTTCAGTTACGTCGAGAACCCGACATTTATTCCGGGCCCGTTTGGCGGGATCGCGGATGGGGGATCTTTCTCGTCCGGGAATCAAGACGCGAAGTCGCTCAATACCGTGGTAAGCGAAACGCACATGTTCACGCCTACGCTCATCAATGAAGTGCGCGCGGGCTACAATCGTATCTCTTCCTCTCGCCTGCAACCCAACGCGAACACCACCGGCATTCCCGCTCAGTTTGGAATTCCCGGAGTTCCTCAAGGTGATTCGAATGGTGGACTGGGCTCGCTGTTCATTACGGGGTTGAATACCCTTGGAAGCAATCAGTTTCTTCCCTCGATCGAGCTGAGCACGACCTCGCAGGTTACGGACAATCTCACCAAAGCGGCAGGCCGGCATACATTTAAGGTTGGCTTTCAATACCAAAGGCTGGGATTCAATATCCTGCAGCCTTTTACTGGCCGCGGAGCGTGGAACTTTAGCGGTGTCTACACCGAGGTGCCTTCCACAACGGGAGGCAATACCGGACTCGCGCAAATGTTATTGATACCGATTCCCGGTACGGTTTCGGGTGCGGCTGATTTCGTGGGCGGCGCGGACCAGGTACAAGCATCCAATATCGCCACCACCTCGATGAAACGCAATTATTACGCTGGCTATTTTCAGGACGATATCAAGGTAAAGCCGAGGTTGACCGTGAACCTTGGACTTCGGTACGAGTACTTCGGACAACTAACCGAAAATTACGGGGCACAGTCCAATTTTCTACCTGCTGCCACGGTGGGTGGTGTTTCCACCTTCTTGTTGACCAATAAGCGCTGCAATACTCCATTTTCACCAGATTTTTTGGCGGCCGCCGCGGCGGAGAATATCAGCATAACCTGCTCGGGGCAGCCCGGCCTGGGAGTATCGCAAAAAGCCAATTTTTCTCCGCGAGTCGGATTCGCCTATCAAATTACGCCGAGGCTGGTTGTTCGGGGAGGTTACGGTATCTTCTACGGAGGTTTTGAAAACTCCGCGCTCTTGACCTATAACGATTTCCCATTTCAATTCAATCTGCTCTACCCCAATTTGACGCCCAACGCGCCCATAACGTTTGCCAACGGATCGATTGGCACGCTTTCCAACGGGCTAACCGGTATTCCGCTTACCTCCGCGGCGGCTGAGCCCGGGGGTGTTGGGCTGATCGGCGAGGACTTCCATAACAAAACTCCGTATACGCAGGGCTATAATCTGGCCACACAGTATCAGCTCACCAAAAACGATACCGTGCAGGTGGGTTACGTTGGCAATACAGTTCGTCACCTTGCGGTGTACGTCAATCCGAATACTCCGCGAGAGATCCTTCCACTGGGCCTGAACGCACTCTCCTTCTCTCCCTATCCCGATTTCTCCAGCCAAACCTACACCAGCTTTGCGGGTAATAGCCACTACAACGGATTGCAGACGAACTACGAACACAGGTTCAACGCTGGACTCAACGTTTTGGCCAACTTCACATGGTCGAGCTGTCTGACCGACGCGATTGACGTTCTGAATGCCACTTCAATTACCGCGTATCGAGCACCGTTCCTGCCGGGCTTCGGTATCCATCGGGACTATGGCCGATGTGACTTTGACGTTAACAAAGTAGTTCATCTAAGCGGAAGTTACGAGCTGCCGGTTGGTAAAGGAAGAAAGTATCTGCATGACAGTGGCCGGCTCGTGGATGCTGTGCTCGGGGGATGGGCAACGAACTGGATCCTTACGCTGCAGGACGGCCAACCGGGAACCGTACCTTGCGCAACCTCCACCACTTCAGGATTCAATTGCTACGCGATCAGGGTCCCGGGACAGGATCCCAACGCTGGCCCTCATAACGTAAACCAGTGGCTGAATCCAGCGGCGTACGCTACTCCACCGGTGGCGACCACGATCGGCCAAACCGATTACAGTCCCCTTGGCGGAGGGCCAAGTAATTTCCGTGGCCCGGGGTTCCATCGTCTTGATTTTTCGCTTTTCAAACAATTTGCGATCACCGAGAGGTTCCGTTTGGAATTCCGCTCCGAATTCTTCAACCTGACCAACCATCCTAACTTCTCCAATCCGGGTTTCTCGGGCAATGGCGTTGTGGCGGCCCCCGGCTCTCTCGACTACACGAGCGGCAGCTTCGGAACAATCACCTCAACGCGCGACGGCCAAAATGATCAACGCGAGATACAATTTGCGCTCAAACTGTATTTTTAGACCAACAGTGGCCATTTGAGCGCGAAGCCCGAATGTCCCCCGGTTCGCCTCACCGGTGGTCACAACCAGCAGTCCGGTAGAACGGTGAGCGCCCGTGGCGGATCTTGTCCTGAAGATTGCGCGTTTGTGAAAACAGCCGTCGCGATTTTTTTGAGTGAACCTCAATTTGCAGAAAGGCATCACCGTACATGACGGCGAGGTCCAACTCGGGTTCCGACAGTCACAACCAACGCGGAGCAATCACGCTCAAAGAGATTCGTCAGCAGCCGGAACTCTGGCCCACGACGCTCGAACGCGTCGCGTCTTCCAACGCCCATTCCCTTGTGCAGGGTCGTCCGGCGGTCATCTGTGGAGCCGGGACCTCGGCGTACGCGGCTTCAGCTGTCGCGGCCACCTGGACGAACGCTGTTGCCATCCCGACTACCGATCTCCTTACCTTCTCTCTCCGCGAACTGTCTCATTTGGCCCCAGACTTTGCTTCGAATGGCGTACTCGTATCCCTGGGGCGCTCGGGGGACAGCCCGGAGAGTGTTGGTGTGATCGAACGTTTCAAACAAGCGTGCCCGAGGGTGGTCCATCTCGCGATTACTTGCAACGAGCATGGCCAGCTTGCGCGGCTGCCGGGCGTCACCCCCCTTATCCTCGACCCACGAACAAATGACCGCAGTCTAGTGATGACCGGTTCCTTTTCTAACCTGCTCCTGGCGGGCATGGCCATCGCACGCGGCGATTTCTTGACCACGCATCTCGCTGGCATCGCGTCTACTGTGAATAAAGCCTTTCCTGGCCTTGAAAAAGTAGCGCAGCGTTTATCTTCTCAACCGTCTTCTCGCCTGATGGTACTGACCTCCGCTGGCATGACTCCGCTCGCGAAGGAGGCGAGCCTTAAGGTTCTTGAAATGACTGCTGGGCGCGCTGTAGCCATGAACGAGACATTCCTGGGTGTTCGCCACGGCCCGATGAGCTTCCTTCGGCCCGATTCCCTGGTCTTGTGCGTGCTCTCGTCGGATGCCGAGAGGCGCCGCTTTGAAGAAGATGTGCTTCGGGAACTAAGGCAAAAGAAGCTGGGTCACGTCATTGTGGTCGGTTCTAAGGTTTCCGATGGCGAACTTGGCCACGAGTTCATCCCTGCCATGGCGCCAGACTTGCCGGATGATTTGCGCGGCCCGTTCGAGATTGTCTTCCCTCAATTGCTCGCCTATCACCTGAGTCTGGCCTCGCACCTGGACCCCGATAACCCGAGTCCGGATGGTGTGATTACCAGAGTGGTCCAACGATTTCAGTTGCATTAGTGGAAGGACTATCCGCGGTTGTTGGCGCACGACTTTTGAGATTAGAAAACGCCATGGAAATAGTTGGGCAACCAGAATCCTCCAGTTCAAGGGAATTTCTCGAAGTTCAAGTCCTGGATTCTTATTCCGCTGCAGACCGGAGTGGCTTGGCTGGAGGGGAAAAAGACCCCAGCCAAACCGGTGCGTACCAGTTGCAGTGGAGGCCCACAGAAAAGCACGTTTTCGTTTTCAAAAAAGGGACGACAGTTTGTCATGTCGGGCTCGTCGGACTGACGGTTGAAGTTCAAGGGAATCCTGTTTCCGTCGCGGGGATTGGCGGAGTGCTGGCGCGCCGCGAATGCAGGGGTCGCGGATATTGCCGTATTGCGATGGAAGCGGCAGAAGCTTTTGCGTCGAGCCAAATGGGTGTGCATTTCCTCCTGCTCTTTTGCAGGCCTGCGCTGAAGAGTTTCTACGAACACTTGGGTTGGGCAATCGTTGCAAGCCCTGTGTGGGCGCACCAGGCCCAGGGAACTGTCTTGCTCCCGCTTATTTCGATGGTCAAGTGCTTGGGGGCGGAACGATGGCCAATGGGCGAGGTTCGTTTAGGTTCCCGCCCGTGGTAGCTCAGTCCGTTTTGGTTTTGGCGTCGGAGGTCAACGTGCAATCTGCCTTAATCGGATCTCATCAGTCGATGCGCAGCGTCGGTTCGGCACGCAGGGGCCACATTAAGTTCTTGAGACTATTCGCGTCATTCTTATTGTCCATCGGTGCGGGTCACCTCTCGTGCGCGGCAGCGGAATCTCCCAAGACCATAGAGCTCGCGGAAAATTGGAAGCTGACTTCCGCAAATAAACTGCAACAGAGTGGAGCGGGCGTCTCGCTACCTGACTTCAAGGACGCGGATTGGAACGCCATCCGCCGGATGCCGGCCACGGTTCTCGAGATCCTCGAAGAGGATGGCGTCTACTCCAATCTCTACGTTGGGAAGAACATGGCGGAGAATGTTCCCCAAGACCTATACACGCAGGATTGGTGGTATCGAACCACATTTGAAGCGCCTTCTGGACATGCGGTCTATTCACTTGGGTTTCCGGGCATTAACTACCGCGCAGAGATCTGGCTGAATGGCCATCAAATCGCCGACAGCAAGCAGGTAGTTGGCATGTACGCCGCGCACGAACTCAACGTGACGCAATGGATCAAGCCGGGGGAACGCAATGTCCTTGCGGTGAAGGTCACACCGGAACGAGCGATTCAGGATGTCAACGGCATTGAGTTGGCCGACAGCTGGTTTGACTGGTTGAACTGGAAATATTTGGGCTACCAAGGGCCGCGAAAGGAGAAGAGCCACGGAATCTCCTTTGTTCCAGACCGCAATGCGGGCATCTGGAAACCGGTTTACCTGAAGGTTTCCGGCGACGTCACGGTGAGTCATCCGCTCGTCAACACCGAGCTTTCTTTAGCGCAAAAAACGTCGGCCAAATTGACGGTGTACGCTGCCGTCCGAAATTCCTCGAATCGGCGAGTAAATGGAATCCTTCGAGGGACAATCTCGCGGCCTGGTAAGCCTAGCATTCAAATCGAACAGCCCGTGAGCCTTGCTCCTGGTGAGGAACGTCAGGCGAGCTTCGTTCCGCCGCAATATCCCCAACTGGTAGTCACCAATCCCGATCTATGGTGGCCTTACACCATGGGAAACCCGAGTCTCTACGACCTTCGTCTTGAATTTCTCGAGAACAACCAACTGTCCGATGTTGCACAGATCCGATTCGGCATCCGTTCGATTGCGCAATATCGCGACAACGATGAGCAATTTTCAACCATCGGGAAAGGCGGAAACTTCTATCTCAAAATCAATGGCAAGGACTTCCTTGTACGAGGCGGCGTCTACACACCCGATCTTTTGTATCGATATGACCCGGACCGCGAAGCCGCCATTCTGCGTTACGTAAAAGACCTCGGTCTGAATATGCTCCGCTGGGAATCGAAGATCTCCAGCGAACACATCATCGAACTTGCCGACGAGCAGGGAATCCCACTGATGTTTGGGTGGATGTGTTGCAACCAGTGGGAAATGTGGGATCAATGGGATGCAGAGGACCATCGAGTTTCAGAGGAGAGTCTTCGGTCGCAGATTTTGATGCTCCGCCATCACCCCTCCGTGACGATCTGGGCCAACGGAAGTGACGGGCTGCCTCCCGATCCCGTCCTGAATGTGTATCACAAAATTCTCACCGAACTGCACTGGCAGAACGCCACCGTGGACACGGTCTCGTCTTTCGCCAAGGACGCTCAAGGCGACCGTATGTGGAACGGCATCCACATGGAAGGCCCCTATAGTTGGCGACCTCCGACTTACTGGTTTAGCGGACGGTATGCCGCTTCACGCGGATCCTGCGCGGAGCAGGGCGACAACGAACACATACCTACATACGAAAGCTTGAAGAAGTTCATTCCAGCCGACAAACTCTGGCCCATTAACGACACCTGGTATTTCCATTCCGGCGCCAATTTGGGAAACGATACGCTCATCAACATCCGGCATGCTGTCGATCAGCGGTACGGAAGTTCAGGCGGAGCGGAGGAGTTTTCGCGTAAGGCCCAGCTCGCGCACTACGAGAACACGCGCGCCCAATTCGAGGCTTTCGCCGCCGACGGATGGGCGAATCACAAAATGACCATCTATTGGATGCTCAATAGCCACTGGCCTTCGTTCTTTGGAAATATCTTCGACTACTACCTGAGCCCCGGCGGAGCCTATTACGGTGCCAAGGCCGGCCTGCGCCCTCTATCTGTGGTTTTCGACTCCTATGCGACCGGTGATCACAGCCAGGCCAAGATTACCGTCGTCAATCAAACTCCAATGCAGCTGAACAATTTGCGAGTGCGCGTGCTGGTGTATGACCTGCAGGGGAAGATGCGCGAAGACCGCCACGCAGAGAATCTGCAAGTCGATCCCGGCGGAGCGGTGGAGGCGATGACCTTACCGCGCTTCCCGGATGCTTCCGACGTCTTCTTCGTACGCTGTCAGTTGCTGGACCAGAAGGGAAAGTTACTGACGGAAAATGTTTATTGGCAGTCTCAAAAAGATGATGATGTCGGCGACCCAAAGAACGATCGCGCCTTCGGATTGAAACCCGCCAGTTGGGCGGACATGACCGCGCTGAATGACATGCCCAAAGTGCCGTTGGAACTCAGCGCCACGCGTTCTTCTTCAGCAGGCGAAGACCGGATAGCCATTCGCGTCCACAACCCTTCCGAACACATCGGGTTTTTCGAACGCGCCGTAATCACCGATTCCACGAACGGCGACGAGCTTCTTCCGATCGAATATGACAACAATTACATCACCGTTTTCCCTGGAGAGACTGTTGAGATTCACGGCGTGCTTCCACATTCTGCAAAAGCCGCGTGGGTAAAGCTCGATGGATACGACACTCCCCAAACTGCCGTAGCCATAAAGTAGGACGGGCATGTCTACGTTGCCCTTCGAACCTCAAATGTATCGCTCTTTTCCATCTGGATGAGAAGGAGACGCACACCGTGTCAAAGAGAAGTCATAAATTCTGGTGCAGCGGCGCAATTACAATTGTTTTCGAAGCGCTGATTCTCATCGCGCCTTGCGCGGCTCAGCAATTTGCGAGCGACAGGATCGCCCTGAGCGTGAACGCCAAAGACGGAACGTTTCAACTGGCGTTGCGTGGGGGCCAGCCCATCTTTACCAGTCGAGCTGCCGCGGAAATTGATCACGAGTGGCTGCGTTCGACCGACTATCCGCGTCACGTGGTGTCTGAATCCAGTTTCACAGATGATCTCGGCTCGGGCCGGACCATCACCCTTACGAACGCCGGACTTCAAGGCAAACCTGATCTCATTCTTGTGATGCAGCTCTACGACCAGACCTCGTACGCCACTCTGCAAGTAACTCTCCAAAACACGACAGGAAAGATGGTCACATTGCAGGCCTTCCGCGACCTCGAATTAGTAGGAAATCCCCCATTGAACCTCGGTGCGCAAGCCTCTGCCGATCGGATTCTCTCGGACAGCTACAGCGAGGATCGGCCTGACTTGCGGCTCTACGACCTGGGAAAGGCGCCCGGCGGGATGCATCGGGCCGTAGGAAGCCAGCTCATTTACAACCGCGAGAGCAAACAAAGCCTATTCATTGGCGCGCTTACTGCCGACCGCCTTCTGACGTACCTCCATTTGCAAACCGCACCGGAAGGCGCAACAACAAAGATCGCGTCTTATAGCGTTGCCCTCGCGGGAACCACGGAGATTCAAAAGGAATTCGATTTGAAAAATGATCCGGCGGAAAATCAGCTCGAGCTGAATCTACCGATCGAACCCGGAGGCAAGCTCGACTCCGAGCGCCTCATGCTCGAAGCTGGACCCGACTATCACAACCAGTTGTTGGTCTACGGCGACGCAATTCGCAAGTTACACCACGCTCGCGTCTCCGGACAGACTCCCATCGGTTGGTGGAGCTGGACAGCCTACTACGCTGCGATCAACGAAGGCGAGACACTCGCGAACGCCGATTGGCAATCCGCGCATCTAAAAGCGCTCGGCTACAAATTTTTCCAGGTGGATGAAGGCTACCAGTATGCGCGCGGAGAATATGTAACAGCGAATTCCACGCAGTTCCCAAATGGTATGCGCGCCGTCGGATACCACGTCACTGGCGACGGCCTGACCTTTGGCGTCTGGACTGCCCCGTTTCAAGTGACCTCTCGTGCCTGGGTGTACGAGCAACACAAGGATTGGCTCGTTCACAACGCCAAGGGCGAACCCATCTACACACAGCAACTCTGGCATCAGAAATCCGACTTGATCTACGTGCTCGATACCACCAATCCCGGCGCACAAGAATACTTGCGCCAGACGTACCGGACGTTGGTTCGTGAATGGGGCGTCCGCTTCATCAAACTCGACTTTATGGATAGCAGCGCCATCGAAGGTTTCATGTATCGCCCCAACACCACGGCGCTGGAAGCACTCCGCATCGGCTTGCAAATCATTCGCGATGCCGTGGGCGAGGACGTGATCCTCGACAAGGACGGCAGCCCCATGCTCACCCCGGTCGGTCTGGTCGATACGGGACGCACTTCCGCCGACACCGCGCATTCATTCGAAGGAACGAGAACTGCCGCCGCTGGCATTGCCGCCCGCTTCTACATGCATCGCAATTTCTTCCTGGATGATCCGGATGCCTTCAACACCACGGAGGAATTCTTCAGCGAACACACACGCGCTTCTGCCTCGTATCCTCTGTCCGCGGCGCAAGCGTCGATCGCTCTCTCCGCGGTCTCCGGAGGCATGTACGAAATCGGCGATGACATGCTGCTTATGGGTTCGCAGAAGGATCGATTGGCACTCATCGAGAATCAGGACCTACTGAACATGCCCAAACTTGGACGAGCATCGACACCTATCGACCTGATGACGTATGAACCTGGAGATGAGCAGCCGAGCATCTTCTTTCTGCGCGAAAGTCCGCGCCAGGCAATCCTGACGGTCTTCAATTGGACAAAGTCTCCGCGGTTGCACACGTTGAGACTCGCGGACCTCGGCCTGCCTTCGGAACATTCCTTTGCGGCTTTCGATGTTCTAAACCAGAACGCACCGGTCACCCTCGCCGGTGACACTGCGCAGATTGAGAATCAACCGGAATCCGTAAGAGTGATTAAGATCGTCGACAACAACGTTTCGCCGGCCGCCCCGACGGTGACTGCAAATGTGCCGTCGGCGGTCAATGCCAGCGAGACTTTTTCGTTGTCGGCCGAAGCAGAATCCAGCCGAGTGCCTGCAGTCAATTATGTTTGGGATTTCGGTGACGGGACCACCGCAGACGGCCCCAAGGTGTCTCACGCCTACACGAGAGCAGCGACTTTCACGGTCCATCTCGCTGTCCAAGGCATAGACGGGCTGTCGGCCGAGCAAAACCTCTCCGTTAAGGTCACCGGCAACTTACACGCGTATCCAAATCTTCTCGATAATCGGCGCTTCCGGGATCCTGCGGATCACTGAAGCGGTTACTGAGCGAGGAATGATTCCCGGTGCTGGGCTTCTCTAAATGCCTCGGTGCCGCCGCCACGAGTCGTAGAGAGCGCGCCAGTCAGGTTGCCATATCTCAAACACTCTTCGATTTTCGTGCCTCGAATGAACTGATGAAGAAAGCCAGCATCGAAACTGTCACCGGCGCCGATGGTGTCCACAGCCGCGACTTTTGGTGGCGGAGCTTCAAAACTTTCTGATCCACGGCGAGCGAACACTCCTTTTTCTCCGCGTTTCATAACCACCAATGGAACTCTTGCCGCCAGAAAATCCAACGCCAGCATCGGATCATCGGTTCGGGCCAGACGGCAGCCCTCGTATTCATTGGGCAGAAGCACATCCAACCAAGGAAGCACCTCCAGGACCTCGGGGTCCCAGCGATCGTCGGGATCGTCATTGGTATCCATGGAGGTAGAAAGTCCGGCCTCCTTTGCCAAGCGAAAAAGGTCCGGCACGCGCGGGCGAAGAGCCTTTTGAAGAAAATACGAAGAGAGATGTAAATGGCGAGCGCCGAATATCTGTGTGAGATCGAGATCCTCGAAACGCATTTCTGCCATTACGCCAGGATAGGTAAGAATAAACCGTTTTTCGGGCTGGGGGAGAATGACCGTGAGGCCCGTTTTCTTGGCGAGAAATTCCTTAACGGTCGATACGTCTACGCCGCTTTCCCTAAGGCGTTCGAGACACAGTTTGCCAAGCGGATCGTCGCCGACCGCTGAATGAAACCCGACAGAATTCCCGAGCAGCGCGAAATTATGAGCAAATATTGCCGAAGAGCTGCCGAGCGTAAGGCTCAAGTCCGAGGCCAGATACTCCCGATCCAAATCAAAATGTCCGGGAAGCCCATAGAGAACCAGGTCCAGGTTCAACTCGCCGACGACACTGACGCGGAGATTGTTTTGGGTGGTCATCACTCTCGATTCGCTTCCAGCACAGAACCAAGCGTTTGAACCGAGGTCTTCTTTTGAAGGTCCTGGATATCCTCGAGCCGCGCGGCACCCGGAGAATCGGCCAGGCAATTTGCCTGACCGCAGGCTGCTGCAAGCCTTAACGTGTCTTCGGGCGAATATCCGGACGCGATGGCGAAAGCAAATCCCGCCAAAGCTGAGTCTCCGCAACCAACCGTCGAACGTGGTTGGATTGGAACGACTGGCGCGAAGAGCACGGGCGCGTCCGCGCCGGAACAAAAAAGAAGTCCCTCCGAACCCAGGCTCAAAGCCGCACTCTGTGCGCCAAGACTCAGCAGCTTATGGAGCGCACCGATCGCATCCGAGAGGGAGCCAAGCGGCTTTCCAAGAAGCTGAACAGCCTCTTCGCGATTTGGCTTCACAAAGTCAGGCTTTTCCGCGAGCGCCAGCCGCAGTGGCTCACCACTAGTGTCCAGGAATGTCTTGCAGCCGAATTTCCGGGCGCTCGCGACAAGACCCGCGTACGCTCCAAGTGTGCTGTTTGCGGGCAAACTCCCGGAAAAAATAACGCGGCCGTTTTCGGCGCCCTCTGCGAACAGCCTTGTACACGCGTTTTCGAATGCTTCCCATTCGGCTGGATCGGGGACCGAACCCGGTTCCAGAATTTCCGTCACGGTGCCATCGTCTTCGACGATTTCCAGATTTGTGCGCGTTGGCTGATGCGTTGTGCACGCAGTCGCCTGAATGCCGAGGGCAGAAAGCCCGGCCAGCAGCTCGCGGCCGCTTTCGCCGCCACATGGACCGATCCAGCGGGGTTTGCGTCCCAGCGTATGCAGCACCATTGCGACGTGTGCTGACTTCCCTCCGGGATAACCCTGGATCGTACGCGCTCGATTTACTTTGCCGCGCGAAAGTGACGGCACGATCAGCCGTTTGTCGATCGCCGGATTGGGGCTAACGCAGAGAAACATGGTGCGATTCCGTCGTTACCCTTTTGCGCTTGGAGTAGCGCCGACCCTTTCAAACCACGGCCGCGCCGCAGCGAGGTGGGAATTCACATTCCGAATGTTCCGCACCCCGTGCTCCTGCAGCCAGTCATCGAGTGCAGGAACACCCCGCTCTACGAAGATGGGCACGCCTTCTTGCCAGATTGCGCGTCCACAGAGTACGCCGGAAAAATCAGAGTTCGCCTCGGCCGCCAGCGTCAATGCTTCCGCGAACTTCTGGTTGGAGACGCCTTCCGACAAATAGATGAAGGGAATCGAAGCGGCCTGTGAAGCACGCTTAAAATGCGCCCTCGCTTCTTCGCGCGAGTAGATCGCTTGCGAGTGCGGTAAGGTGGCCGATTCGACAAAATTCACGTTAACGGGCACGCCCACTTTTAACACATCGACCGCATAGCTTGCTTTGCAGAACTCTTCAATCGAACGAGAAACTACCTCGGGCTTTATGCGGGCGAACTCGACGCTCTTCTCGTCCATCTGATCGTGGTAACTCACGATTTCGAGAAAAAAAGGAAGATCGGCCTCACGGCATTCCTCTCCGACGCGCGTAACCCACGCTCGTTTATAAGCGTTGATGTTCGTTTCGCTGAACGGAGAGTAGTACAAAAGCACCTTGACTGCATCTGCTCCAGAATTCTTCAGGCGTTCCGCACTGAAGCCGTCCAGCAATCGTGGCAACCGACCTGGAACTGTCTTGTCGTATCCGCTTTGCTCGTACGCAAGAAGAAGCCCCGCATCCTTGAAGCGTCGGCCCGCTGCAGGCAGCCCGTATTCAGGATCAAGCAAAATGGCGCTGGCATAAGGCGTAAGGAACTGGCTGACCTTCTCCTTGAACTGCACCAGCCATTCGGCGGGAACTTCGTTTGCATCGCGCCCGCTGGCCTTTGCGAAGAGTTTGCGCAGAGCGCTGCGTTGGTCAATGGCAAGCGCCGCGATGACGCCGCGAGCGTCCGCAAGGGCTCGTAAACCGTTTTGTTTTCCGGGTGAAAGGGACAAAACATGCTCCGTAAAGATGCCAAGTCTATTGGGTGTCCTGAAGTTGGGCAACTGGCGGCGGGATCGCCACGGTGCCTCCAGGAACAGTTGACGGCACACGGAAAAGCATACTTACGCTTTATTTCGCTTTAGATCTTTTACTTACTATCACTTGGTAAGTCAAGCGAAGAAATGCCGCACTGTCGGACGTCCTCGTCGGGCAGAGTCTCAGACCAGCGTGACTTCAACTTCCGCTTCGCGCAGAGCCTTCAGGTCTTGCTTCGGTATTCCCCGGTCGGTGATGGTTTCATGCACCGCGGAAACGTCCATGATCAACGATAAACTTCTTCTCCCGAATTTCGACGAATCACACACCACAATAGTTCGCCGCGCTGATTCCGACATTGCCCGGTTTACCCTAGCCTCCTGTTGATTCGGAGTCGAGAGACCATACCCCACGTCGAACCCATCCACAGCCAGGAACAGCATGTCAGCGCTGAGTTTTCGCAATGACTCTTCCGCAAGCGGCCCCACCAGTGAAAACGAACTCTTCCTCAGCAACCCGCCCGTAAGAATCACCTCGACGTTGCTATCCGCCAGTTCCGCCGCGATATTCGTCGCATTCGTAATAACCGTTAGACTGCGCATATGGCGGCACCCTCGCGCAATCGCCGTCGTCGTGGTACCCGAATCAAGAATAATCACCTGTCCTGGCCGGACCATGCGCAATGCCGCGGCAGCAATGCGCATTTTTTCCTGCCGGTGCAGACGCTCCTTTTCACGCAGAGTTTGATCTTGAAGCGCCCCGGTGCGAAGGGGCAACGCTCCGCCGTGCGTGCGTTCGAGCATTCCCTGGTGATGCAGGTATTCCAGGTCCTTGCGGATAGTGATGAGCGATATGCGAAAACGCTTGGACAGATCGCGGACGAGGACTCGGCCGTCTTTGCGCAACAATTCCAGAATTTCCCGGCGGCGTTCCTCGCTGAGCATCGAGATATCTCCGATTGACCAGGTGTCGTTTTGTTTCCTTTCGACTCTCTCAAGCTTTTCAACGAAAGTCTACACGGGAGGGCGCTCCCCCAGTGACTATCCTTTATATATGCTCTCGTGTTTCGCCTGAAGGCCGGGTGGTCTACAGGGCTGCCCAGCAAGGACTTAGCTCGGTGGAATTAACTCAGTAGTTGCTTCATGTCCGCGGCCGCGTTGGATTGTGTGCCGCGCGGCCAGGACGGGCCGATCGCGACGGCCTCGTTGTGACCTTCAAACCAGACCAGGAATCTCGATTGTTCGGCGCCTGGCAGTCTTTGCTGATTCAGCCAGTTGTAATAAGCGCCGAAATCGCCGTCAACCAACGAGCCAACAGGATCGAGTTCCACTGGCTTTGTGCTATCGGAAATCATTTCGTTCATCGGCTTCTGTCTTTGCCGTGGCGCGAAGCGGACCAACAAAGTGAGCGGTTGCGCGCGGCGAAGCGCTTCGCGTGCCGTCCACTGAGCGAAAGTAGTAGCAAAAATTTGCGTCCCGGAACCTTCCGTCAGGACTTTGAGTTGGAATCGCTCCATGATCGGGTCAGACGTTTTGCCAGGCATCGCGTTCAGGCCAAGATCCTCGGGACGCATGCGCGCCATCAGCGAGCGCAGCGCTTCCGGGCCCATGCCGGGGCGCTCGATTTCGGCGCGCATCTTCGCGCTCAAAGCAGCTCGTGCAGGTTCCAGCGCATGGTACGAGACGCACGTTAGCGCGGGATCGCACTTCGTCTCCTGGCCACCGTCGATATACCAGTGCGCGTACGGAGCGGGATGCGCTTGCGCTCGAGCAGCGACCGCGTCCAACAGGAATTGCAGACCGTTTTCGGAATTGACGTGATTAAAGTACACGCCGTGGGCCCGAAGCTTTCTGAAAAGAGGCGCGTCATACGCCGCCACTCCCTGTCCGACAACGGTGATGCCTAGACGTGGTAGTTGCGGTGGATCGGGTGGCGCGACTGCATGCAAACGCTCGGCGTATCCAACGGCGGCCGCGCGGAACGCATCCTGCTGATGCGTGCTCCAAAGGTAGGCCGAAAACTGTTCCACATATTGCGCGGGCGCATTCACCCAGTCGGCGTTTTCGAGTTGGGTGGAGAGGCGGATTTGCGCGAATCCTTGAAACCATTCCTTGGTCTGTTCGGGCGAAAGGGAAGCGAGATTTGCGAGTTCTCTCTCAACCGCCTTGCGCTCGACGGGAAACTTGAAATCGTATTCGATGACTTCTCGCAACAGGCTGGGGAGAAAGCTCAGCGGCAGTCGTTGTAACGCGGCGATGTAATTTGTGGCCAGCTTTCGAGCTTCCGGCGGGTAGCCGTTGAATTTGTCGGGCTTGAGGTCGGCGGGAAGCATTACAAAAGTTCCGGTATCGGCTTGCCTTGCGCGAGCGCAGCCGAGAATCCCATCATGGAGCCGAGCGTTGGCACGAGATCGGTCGATTCCGTGGGACGATCGTAGACAATGCCTTCGCGAACACCCGCGCCCATGGCCATCAACCAGGTGGTGCGAGAGAGCGCGTCGCCGGTGCGATGATGCTGAAATCCGTTGCCGCCGGAGTCTTCGTCGGAGTCGCGCCCGAAGTCCGGCAAAATAAACAGTGTGGTGTTGCCAGCGTATTCGGGCTCGGTCTGAATGGTCTTCCACAATTCCGCGCAGAGACGGTCGGTGCGCTTGATCCCATCGATATAAAGGGAATAGGCTCCGGCATGCGCGATGTCGATGTCGTGCATGGTGATCCAGAGGAGACTCGGCGCGACCTGACGCATCAATTGCCGCGCGATGTAGACCGAAAGCTCATCGGGACTGGACAAGGTGAGCGCGTGGGCCTTGAAGTCGTCCACAGAGAGCTTCAGCATCATCGCCAATTGCTGCAATTCAAATTCGTTGCCGGCAAGCTCCGGCGTGTAGAACGGAGTTTCGTAGTTGTCGCGCAGCAGGTGTTCGTAGTCTTTACCGCCGCTGCCGCCGGTGGCCGCAGTAAGCAGGTGTTTGGGTAGAATCACGCGCGCGCCCAACCCGGGACCGTAGGAGCGGCTGCTGCTTTCGCCGATGCGATTGAAACCGTTGCTGGGAGCGATCACCCAGGCGTCCGAGGCCGGGCGGTGCAAATCCTTGCGGAAGTACTCGAAAACGGTGGGATGCTCCGGCGAAACGGCGGCAAAATTGTTGAAGGTTTCGTAGGCGCCGGTGGCGAGGCTGGCGGTGGCAACGTAATGCCCGAGGATGCCGCGATTCACGACTTGCGTAAAGAAAGTGGATTGCGGAATCATCTCGCGCATCAAGTGCGGAATATTCTCTTGTCCTTCGGGCGCAAAGGTTTCCTGATCGCGAGCACCCCCGCCGAAAGTGATGACGACTACTTTTCTTTTCTTCATGGCGGCGCCGGCCAAAGCGATTGGGGAGTGGAGCAGTGTGCTGCCCAATGCAACGCCAGCGGCGGAGCGTAGGAAGTCGCGGCGGGTAAAGGCGAGCTGGCGCGCGACTTCCCGAGGGTTTGCGGCGTCCATGGCGAACCGGCCAGCGCGACCTGTAAAACCAAATTCAGAGCGAGAATTCATGAAAGACCAACGGCAGTGACCTTAGAAAGTATGTCCCGGCGGCCACAAAGTCAACCGCAGCGGATAGCCCTCGAGGGCTGGATCCCGCAGGACGACGGCCGTAAACTCGCTGCCACCCCCCTCCCCTTTTTTGTAAGTATTCATTCTAAAGGGACTTTAAAGGTCTTTAGAATCAACAGTTGCGCAAGTATGGATTCTAAAGGACTTACGGGCGTAGCTTGTTTATCAGAAGGTAACCGCCAAAGGTGCGGGGATTCTTGGGTAGCTTTAGTGTCGGCGTGGCGGACGAGCATGGTTCGGGGAGCACGGAGGAATCGTGCTAGAGTTCAACCAGCATTGTACCATATTGTTACTAGTTGTCAAGAGTTATCTGTAAGAGGCTACGCTCCTCCGAAGTAGCACAGACACTCCTGTCTGTGGCCCTGTGCAACTCGTCGAGCACACAGCCAAGAATGGCTGTGCCACGAGTCACCCGGGCGTCCCAGTCCTGCAACCGCCAAGTAAGAGACTCCTCAACGGGTACTCCGTCCCATGGCAGTCCCTCGGACACAGACAGGAGTGTCTGTGCTACTTGCGTCGAATCTTCAACTTTGCCGAGAGGGCGCGCGGGAAGCCACCGACAGCGCGTTTCGGGCCCAAGTCGGCAACGCTCATCTGACGGCGTAACTCTCCCTATGTAACTCTCGCCCCTCGGTTTTCGTAGTCTCTTAGAGAAGGCTCCGGCAACTTTGGCGGGTCAACTTCAGCGGGTAAACACCGCAAGCAGTTGAATTTGATAGAGTAACGGGAGAAACCCTCCTAACCTCATGCTCGCAGTCAGCGACAATTTTGCCCAGTGCTTCAGTGCTCTGCAGGGACACAAGCTGCGCGCCTCCCTGACGGTGCTGGGACTGACGATGGGTGTCGCCACGCTGATAACGGTGATGACCATCGTGCAGGGCGCCAACCTCTACGTTGAGCAGAAGGTCGCCAATCTGGGGACCAACGTATTCCAGATTGCGCGCACGCCATTCGCCGTAACGGACTTCAACATCATCATCAAAGCGCTAAAGTTCAAGAAAATTGAAGCCGAGGACATGGCCGCCATCGCCGAAGGATGCGGCGCTTGCGAAGTAGTGGGGGCCAGCACCAGCACCAGCGTTCGGGCGCGATCGGGCGATAAAGAGCTGCAGGACGTAAACCTCTATGGCCAAACGTCAAACATGGTAGATGTGGACTCGCGAGCGGTCGAACTCGGCCGGTACTTTACTTCGTCCGAAGCCGAACATAGAGCCAATGTCTGCCTGATCGGCGACACGCTGGTGCGGGAACTATTTGCGGGCATGGACCCGCTGGGAAGATCCCTGCGAATCGCCAACGATGAATTCATGGTCGTGGGAGTGATGGAAAAGGTCGGCAGCGTTCTGGGGCAGGACCAGGACAACTTCGTGATGGTTCCGCTGCCGGTGTTCCTGCGCATTCAGGGCATTCATTCCAGCATCACCATCAACGTGAAGACGACAACAGCGAATTTTGAAAAGGCACAGGACCAGGCCCATCTGATTTTGCGCTCACGCCGTCATCTTGCGGGAAATATGGAAGACGATTTCTTCATCGGCACCAAGGAAAGTTACATGGCTCTGTGGCGCAGCATCAGCTCGGCGTTTTTCGGCGTGTTCATCATGGTCAGCGCCATCTCCGTGGTCATCGGCGGCATCGTGATCATGAACGTCATGCTGGTGAGCGTGACCCTTCGACGGAGGGAAATTGGCGTGCGGCGCGCGGTGGGCGCGACCCAGAGCGACATCCTGCATCAGTTCATGCTGGAAAGCGTGATGCAATGCATTGCCGGTGGGCTCGCCGGGATTTCCGTGGGATTCCTGGTGGCACTGGTGTTGCGTACCTACACACCGTTCCCTGCCTCGGTGCAGACCTGGGTGGCGGTGATGGGAGTGATTCTCAGTTCGGCAGTAGGACTGTTCTTCGGAATCTATCCGGCAATGAGAGCGTCGCGACTGGACCCGGTTGTTGCGTTGAGGTCGGACTAATGGCACTGATGACGCTCGCTCAGGCTCGGGAGAATTTTCTGGCCGCGATGGAGACGCTGCGTTCGTCCAAGGTGCGCTCCGCTTTAACGGTGCTCGGCATCGTCATCGGGGTATCCTCGGTGATTTCTATGGCGGCAATCATCCAAGGTCTGAACAAGTTTGTGCAGGGCAGAGTGGAATCGCTCGGCTCGCGCACGTACTTTCTGACGCGATTTCCGCCAGGCCAGGATCCGGCACACATGCCGGAACGCATCCGCACCCGCAGATATATTGAATACAGCTATGCCGACTTCATCCGCCAGGCCGCTCCGGACGTGCGCAACGTGAACACCATTGGCACGCGCGGATTTTTCTTTGGGGACAGCAATCTGATTACCAGCGGAGACCACAGCGTCGAGAAAGTCATCGTGCGCGGGGCCGAGCCAGAGTATACGGAGGCCATTCCCTTGTTTGCGATCGAGCGAGGCCGCTTTATCAGCGCCTTCGACGAGGAGCATGCGCGTTCGGTGGTAGTGCTGGGCGCGGCGATTAGCGAATCGCTGTTCCCCAATTCGGACGCTGTTGGCAAGACCGTACGCATCAACGGCGCCGCGTACGAAGTGATCGGCGTTTTCGAGCACGATCAGGGATTGTTTCTGGGTCCGGGTGTGGACATCTTCGCGATCATCCCGCTGAGCAATTTCAAGAAGCAATACCCGGAGGCCAAGGAGTTGATTCTGCTATTCACGGTCCCCAAGGATGTAAACGTCGACATGGCGCAAGGTGAAGTCATCCAGGTGATGCGCCGTTTGCGCCGTGTTCCTCCCGAAAAAGACAATGATTTCGAGCTGAGCTCGCCGGATTTTCTGAGCAACTTGTGGAATCAACTCACCGGCGCGTTGGTGATCCTGACTACGGTGATCAGCTCCATCGGTTTGCTGGTCGGCGGGATCGGTGTAATGAACATCATGCTCATCTCGGTGACAGAGCGTACTCAGGAAATCGGCGTGCGTAAAGCCATCGGCGCGCGGCGCGCGGACATTCGATTGCAATTCTTGCTGGAGGCGGTGGTCCTTACCCTGGTCGGAGGAATAATCGGCATTTTGATCGGGTCAGGCGTATCGACGCTGGTGCGCACTCTGGTGCCTTCGATTCCAGCCACGCTGTCATACCTGTGGGTGACGATCGGTTTCGTGATATCGGTCGGCGTAGGCGTGTTCTTTGGCTACTATCCGGCGAGCGTGGCGGCCAACCTCGATCCCATCGATTGCCTGCGATACGAGTAAGATCCTGACGCTGCATCGCGGCTGCCGCCCTGCTTGGAGGCGCTGAATGAAGATCGGAAAAATGCTGGGTTACATACTCTTGGCGCTCGTCATCGTCGCCGCGGTCGCAATTCCCGCTACGGTCGGTATCCACCCGTTCATCGGTCCGCGCAAACGCGCAGCCACCGACCGGGCATACGAGCGGACACCGCTACGGCTGGAGCGGGGTCAATATTTGGTCGGCAACGTATCTGCCTGCCTGTTCTGTCACTCGCCCCATGACTGGACCAAACATGACGCTCCCACTCCGACCGGAATGGCCGGCGCGGGTGCAGTATTTCCTATGGTGGGCCTGCCCGGAGCAGTCACCGCTCCGAATCTCACACCTGATGCGGAAACCGGGCTGGGCCGATGGAGCGACGACGAAATCGGCCGCGCCATTCGAGAAGGCGTCGATCGCGATGGAAACGCTCTGTTCCCGCTGATGCCTTACGAACGCTACCGGCGTTTCTCCGACGAAGACCTTGCTTCCATCGTGGTCTTCCTGAGATCCCTCGCTCCGGTGCGCAATCCGCTACCGCCGACGAAGATTATTTTTCCAGTGAGATATCTGATTCGCAACGCGCCCGCACCGATTACCTCTGCCGTTCCGGAGCCGGATACATCGACACCCGTAAATCGCGGAAGGTATCTCGTTGAGATAGCGGGTTGCGCGGATTGCCACACGCCGCAAAAGCGCGGCCAGCCCCTACCCGGTATGAACTTCGCGGGCGGCTTCATCTTCGAAGGGCCGTGGGGTCGCGTGGCTTCGTCAAATATCACCCCGGATGCCGCGACCGGGTTTCCCTACGACACCGAAGCCATGTTTGCCAGCGCGCTGCGTGCCGGGTACGCAAGAGGCCGCGCGTTGAACCAGATTATGCCGTGGGAATCCTATCGGGGCCTGACCGATCCGGACTTACTCGCCATTTTTTCCTATTTGGGAACCATGCCTGCAGTGCATCACCGCGTGGAGAATGCCAAGGACCCGACAGAATGCCGCCTGTGTAAGGCCAAGCACGGAGCCGGCGCCGAGAACTAAGATCCTCAAATCGGTTCCGATCCGTCGAGCAAAACCGGCCGGCTGAATTGACGACTGACGTATGGCTCAAGGCAGGGATCACTTTGCAGAGGCTATTGGAGGCAAAGGTGTGATAGCCGCACACGGAGTCATTTGTTCAATTCCGCAGGCCAGCTATAAGACGCCGACCCACTACCCGGCGGGTCGGCTTCCCTACGCGCTTACTTGTGAGGATGTACAGGGACTTACCGATGGGAGATTTGCTCGCGAAGGCATATGAACGTGGCGTGAGGAGCCCATTGTTATGACTAACCTCTCGTTCATTGTTCTGACCAATGTCCAGTTAATTGGGATTATTGTTTCCGTTGTCGTCGTGGTTGCCGTTGTGCTGATTCTGGCAGCGAAAGCGCAAAAAAGCCGGAGGCTTCGCACCCGGTTTGGGCCTGAGTACAGCCGCGCCGTTCAAGAATCGGGAAGCGCCGCACGAGGCGAAGAGCGACTTGCCAAGCTTGAACAGCGAGTAGAACGATTCAAAATCCACGCACTTACTCCTTCCGACCAATCCCGATTTATGGAGGCTTGGCGGCTGATTCAAGCGAAATTCGTTGATGCCCCGGAAGTGGCGGTTGCGGAAGGGGATCAGCTGGTTCGCGAAGTGATGACCGCGCGCGGTTATCCGGTCGTCGATTTCGACCAGCAAGCCGCAGACCTTTCCGTCAACCATCCGTTGGTTGTGGAGCACTACCGCGATGGCCACGCGATCGCCGTGCGCCATGCGCAGGGCAAAGCGAGCACCGAAGACCTGCGTCAAGCCATGATTCATTACCGGAAGCTATTCGACGATTTGGTCGGGGAGCCGGAAATGGCTCGCGCTCGCGCGGCCGCCGGATAACAGAACCAATACCAAACCAATACCAGACAGACGTTGTTCTCGGGCACGAAAAGACTTTCCCATGCAGAAGAGAGGAGATCACTGTGAGCGAAATTAACAAAGAGAACGAACGGATCGAACGGATCGAACGGATTGAAGAGGAACGACTGACCACTGCGGACTTGGCGGGAGCCGGCCAGGAAGAGCGGGCGAGAGATGAAGCGACCAACGTACCGCTTCCCGGTGCGCCCGTGGAAGTGATGCGCGTAGTCCGGGAGGAAGGCCGCAATTTTGCCGAGCCGCGAACGACGGTGCCTAGCGCAGCGCCGTCTATGCCGACACCGCGCGGCGTCGGTGCTGGAACCGCAACGGCTATGGCGAAGGAGCCGGAGTCAGGACCACTATTTTCTCAAGAGGAAGCCGGAACGCTGCGGGCACGATGGGACGCGATTCAGGTGGGCTTTGTGGATGAGCCGCGCCGGGCCGTGGAGGAAGCGGATAGTCTTGTGGCTACCGCGATGAAGCGGCTGGCGGAACAATTCGCGGAAGAGCGATCGAAGCTTGAGGGCCAGTGGGATCGCGGCGGCGATGTTTCGACCGAAGATCTGCGCGTTGCGCTCCGGCGTTATCGATCGTTTTTTGGGCGATTGCTTGCTGTTTAAGAACTGGGAATCGCGCCGCAAACCGAACTGCACCTTATTTTGACATTTTGACGCAAGCGGCAGCGGCAGTTGAGGTCCTTCAGCTATCCTCGTCGGATAGCTTCAGGACGACATTGGCCGGCGCTGGCGGCGTAGAGTGGGGCGCTAGAGCGCTGCACTACATCTGTTCGGAGACGACGTAGGGGGCACGATATGTCCCGCGGAGTAGCGTGTTGGCTTCGTCGTCGCCGATCACCTGCTCTGTCGTGGCATCAAATTTCAGGGTGCGGCCGAGGCGGTAGGACGCGTTGGCCAGGTGCACGAGCGTGGTGGAGATGTGGGCTTCTACGATCGGGGAGTGGATGTCTTCGGCGCGTCGGCTGCGGACGCAGTCGATGAAATTGGCGTAATGGTCGCCGGAGGCTTTGCCGTGCGGGCCTGGCTCGACTTCGTCGGTGACCCAAGTTTTGTAGGCGTCGTAGCCATCGATGGCCAGATAGCCGTTTGATCCGTAGAAAATATTGCCGACCGTGTTGGTCTTGGCGTCTTTTGGCCCGAGGGATTGCTGCGCGCTTGCTGGCTTTTTGTCGGCGGGCTTTTTGCTGGCGTCGGATGAGCTGGTTAGTCCGGCGGGAGGCACGGCACTCGCACCGTACGCGCCGGTGCCGATTTCCGCTTCGTGATTGGTGATCCAGTGGCGAACTTCGAGCTCCATCATTTTGCGCTTGCCATCATTGCCTTCGAAAATGAAAGTCGCGTTTAGGGTGTTGGGCGTTTCCTGATCGTCTTCGAACATGAAGTGACCACCCATGGCGGAGACCGATGTAGGGAAGCCTACGCCTAGTCCGGCGCGGGCGATGTCGATTTCGTGGATGGCTTGATTGCCGACTTCGCCGTTGCCGGTGTCCCAGATCCAGTGCCAGTTGTAATGAAAGCGATTGCGCGTGAAGGGCTTGAGGGGAGCGGGGCCGGTCCAGAGATCGTAGTGGACGCCCGCGGGAACGGGTTCTTCGGTAGCATGACCGATGGACGGCCGCCACTTGAAGCAGAGACCTCGAGCCATGTAGACGTCACCGATAGTGCCGTCCTGCAAATGCTTCATGGCTTCCACCATCCCTGGATTGGATCGCCACTGGCTGCCGTGCTGACAGATGCGATTGTATTTTTTTACGGCGCGGACGAGTTGACGGCCTTCGAAGGTATTGTGCGAGCAGGGTTTTTCAACGTAGACGTCTTTGCTGGCCTGGCACGCCCAAATGGCCATCAGCGAATGCCAGTGATTGGGAGCGGCGATGGAGATAGCGTCGATTTCCTTGTCTTCGAGGAGCTTGCGCACGTCGACATAGGACTTGGGCTTGGGCAGGTTCATCTTTTCGACGTCGCCGACACGCTGACTCAAAATAGTTTCATCGATGTCGCAGAGCGCGACGATTTCCGTTCCGGGGACACGGGGAAAACCTTTGATGTGATCGGTGCCGCGGCCTCGAACACCGCAGATGGCTACGCGGACGCGATCGTTGGCGCCGAGGATTTTGCCTCCCAGCGCGAGTGCTGCCGCGCCTGCGGTGATGGCTTTGCCGGTGGTCTTCAGGAATTCGCGACGTTCGATCGTCATCGTTGCCGCCTTTGCGTGGAAGGGATTTCGTCCGGCGGCATTATATCTCTCTCGCGGGCCTGGAGGACATGGAGCTTATGGTCCGCGACCTTTGAATTGTCAGAACGATTGCGTGAAGCTTTTTAAAGGAACGTGGCTGCGGCGAACAGCGTGCCGGGGTTGACGCCGGGAGGGGCCCTTCGAAGCTCAGGATAAACAAGCCCCTGCCCCTACAGGTTCGCGGCTTAGAGCGCGCGTGGTTCAGGGTTTTGCGGTGGCGTTGTCTTTGGCGGAGTAGACGAATTGGCGGACCTCGGCGCGTTGTTTGTCGAGGTCCGCCAGATGTTGGGCGCGGAGTTGCTGGTATACCTGCAGCTCTTGCTGGGCGCGGTCCTTATCGCCGGTGCGGACGTAGGCTTGGCCCAGACGATAGTGGGCGTCGGCGAGGTCTGTGTTGAGTTCGAGGGCGCGCTTGTAGTGAGGGATGGCGTCGGCGTATTTGGATTGATCGGAATAGAGATTGCCCAGTTGCAACTGTGCATCTGCCAGCGTGGGGTCGAGTTCAATCGATTTCGCGAGTAGGGATTCGATCTGGTGGAGATCGAGGCTGGGATCCTGCGCGCGCTTTCCCTTCCACAGGCTCATCGCGTAGTAATAGAGGGCGCGACCGTTGCGGGGCTGGAGGTCGGCGAAACGGCGAAATCGTTTGATCACTTCGTCGGCCTGGCCGGGCGAACTGTCGTACGCACGAGAGAGAAATGGGTAGATACGGGGATCCGCGGGACTCAGGTCGGCGGCGCGCAACAGAGAAACGACGGCGTCGTCATACTTGCCGAGCGAATAGAGCGCCATGCCCAGGCCGATGGCGAGCCGGGAGGATTGCGGATAGCGCTCCGTGGCCTGGCGGAAAATTTCGATGGAAGGCTCCAGCGTGCGGTGGACCAGGAGTTCGCTGGCCCAGTCGAAGAGGTTGCTCTCGCTGGGGTCCATGTGGGCGGCGATTTCGAATTCGTTGGCGGCGGTGACGAAATTGCCGTCTTTTTCTTCGACTTCGGCGAGCAGGTTGTGAAGTTCGGCGGCGTTTTTTTGTTGCAGCAGTGCGTGGATCCGTTCGCGCGCGTCTTTCGTGTGACCCGTCAATAGGTATGCGAGGGAGAGGTCGTAACCGTTGTCGTAGGAGGAGGGATCGATGCGCTGGGCCTTTTCGAGGAAGGGCGTGGCTTCGGCAATTTTTCCAGAGCGAACGTAGGCTTCGCCAAGATTGTGGTTGGCGTCGAAATTTTCGGGTTCGAGCTGTGCCGCTTTGCGGAACTGCTCCTCGGCTGGACCGAGTTTTCCGAGGCGCGACAAATTGGCGGCCAGGTTGGTGCGCGCCTCGGCGGAATTGGGGTTGAGGCGCACAGCCCTTTCGAGGTGCTCGTTGGCCTTGGCGTCCTGGGACTGGGCCGTGTAGACCAAGCCGAGAAGTTCGTGAACCTCGAAGCTTTGCGGAACGCTTGGCAGCAGCTTTTCGAGTTGGACGGCGGCTTCGGCGAAGTGGCCGGCATCGTACTGGGCTACGGCGGCTTGGAATTGCCGGTCGAGATCGTGTTCTGGCGCCTTCGTCTGCGCGGCAGTACGCGATGGCAACGGCAGTGTCCACGCCAAAAGTACCAGCGGCCACACATATCTCATCATCACGGTGTTCGTATGTTAGCACCGGCACCTGAAGGAGGGCGTCCCAGCGCCGGGGACTGGCGAAACTGGCCGGGTTGAAACTGACTTGATTGCTTAGGGCCGGAACGCCGGCCTGTAGGCCAGCGCCTACACCGAGGCGCTACGGATTCGCCGGAAAATAGAAACCGCGGAGGGCGCTTGGTCAGGGCGCCCTTCGCGGGTTTAGGGTGGTGAGGCGTCAGTAATACAGCTTTAGGGCGAACTGGATCTGCCGCGGATCGTAAGGAGCGTCGCGAGTCGAGCCGATTTCGCCGAAGGTCGAACTATTGTAGTTGCCCGAATTCGAAATGGCCACAACACCGTTGCCGCCGAAGTTCGGGGCGTTGAAGTTCGGGTGGTTGAAGATGTTGAAGAGTTCCGTACGGAACTGCAGGCGGAACCTCTCGCTAATGTGGAAGTCCTTAAAGAACGAGAGATCCAACCGGTGGAATCCAGGGCCTTCGACCTGGGTTATACCGCCAAGAGCGGCAGCGCCGGTCAGAGGAATACAGCCTGCAGGTTTATTGGCGATCGGAACGCCACCCGTTCCCAGAACGCAAGGCTGTGTAAACGCTGCGGGGTTGCCGTAAAAGCTCAACAGCCCGTTGGCATCGGTGTGGAGGCCGAGATCGAGCGGTTGGCCGGTGAAGAGGTCGCCGCAGCCGAGGTTTGACGCCGTGCCGGACGGGCATGCGAGAGTGATTGGTTGGCCCCCTTGGAGCGTGGTGCTCCACACTATGGACCAGCCACCCACAACTTGGTTCATCAGGCCACTCGCGTCGGATGCAAAGCGCTTACCCTTTCCGAAAGGAAGCTCATAGCCGCCGCTGAAGTGGAAGACGTTGCGAACGTCGAAGTCGGCCAACGCGTAGTCGAAGGGGATTCCGAGGCCGGGAACATTGGGCGCACGAAAACCTTGCGAGCTGCCTCCATTAAGCAAGTCGCCAGCATCGCTCATGGTCTTGGCGAAGGTATAGGTGAATAGGAAATTCAGGCCATTCGAGAATTGTTTCTCGATTTTTGTTTGCAGCGAATGATAAGCGCTCATGCCGGCCGTGGCTGCGTAGCTGGCGTTAAATCCGAAATCCGGAAATGGCACGAGGGTGCTTTCCGGAGTGTTCTGGGCCGCGATAGAAGTGGGATTGTTATAGTTTGGAAATGACTCCAAATGCCGGGCCAGCGAGGTGACGTAGCCGGCTTGCACGGACATGCTGGGCGTCAGTTGATATTGGACAGTGAGATTGGCACCCATCGTGTACGGCGTCTGGTAGTTGAATTGAATTCCGCGCAATTGCAAACCGCTGGCGTTGACCAGGAGCGGAGTAAGCGAATTGCACGAGAAGCCAGTTTCAAAGGTCGCGGTTCCGCCTGGGCCCGCCGTCGGACACCCGGCAAACGGAGTGCCCGCGCTGATGGGCGTAACGTCGTTGGCCGGAGAGTAGGAGAAATTGAACTGGAAGGGATAATTCTCGCCAATGTTCGGCGAAAACCCGCGGTTTTCAAAGCCGTTGTAAAAGATCCCGAACCCGCCGCGAACAACCAGTTTCGGATTGACCTGGTAGGCAAACCCGACGCGAGGGGCGAAATTATCGTTCTGCGAATTGCCGAGTCCCTTGCCAAATTTGTTGGTGACATCGAGGGTGATGCCGTCTGTCGCCAACAAGCTGAGGAAGCTTGGCGAGAGATTGTTGGCGTTGGGTCCTTCCGGGATGACGTACAAGGGAACACCAGTCGGGGAAGTCGGTCCAGGAACGAAGTTCGCCTGGTTGGAATGGTGCTCATAGACCAATCCAAAGAAGTCGTAGCGCACGCCGAGATTCACGGTTAGTTTGCGGGTGATCTTCCAGTCATCGTTGACGTAGCCGCCCCAGTAGTTCTTGCCGTTGTCGGTAAGCGAGATGTTGGAGAGATAGACTTGGCTCGAACCTCCGACGAAATTGATGCCGCCCGGTACCGTGGATAGAGTCGGAGTCAGCAGGAAATCGGCGCGGCCGGTGTTGCCGTTGTCGATGCCCGGGACCTCCGTGTAGTCGCCGTTGTAATCGTACTCGCCGCGAGACCAGGGCGGCTGCAGCGTCGAGAATTTAACGTGTTGCCACTCAAAACCCATTTTGAAGGTGTGCTTCCCAAGGATCTTGGTGACGTCGTCGGTGAGCTGGAAGGTGGAGCTGACTTCGTCAGAAGGCAAGAAAGCGTTGCTGCCCAAAGTGGCCAGCCCGTTAATTCCAAAGGCTGGGAGTCCGCCGTTCAACGCTTGCTGCGGAACGCCCTGGATTCCAAACGTTGCCGGAATATCCGTCAGGGTGTTGGCCTCGGGCGAAGATCGCGTCGTGTGAAGGTAGTTGAAGCCCGCACGGACGACGTTGATCAACGTTGGAGAGAATGTATGCGTATAACTTAGCGCGCTTTGCTGGGCGTTGGCAGTCTGGTTGCCCTGTTGGAAACCGCCGCCGTCCGCTATGCCGCCGAAAATGCCGGGAATGAATTGCGGATCGTCCTTCAGACTGAAGCGGAAGAACAACTGGTTCTTCTCGTTGATGTTGAAGTCCATGCGGGCATCAAACGAGTTGGCGTGCTCGAAGAGCTTCGGCGAATTGGCGTAGTTTGATAGCAGGGAACCCACGGCGTTCGTTGTGGGATTCGGATACAGATTGAGGAGCGCGATCGCGTTGGGATCCAGGCGGCCAGCTGGAAGTATGTTGAGGCCGCAACCCGCGACCGAAAAAGTAAAGCCGGCTGGAGCGGATCCGCAAGTGCCAAAGGGATCGCGGACAAACACGCCTGGAGAAATCTGACGCGTGGTCGCGGGGTCCAGGATCGTGCCGGTCGGCATCGTGCGGCCCAGAGCATCGGTAACCGTGCCCGATTGGGCGGCGATCAGGTCCTGGAAGTTGGTGTACCCGCTGGCGCGTTCCGCGGCGCTGGGAACGGCCCCAGTCAGAACGGTTCCCTGCACTCTGCGCAGGCCTTCATAATCGCCGAAGAAAAAGACCTTGTTGCGGCCGTCAAAAACCTTCGGAATGACTACCGGACCGCCGGCGGTAAAGCCGAACTGGTTCTGACGGAGTTCGCCCTTTTGAATGTTGTGAGCGTTTTCAAAAAAATCGGCAGCATCGAGCTTATCGTTGCGGAAAAATTCCCAGACGTCGCCGTGAAAGCTGTTGGTACCAGACTTGATCGTGGCGTTGAGAACCGCGGCTCCGGAACGCCCATATTCGGCGCTGAAGTCCGAGGTCTGCACCTTGAATTCTTCGATCGCGTCGACCGGAGGAAGCACGACGAAGTTGGTGCCATTCAGGAAGTCCACGGTGTCGGAATTATTATCGATACCATCGAGCAGATAATTGTTCTGGGCTGGCCGAAGACCATTGGCGGAAAACGCGCCACTGGCGGCGTTGCCGCGGGTGTCGGCCTGCGGAGTGTTGACACCGGCGGACAATTGCGCGAGGAACGTAAAATTGCGGCCGTTCAACGGGAGATTGTCCACGTTGCGCTGGTCGATGACTTGGCCGACAGAGGCGTCCTGGGTTTCGAGGACGGGGGTCGTGGAAGCGACCTCGATCGTTTCCGTAACCGCGCCCGGCTTAAGAGTAAAATCCGCGACCACCTGGGCGTCCACGTTGACGACGACATGGCGCTGGGTCATGGTTGTGAACCCCTGGAAGTTCACACTCACGGTGTAGGTTCCTATATTGACGGGCGAGAATTTATACTCGCCGCTCGATCCCGTCGTCGTGGACAAGGCGGCGTTGGTGCCCTCGTTCGTCAGGGTCACTGTGGCGCCGCGGACTTCGGCGCCGGAGGCGTCGGTCACGGCGCCGAGGACGGCGCCGGTGTCGATTTGGGCCCGCAATGGTAAAGCGCTCAGGAACAGGACCACCGCGCCGGCTGCCATCACCAGCGCCGTTCGCCGGATCAACCTGGAAACGGCCGTTGCTCTCATCACTTACCTCCTGGGGGCCGTCGGGCCCCGCACTGCGTCCTCGACCGTTACAAAATATTGGAGTAACCGTTTTCTCGAAGCCTCCCGCCGAAACAACCGGACGGCGCCGCGCTCCACACGCACCAGTGTGGAGACGGAGGCTTACGCCTGTGACCGCTAATATCCGCCGATCTTGCTTACCGGAAATTCCCTAGCGAACGGGTTGGATGTAAACCGCTTCACCTTAGGATCCCCCAAACAACTTAACCGCTTAACCTAGTGGAAATCTGATAGCACGCGCTCTTACGCATTGTCAAGCATTTTTTTTTCTTCTATACTTCCGCTGCTTTGATTCTTGGTGCACCGAGGCTGCCATCTCCGGTTATGGCTCTAACTATTCGTGATGTCGCCAAGGCCGCGGGCGTCTCCACGGCCACTGTTTCCAATGTTTTAAACAAGACTGGAAAAGTCGGCCGGCGCACTCACCATATCGTGCTCTCCGCGGTAAAACGCCTGGGATATTTTCCAAACGCCCATGCACGCCACCTGGCTTCGCGGGACAGCCGCACGCTGGGAATTATCGTTTCCGACATCGTGAACCCATTTTTCCCGGAAGTGATCAAGGGGTTTGAAACGCGGGCGCGACAGCTGGGTTATGACGCCATCCTCAGCGACACAAATTACGATCCGCGCCGAACGCAGGAAGCGGCCGAGAGAATGATGGAGCACAACGTGCGCGGCGTGGCCATCATGACATCGGAGATCAGCCTGCGGCTCATTCACGAGCTTGCGCGACGCAGGATTGCCGTCACGTTTCTGGATCTTGCGCCGGTGCGGGGTCACGTCAGCAAATTGCGGATCGACTATTTTTCGGGGATGAAGCAGATCGTCGAGTATCTGCATAAGAGCGGGCATCGACGGATCGCGTTCATCGCGGGCCGGCCGAAGCTCAAATCCAACGTCGCGCGACTGCAGGCCTACGAAAAGTGCATGAGGGACTTGGGATTGGAGCCCGGGCCCGTCATCCCCGGGGACTTGCGCTTTGAAGGCGGCTTGGCCGCAGGGTTGGCTATCGCGAAGCTTTCTCCCCGGCCGACTGCCGTGATGGCCGTCAACGATCTCACCGCCGTCGGCGTGCTCAAGGGTTTGCTGAAGGGCGGCGTGCGCGTGCCGCAGGACATTTCGGTGACTGGATTCGACAACACGCGATTGGCGGAGTACAGCAATCCATCGATCACGACTGTCGACGTACACCGGGATATGTTGGGACAGATGGCCGCTGATGCACTTCACGAATTGTCCGCTTCTCCCAATCCTCAGGGCCGGGAATATCAGATTCCCGCGGAATTAATTTTGGGAGAGTCCTCGGGTCCTGCGCCTCTGGAATCCGACTGAAAATCCGCCTACCGGACCGACCTATCCAACCATCGATGCGTCCATGTGACCGCGAGGTGCTAGCATGCAGAAGCCGCGGAGGCGCTGCGCGGACACCTTAGGATGGCGAAACTGAAGAGCGACAAGTATCGTGTATCGCGCAGAGAGTTCCTTCGGGGTATGCGTTGGGCGCCAGTGCTTTTTCTGCCCGCGCCCATCCGCGGATCGAGTCTCCGGTCGCCGTTTTCCTTCGGTGAGCGAAAAACTTCGTTTCCTTTTGCCGATGCACGCCTGACGCCTCACTATCCCTCGAAATCTCCTCTGGATGATGTCCTTCGCCTGGTGACGCCCGGAGCAGACGAATTTGTTTCGGAGAAATACGCCTTTGAAATCGGGCTGCTGCTCGACGAATGGAGCCGGGCCTTGCGGACAAACGCGCCGGCCCTGGATGTCGCGGGTAGATTTCTTGATCCTTTGATCGAAGGCGGCCTGTTGGGTTCCGCTCGAGAAACGATCGTGCGTTCCGGGAACGGAATCAGCATCGTTCGACGGCAATTTGGCGTGGAAAAGCCACAAGCAAAGACGGCGTCCGGAGCATCCGGCGGAAATGGCGCGGCGGGCCGCGATGATTTTCTCCACGAAATCAAGACTTACTTTGATCGGGTCTCGCAGGTCAAGACCTGCCAACTTGAGATCGTACATATCGAGGAAATTGCTGGCGCGTCTCCGAAGGTTCGCGCCGACATTCGTTACGACCTCGTCGCCATGATGACGGGTGCGGGCCGCGAGGAGCGCATCGGGCTGTGGCGTACAGAGTGGTTGCGCGACGAATCGAGCGGATGGCGTGCGGTGAAATGGCAGGCGACCGAGGAGATGGTCTGCCGCGCGCGCGATCCCATTTTCGTCGATGTTACGTCGCGCGTTGTGGGACACACGGACTCGTACAAGAATCAACTGGCGCACGGGGCCGACTACTGGCGCACGGTGTTGGATGGTGCGAGCGGTATCGATGTCTACGGCAACAACGGCCTGGCGGCCGGTGATTTTGACAACGATGGATTCGACGATCTATACGTCTGTCAGCCCGCAGGACTTCCCAACCGGCTCTATCGCAACCGCGGCGATGGAACCGTGGAAGATGTAACCGAACAAGCCGGCGTGGGCGTTTTGGACGATACGGCCTGCGCGCTGTTCGCGGATTTCGAGAATAAGGGAGTTCAGGATCTGCTGGTTGTTTGTGGAAGTGGTCCTCTGCTGTTTCTTAATCAGGGGAACGGAAAATTTGCGATCAAACGTGACGCCTTTCGATTCGCGCGTCCTCCAGCGGGCACTTTTACGGGCGCGGCGGTGGCCGACTACGATCGCGACGGACGGCTGGATATCTATTTCTGTGTTTACAGCTACTACCTGGGTCTGGACCAATACCACTATCCAGCTCCGTATTTTGACGCGCGCAACGGCCCGCCAAACTTTTTGCTTCACAACGAAGGATCCGCGACTTTTCGCGACCGCACGGAGGCCGCGGGGTTGAACATCGACAACGACCGCTACAGCTTTGCGTGCGCGTGGGGTGACTCCAATGGAGACAGCTCACCTGATCTGTACGTGGCGAATGATTTTGGGCGCAGCAATTTTTACCGCAACCGAGGGGACGGAACCTTCGCTGTGGCTTCCTCGGTGGCTGCCGTTGAAGATCCCGGCGCAGGGATGAGCGCGTGCTGGTTCGATTTCAACAACGATGGGAAGCAGGACATCTACGTCGCAAACATGTGGTCGGCCGCGGGGATGCGGGTTTCGGAGCAAAAACAGTTTCACGAAAAAGATTCGGAAGAGGTTCGCGCGCTGTATCGCCGGCACGCCCGCGGCAATTCGCTGTACCGGAATCAAGGGGATGGGAAATTTCGCAATGTCAGCGGCGCGACCCGCGTGGAAATGGGCCGATGGGCCTGGTCTTCCGACTCCTGGGACTTCGATCACGATGGCTACGCTGATCTTTATATCGCCAACGGTTATATTTCCGGGCCGGTGAGTCCGGGCGTCGAACGCGGAGAACTGTCGAGTTTTTTCTGGCGGCAGGTGGTTGGGAAGTCACCGCGAGATGCGACTTCGTCGGCGAGCTACGAACGAGGTTGGAATGCCATCAATGAATTGATTCGGTCCGATTCTACCTGGAACGGCTACGAGCGGAATGTTCTCTACGTCAACAACCGTGACGGGACTTTTTCGGAAGCCTCCGGGGCTGCAGGTTTGGATGTTCGCGACGACAGCCGGTCCTTTGTGCTGGCGGACCTGGACCGCGACGGACGGCTGGAAGTTATTCTGAAAAATCGGAGTGGGCCGCAAGTCCGCGTGTTTCACAATGTGATGAAGGAGATCGGGGGGTCGCTGGCTTTCCGCTTGCGCGGAATGAAGAGCAATCGCGATGCGATCGGAGCCGCGGTGACCGTCGAAACGGGAACGCAACGCCAGACGAAGTATCTGCAGGCGGGTTCCGGATTTTTGTCTCAGCACACCAAGGAGGTTTTCTTTGGAGTGGGGGATGCGCGAGGAAACGTGCGGGCTAGCGTCCGCTGGCCCAGTGGTTTGACGCAGACTTTCGAGAATTTGCCGGTCAACCATCGAATTGAAATTGAAGAAGGCGCGCGCGATTTTGTCGCTAAGGCCTTTGTGGATTCACTGCTCTCCGATGTGGACGTTAGTGAGTCCGGTAAGGCGGAGACTTTGCCTTCGGCGGCGGAAACATGGCTCATTGAGCCATTGAGCGCGCCGGAGTTTTCTTTGCCGGACTTGGCAGGGACCATGCGGGAGCTTCGGTCGTTTCGGGGGAATGCTGTGTTGCTTACGTTTTGGGCGATGTCGTCGCAGACTTCGCTGGACCAACTGGGGTCCCTCCATAAATCGCAGCCGAAATTCGCAGCGAGCGGTCTTCAGATCGTGGGTGTTAATGTCGATGGACCGCGTGGCGCACCCGAGGCGCGATCTTTCGTTGCAAAGCATGGCGTGTCGTTTCCCATTTTATTTGCGACGCAAGATCTGGCGGGTATCTACAACATTACTTACCGCTACCTTTTTGACCGGCGCAGAGATCTAGCCATTCCTTCCTCGTTCTTGGTCGATGCGGACGGAATGATTGTCAAGGTTTACCAGGGAGCCGTGGATCCCGATCGCGTCGCGGCCGATTTGAAATCGATGCCGCGCACGGCGGCCGATCGCGTGCGCAAGGCGCTTCCATTTCCAGGAACGCTCTACGCGGGAGAATTTAAGCGAAATGACTTTACGTATGGCGTGGCGTTTTTCCAACATGGCTATCTGGAGCAGGCGGCAGCGTCATTTCAGAGTGTAATCGGCACAAAACCGAACGAACCCGAGGCTTACTACAATCTGGGCACACTCTATCTGCGCCGAAATGATTTGCCAGACGCCCGGAGTTACCTCGAACAAGCGGTAAAGCTGCGGCCGGAGTATCCGGAAGCGTGGAACAATCTTGGGATGATCGCGGCGCAGCAGGGACAGGCGGACGAAGGCGTTCGCAACTTCCAGAAGTCCTTGCAACTACGGCCGGACTACGCCATCGCGCTCCTAAACCTTGGCAACTTGTACCGGCGCCAGGGAAATCTGGATGAGGCCGAGAAACTTCTGGACCGCACAGTCGAACTCGAACCTGAAAACCCGGAAGCCCGCTACAGCCTGGGCATGCTGTATGCCCGGCAGGAGCGGCTCGATCGCGCATCGGAATCCCTCGCAACAGCGGTAAGCCTGCGTCCCGACTACACGGATGCTCTCAACAACCTCGGCGTACTTCTTGTCCGCGAACAGCAATATGCTGCGGCACAGGAAAAGTTTGAGGCGTGCATTCGTGTTGCGCCGAATTACGATCAGGCCTATCTGAATTTGGCTCGCTTGTATGTGGTATTGAACGAAAAGGACAAAGCGAAAGAGGTTTTGCTGGCCTTGTTGCATCAACAGCCCGAGCACAAAATGGCTCAGCAGGCGCTGGAGATGCTAAATTGAATTTTCGGAGTAGGAACGCCGGGCGCATGCGGAGACTCGAAAAACAGGCGGCGTCAAGGCTCGCAGACCAGCAAAAGTCCTGGCCCGCGTGCACTGTGTTGGAGCTTCGCGGAATTCTTATCTTTATGGCAATGGTGCTTGGCGCGACGGCGATGGCGGCAGTTGCTCAGCAGCCTGCGCCTGGCCAAGCCGCAGCCCGGCAATCCTCAAAAGCTCCGTCGCCGTTCGCCGAGGCGGAGGAACTATTTCGCCGCGGCTCCGATGAAGGGGCCAAGCAGAAAATCGCGGAACAGCTCCGGCAGAATCCCAAAAGTGTGGAAGGCTACAACTTGTTGGGAATAATTTATACCAGCGAGAAGAATTACGCGCAGGCGCTGGATGCGTTTCAACAGGCCCTAAACATCGAACCAAAGTCCGCCATAACCCGCAACAACATTGGCAACGTTTACGTCGCTCAGCAGAACCTGGTTCTTGCCGAACAGGAATTTCGGAAGGTGTTGCAGCTGGATCCATCCAACAACGATGGAAATTACAATGTCGGTTTAGTGCTGCTCGCAAGGGGCGCGCCGGCGCAGGCAATCCCTTATTTTCAGCGGGTTCATCCGTCGAATACCTCGACGCGCCTCAATCTGATTCGCGCGTACATTCAGTCCGGGCGAACCACCGACGGACTGAAGACCGTCGCGGAGATTTCCTCGCAGAATAAGGATGATGTACAGCTGCACTTCACCCTGGGCATGCTGCTCAGCTCGGAAAAACAGTACAAAGCGGCGCAACTGGAATTGGAAAAGGCCAACGCGCTGCAACCCGACACTTTCGAGATCCTCTACAACCTTGGCCAGACTTATCTTCGCAACGCCGAGTACGACAAAGCGGAGCTCGCTCTGAGTCGCGCGCTCAAGCTCAAGCCGGATTCCGCCGAAACGCTGTACCTGATGGCGCAGGTTGATTCGGAACAGAAAAAGTCTGTCGATGCGCTGGATTTGCTGGTGCGCGCCCATAAACTCGCTCCGCAGAATGCCGACATCATTTTTCTGCTGGCGCGCGTGAGCATGACCCAGAACTATTTTGAGGATGCCATACCGCTGCTCGAATCCGGTTTGCAGATCGCTCCGCAGCGCGCGGATCTTCGCGCGGCGTTGGGTGAGAGTTATTTTATGTCCGGGAAGGCCGAGAAGGCCATTGACGAGTTCAAGAAATTGATCGAAATGGATCCGTCGGCGCGCTCGTACGCTTTTATGGGTCTTGCTTACCGCCACCTCGGACGATTCGATGAGGCTCGCAGGTACTTCGAGGCGGGGCTGAAGAAAGATCCGCACAATGCTTCCTGCTTGTTCAACATGGGTTACATCGAAGAGCGGCAAGGAAACCATGCGCGCGCAGAGGAATTGTTTCAGCAGGCACTTCGCTACAAGCCGGACCTTTCGGAAGCGCTTTTGGAGTTGGCGAACCTGCGCATCGAGAATAAGAATTTCGAGGACGCCGCCGAACTTCTCCGCAAGTACGTCAAGCTGAGCAAAGATCCCGCGTCGGGATACTACAAGCTCGCAATGGTGGAGAGGAGCCTGCACCAGAGCGAAGCGGCACAGCGCGATCTGAACGTGTTTCAGACGCTTTCCAAAAACGCGCCGCCGGGGCCTTATCCTTATCAAAATCTACTCGACTACGTGGATACGCGGTCGAACCTGTCCGAGCGCGACCGCACGCAGCTCGACTTAACGCAGCTGAATGACGAGATCAGCAAGCACCCGGACCAACCGCAAAACCTGTACTTGCTGGCGCAGGCGTATCTCAAGCTGGGCAAGCTCGCGGAGGCTCGGCAGGCTGTCGCGCAATTGGATCAGATGAGCAGTGCGGACTTTCGCACGCAGACGGGAGTGGGAGTGCTGCTGGCGCGCTACCGTTTATATGATGATGCTATTCAGCATTTCCGGAGGGCATTGGGCGCGAACCCGGATTCCGATGATGTGAAATTTGATTTGGCCGACGCTTACTTCCGGAAGGGGATGTACACCGAAGCTCTCGAAACCGCCAACCATGTTTCGGAAAAAGGGCAGCAGGATGACGCGTTTCTGGCTTTGCTCGGAGACATTTACGCGCATCTGGGTGATGCGGACAAGTCTTCCGCAATTTTTCGCGATGCGATTCGGCGAAATCCTGACAACGATCAATATTATCTTTCGCTTGCGCTAGTGGAACTGCGCGGGGCAGATGTCGATGGCGCCGCGGCAACTTTGCGGCAAGGGCTGGCGCGCATTCCCAGTTCCGGCAAAATTCTGTGGGGCTTGGGGATTGTGTCTGTGCTCGAAGGCAAAACGCCACAGGCAGAGCAGCATCTGGAACGGGCTGTGGATTTGTTGCCGGAATGGCCTGGAAGCTATTCCGCACTGGGCATTTTTTATTATCAGACGGGAGAGATCGCGAAGGCGCGCGAGGTACTGAATCGCTTCAAGGGGAGTAACGCCAACGGCAGCCTGGACGTGAACCGGATTGAAGAAGCCCTTGCGCGAGCACCTGAGAGGCCTTCCACGCTTAACGAGCCGATGCCGATTGGGGCGCGGCAGCAATTTCTGCAGATGGCGCTTTCGCTGGCGGACCGGACGTTATGATCCGGCGGGCGGCCATGGACGAAACAGCGCGCCGCCGCAGCGAATTCAATCTCAAGACCGCCTGCGCCGTAATGCTGGCGCTTGGCATGGTGGCTTTTACGGCGTTTCACGACAAGGCCTTGGCCGGGCAATCTCCGAAAGTGCAGGATCCGCCGACAACGGTCCGCTATACCGATATCCGTCAGGCTGCTGGAATCACTTTTCTTCAGGATTCCACGCAGACGGAAGAAAAGTATTACCTGGAAACGATGGGCACCGGCGTCGGTTGGATCGACTACGATCAAGACGGATTGATGGATCTTTATTTCGTTCAGACGGCTGCAACGGAGGCATACAAACCGGCGCATCCGTTGCGCTCCGCGCTGTATCACAACAACGGTGACGGAACATTTACCGACGTTACCGAAAAGGCGGGTGTCGGTGGCGAAGGACACTATGGGCAGGGAGTGGCGGTCGGAGATTACGACAATGACGGCTACCCCGATCTCTACGTGACTGGCTACGGTCGCGCGATTCTGTATCACAACAATGGCAACGGAACTTTCAGCGACGTCACCGCCAAGGCGGGCGTCGCCGATGAAGGCGGGTGGTCCACCAGCGCGGGCTGGTTTGATTACGACAAAGACGGGTGGCTCGATCTGGTGGTGACCAACTACATTGAATGGTCGCCGAAAAATAATTTGTGGTGCGGCGAAAAGCGCCCCGGCTACCGATCATACTGCAATCCGGGAAACTACAAAGGGCAGAAGACCAAGCTGTATCATAACAATCACGACGGCACGTTTACCGATGTGAGTGAGTCTTCCGGTATCGGCAAACCGGAATCGAAGGGCATGGGGGTTGTGCTCGCGGACTTCAACAACGACGGCTGGACCGATATCGCCATCGCCAACGATACGTGGCCAAATTTTCTGTTTATCAACAAGCATGACGGTACCTTTCAGGATGTCTCCCTGATTTCAGGAATTGCCGCAAGCGAGGACGGACGCTATGAAGCGGGAATGGGCATCGACGCCGCCGACGTGGACGGAGACGGCTGGCAGGATATCTACATCACGCATCTTGATTTCGAGTTGAACCGTCTCTACCACAACAACCAGAATGGGACGTTTGATGATTACACGTATAAGTCCGGCATCGGCAATAAGGCGATTTTGTTTAGCGGCGTGTCGATGAAATTTCTGGATTACGACAACGACGGCTGGCCCGACATTTTGCAACTGAACAGCGCGATGCTGGACAACGTGAACCTGTATCACGGCGAAGTTTCTTACAAAGAACCGCTGCTCATGTTCCGCAATTTGGGTAAAGGCACGTTCGAGAAGGTTTTGGATTCGCTGGGGCCGGACTTTGTGCGTCCCATTGCCGGGCGGGGCCTTGCTACCGCGGACTTCGACAATGACGGCGACACGGATATCGCCATCAACAATCGCGGCGATTATCCGGAGCTTTTACGCAACGACGGCGGCAACGCGAATCATTGGCTGGAGATTTTTTTGATCGGGACGAAATCGAATCGCGATGGCATTGGCGCTTTGTTGAAACTCACCGCGGAAGGCGTTACGCATGTGGAACAAGCGAAGGGCGGGATGAGCTACATGTCGGCCAGCGATCCACGGATTCTGTTTGGTTTGGGCAAGCGCGCGAAGATCGAATCGCTGGAAATTACCTGGCCGAGCGGCCAAGTGGATCGTTTGACCAACGTTCCTGTCGATCGCATTATCGCCGTCAAAGAGGGCGCTGGGATCGTGCCGCGGTCCTTTCCGAAGATCGCGTTTAAGGCGGCCGACCGGCGATGAATTTTCCCCGGCGGCGGTTTCTGGGATCTTCCCTCGTTGCGCTTGGCGGCAGTTTGCTGGAGGCGCTGGCGACCCCGCTTTGGAAATGGAATCGAGGGGCGGTGCTGCAAGCTGCGCCAGTTCCACATCCTGCGTCGACGTCGCCCGTCCAGTTCGTCGACGTCGCGCGTGAAGCCGGCTTGACCGCACCGAACGTATGGGGCGGCGTCGATCACAAGAAATACATTATTGAAGCGAAAGGCAGCGGCCTCGCGTTTTTTGATTACGACAACGATGGTTGGCTGGACATTTATCTGACCAACGGAACGCGTTTCGATACGAAGTGGGAGCCCGGCAAAGAGCCAACCTCGCATCTCTACAAAAATAATCGCGACGGAACGTTCACCGACGTCACCGCACAATCCGGACTGGCGCGCACTGGCTGGCAGACCGGCGTGTGCGTGGGCGATTACGACAACGATGGGTGGGACGATCTGTTCTGCTGCTTCTGGGGCCACAACGTTTTGTTTCACAACAATGGCGACGGAACGTTTGCCGACGTAACGCGGAAGGCGGGCGTGTACGACGAGAAGATCCGGTGGGGCGCGGGTTGCACCTGGCTCGATTACGACCGCGATGGGCGCCTGGATCTTTTTGTGTGCAATTACATCAAGCTCGATCCGGAAAATACTCCTTCCAAGACCGAGCCTGCCGTCTGTCAGTGGAAGGGCATTCCCATCATGTGCGGCCCGCGCGGTTTGCCGGGCGATACCAACGTTTTGTTTCACAACAACGGCGATGGAACGTTTAGTGATGTCACGGAGAAAGCCGGCATCCTGAAGCCGGGGCCGCGCTATTCCATCACCGCGGTGTCGTACGATTTCGACAACGACGGCTGGCCGGACATTTATGTGGCGGTGGACTCACAGCCCAGCATTTTGTTCCGCAACAATCACGACGGCACATTTACCGATCAGGCCGTGATCGCCGGCGTAGCCTACAGCGAGGATGGCCACGAGCAGGCGGGCATGGGGGTCGCGGTGGCCGACTACGATTGCGACGGGTGGTTCGATATTTTCAAGACCAATTTTGCGGACGATACCTGCAACCTCTACCACAACAACGGCGATGGAACGTTCAGCGATGTCACGTTTTCATCCGGCGTGGGGATCAATAATCAATATGTCGCGTGGGGCTGCGGTTTCGTCGATTTCGACAATGACGGATGGACCGACCTTATTCAAGTGAATGGGCACGTCTATCCGGAGATTGAAGGGCACGACACCGGGCAGACGTTCAAGAATCCGCGGCTCGTTTATAAAAACCTGGGCAACGGGCGGTTCAAGGATGTTTCTGCGGACATGGGGCCTGGGATCAGCGAGCGGTTCTCAAGCCGAGGTGCGGCTTTCGGTGATTACGACAACGATGGAGATATCGACGCGCTCATTCTGAACATGAATGAGCGGCCGTCACTGCTTCGCAATGATGGCGGCAACACGCAGAACTGGATCAAGATCAAGTTGATTGGAACGAAGTGCAATCGCAGTGCGATCGGAGCGCGGGCGCGCGTCGTCAGCGGGAAGCACGCTCAGATGGACGAGGTTCACACCGGGACCAGCGTTATGTCGCAGAGCGATTTGCGGCTGCACTTTGGATTGGGAACGGCGCAGATAGTCGACGTGCTGGAAGTGAAGTGGCCTACGACGCAGAAGGTCGAGCGTTTCACGCAGGTGAAGGCCAATCAGATTCTCACGATTCGCGAGGGCAGCGGCATCGTGGACACCTACAAGCCGAAAATGAAATAGCTCTTTGCGGGTGATGGAGAGCGCCGTTTTGTTGCGGCGTTCCGACATTCGGAGAGGGCGCGCCGGGCTAAAGCTCAGCACCTACATACTGGGGGGCAAACACATCTGATGGGTTGCGCTGGTGCTTGTCAGTGCGGAGCTGTGGGCTCCGGCTGGTTCTGTAGAATTATCAGAAATTGTTTCAGCTCGCTCCGCTGGTGTTCGACTTCCGCTGCCTCTGTTTTCTGGGTTTGCTTGTAGACATCGAATTCCTGGTGCGCCCTTGCGTCGTCGCCAGTGCGTTTGTACGCGAGGCTGAGCCGATAATGCGCTTCACTGAGTTGCGGGCTGGCCGCAATGGCCTGCTGGAAAGCTTGAATGGCTTGCGCGAAATCGTGTCGGGCAAAAAATATCGTCCCGAGCTGCACGTAAGCTTCGCCGAAGTTTGGATCAAGCCTCACAGCCTTTTCTAGCAGCGCTTCGGCTTGGCGCGAGGCCGCCGAATTCTCCGATCCTCTCTGCCGCTTGCACAACGATACGGCGTAATAGTAGTTCGCAAGGGCATTCGCCGGCTGCACGTGCGCAAAGCGCGCGAGTTTCTCTTCGCCGCACGGCAGCGGCGCCGACACCGCCTTTTCCATCTGACCTAGAAAAAGATAAGAGGCAGGATCATCGGGTTGCAAATCGGAAGCGGCACACAACCGGCGGGCGGCGTCTTCGTAAGAGCCGACACCGTAGAAGGCTGCGCCGAGTCCCGCCAGCATTCTGGCCGAATCCGGATGAAGCGCGGATCCTTTCGTGAAAACTTCGACCGCGGGCTGCGCAGCTTTGTGGAGAAGGAGTTCCGCGCCCCAATCGAAATAATTTTGCTCGCTCGGATGCATGCGGGCGGCGCGTTCATATTCGCGCACTGCATCGAGCGGATCGCCGAGCCGCTCGTCGAGATCGCCAAGCAGATGATGGCCATCGGCATCGTCCGCGCTAGCCAGGGCGCCGCGAATCAGTTCGCGGGCTTGCGTGTAGTCGCCTTTTTCGCGGGACTCCAAGGCCTGCTTGTATTTGCTGTCGGGGGCGATTTTGTCGATGGCGCCGGATTTGAGGGTCGCGGTTTCCTTGGCAAGTATTTCGCTGGTGCGCGAAGTGGTGTCCGATCCGTGCAGACCGGCATTGGACCAATCGGTGACGCCTGCTACGGTGAAATCGGGCTCATCCTTGAATTCGATGGTGGCTGTGGATGGAGAAGCCAGGACTAAATCGATGTGTTTGTTTTCTCCTGCCTTCAGAACGAAAGGTTCGACGGTGCGGGCGTGCAGACCGGACTTCTCCGCACGCAAAGTGTAAGTACCCGATCGATCTGCCGCGAGCGCGAATGTACCGTCCGCGTTTGTTTTCGTCTGGACGGACTTGGCGGCGCCCGCTTGTTCCAGAAACACCCGGGCGTCAGCGACGGGTTGGCCGGTCGAGTCCCGGACCGTGCCAGTAACTGTAAATGCATTTTGAGTTTGCGCGGCGAGTTCTTCTCCAGGCCAGTCCGGCGGCGCCAATGTCAAGAGAATGGCGGATGCGAGCAGTCTGCCGGCGCCTCTAAAGACCAACGATAGCGATGTCATTTTCATGCGTCACCGCATTCTATTCTTTGCGTTGGCTGGCGGCAAAGGCATCCGTGTTTGGGGGCGCTGTGCGTCTTGTCGCTGCGCACCAATTGTGGTGAAGTGTCTGCGAACAAATCGAGGAAGGATCGGGAATGAAACCTCCGCGGCTGGCTGATGTTGTCGTCCAATTGTGCCGGATTTCGGCTGTTTTGCTTTTCGCTTCGATGCCGGCATTGGCGCAGACCGGCGGCACGGCTCTTTCTCGCCAGCAATTCACCGCTGAACAGCTGACAGCTCGCGCGCTAGAGCTCGCGCGCGCGAATCCACTGGAGCTGCATGCATTCCTGTTTGATATGCCGAAGGGCGCCGATCTGCACAATCATCTGAGTGGGGCGGTGTACGCCGAGTCCTGGATTCGCGCCGGCGCGGAGGACGGGCTTTGCGTCAATGTCGCGTCACTGGCATTCGTCAAGCCGCAACACGGCTCGGACAATTCGCCCGCGAAGGCTGGTTGCGAAGATGGAAAAGTGCCTGCGGCTCAACCTTACAAAGATCAACACTTTTACGACGCGCTGGTCGATTCTTTCTCGATGCGCGGTTACGTGCCGTCTCCGGGGGTTACCGGCCACGATCACTTCTTTGACACCTTCGACAAATTCGGCGGGACCGACCATCGTCACAGGGGCGAATGGCTGGATGAAGTCGCTACGCGCGCCGCTGCTCAGAACGAGCAGTATCTGGAGTTAATGGAAACGCCCGATTTCAGCCATGCCGCGGCGCTCGCGCATGAAATCGGCTGGCACGATGATTTTGGCCAGATGCGCGACGCGTTGCTGGCGCGCGGTTTGCGCGATGAGATTCCCGTCGCGAAAACGGCTTTCGATCAGGCGGAGGCGACGCGGGCCAAGCGAGAACGTTGCGGGCAGCCGGATGCGGCTCCGGCGTGCAAGGTGGAGATTCGTTTCATCTATCAGATTTTGCGGGGATTTCCGAAGGAGCAGGTTTTTGCGCAGACCTTGCTCGGATTTGAAACGATTGCGGCGGATCCGCGGATTGTCGGCATCAATTTTGTTATGCCGGAAGACGGATACGTGTCGATGACCGACTACGCTTTGCAAATGCGCATGGTCGGGTTTTTGCACGTGAAATATCCGCAAGTGCATATCACATTGCACGCCGGGGAACTCGCGCCCGGACTGGTACCCGAGGAAGGCCTTTGCTGTCACATCCGGCTGGCCATCGAACAAGCGCACGCGGAGCGCATTGGGCACGGCGTAGATGTGATGTATGAAGATCGGCCCTATGAGCTGTTGAAAGAGATGGCGGCGAAGCGCGTCATGGTCGAGATTGCGCTGACCAGCAACGACGTGATTCTGGGGATCAGCGGGAAAGACCACCCGTTTCCGATTTACAGGAAATTCGGCGTGCCGGTGGCGTTATCGACGGATGATGAAGGAGTTTCGCGAATCGATTTGACACATGAGTTCGTCCGCGCCGTCGAGACATATGGACTGCGCTACGCCGACCTGAAGCAGCTCATCCGCACTGGGCTTGAACATAGTTTCTTGCCGGGGACTTCGCTGTGGAGCGATCCGGATATCTTCAAGCGGTACGTGGCGGGTTGTTCGCAGGAGACATTTGCCCGGGACAAGCCTTTGGAAACTTGCGCGGCGTTTCTTCAGGGCAGCGAGAAGGCCGGGCAGCAGTGGGAGCTTGAGCGACGGTTTCGAGCGTTTGAGGCGAGCCACTAGTAGATGTACCGGCTTGGCCAAAACCCGGAATATCCTGGCCAGGCTTGGTTAACAATTCTGCCCCCCTCCCCCCTGGTTTTATCGTAAGTGCGGATTCTAAACGACTTTAAAGCCCGTGTTTTGTAAGTGCAGATTCTAAAAGAGTTATAGGAGCGTTTTTTGCAAGTGCGGATTCTAAAGCTCTTAGGTCAGGTGATGTTACAAACTCGCAGAATTTCAGATAACTTGGGGGAAAGGTGAGACGGGCACTGGCCACAAAATAACTTGGTGTTATATTACCTTAAATATAACGGAAAGTCAAGAAATAATCTCACCATCGAAAAAGATCGGAGCGCCCAAGGTTTGCGGCGTAGGACAGCAGACGCGCGTCGGCTCCACGGGCGGCGGCGAGTTGAACGCCGGCTCCATCTTTCGCGGGTAGCGTCACCACCGGCACTCCTGCCAAGCTGAACGGCGTTGTGTAACGCAGGATCGCTTTTCGAGTATCGCCATGACCGGCTCCGGTAATCAGGCGGGATACTGGCGCGCACGGAACGATCAGGAAATCGTGATTGCGGAGAAGGGCATCGATTTTTTCGCGGAAGGTGGCGCGGCGTTCGCGGTATTGCTCAATTTCGGCGTTGGGAATCGAGGCACCCCAGGCTAAGCGCTCGGCGATGGAGCGCTCGAAAGGAGAGAAGTCGCCGCCGGTCGCAGGGGCGTGAATTGCGGCGGCTTCGCTGGCCTGGATCGGGGCGTAGATGGTCATGGCTTCTTCCCAGAAGGAGCTTTCGATCGGGATGAGTTCCGCGCCGAGTTCGTGGAGATGCTCCTGCCACAGCGTAAAGGCAGTGCCAACGACAGGGTCGCAATCGCTCAGAAATTCCTTCGCCACGACGCCGATGCGGACTTTCGTTTCCACGCCGGCGGGGACAGCAAGATCGAATAGCGCCGCGCCGAGTAGCGGCGCATCACGCAAATCTTGAAATAGCCAGCCGAGCGTGTCGAACGAAGGTGCGAGATGGAGTGCGCCGCGCCACAGCTCGCGCTCGTGGGCGAGTTCCAGCGACGCCCGGTAGCCAGCCAGGCCGCAAAGCGCGGCAGGCGCGCGGATCGAGCCGCCGGTGTCTGTGCCAATGGCGGCGACCGCCGAGCCTTCTTGCACGCTGGCCGCGGCGCCGCTCGAGGAACCGCCGGTCAGGAGCGTGGCATCGCGAGGTTGCGTGCAATCGCCATAGTCGGGATTCTCGCCGGTGATACCGTAAGCCAACGGGTGCATGTGCGTTTTGCCGATAATGACTGCGCCCTGCGACTCGAGGCGAGCGGCCACGGCGGAGTCTTCGGTAGCAGGCGCGTTGCGTCGTGCGTAGAAGCGTGATCCGGCGGTGGTGACGAAGCCCGCCAAGTCGAAGCAATTTTTAAGGGATATGGGAAGCCCGTAGAGCGGAGGCTTGTTTGCGCCGGGAAATCGAGTTGGCAGCTCTTCGGCGTCGCGGAACGCGCGTTCCGCCTCGAGTGCGAGGTAAACATTGTGGCCGGAATTGCTGTTGGCACGAGCCAGGGCCTGTTCCACTACAGCGCGCGGTGTAATTGCGCCGGACTGGAGCGTAGCTCTCAATTGCTGCAACGAACTGATTTCGGTAGACATCGCGTGCATTCTAACCGCATCCGGGGCGCGGAGTGTGCCGCCAGTTCGAATTGACGGATGCAATTTCCAACTTGTGAAGGCTGTCGGCGCTGGTGCTACGCGGCACGTTGGCAGCGGCTGCGAGCTCGTCCGGGACAGACGCTGCAAGAGGCGCCCGCTTCGGAAAGCGGCCTCTACAAATGCCCTCGGAGGCCGAGGCTTCGCATTGGTGTGACTGCGCTCGACGAGTGTCTGTGTTACCCGAAACGAAAACGGCGACCAATATCGGCCGCCGTTCCCGGTGTTGGGGGGGTTGCAAGTCAGAATGTGAGCTTCAGCGCCATCTGAATCTGCCGTGGTCCGCCAATGGTCTTGTTCACGACCCCCAGGCCACTGAGCGTCGGGGAAGAATAGAGTTTCGAACCATACGTCGGGAAATCGTTGAAGAGGAGGTTTTGGGAAACGTTGTCGACCGGGACGTCGAAGCTGGCCGTGTTGGTCAAGTTGAAGACGTCGAAGCTGTACTTCAGTGAGAATCGTTCGGTCAATTTCGTCATCTTGACGATCGAGGCGTCGGCGCGCTTCTGCCAGGGTTGCCGGAAGATATTGCGTTGTCCGGTGGTGAAGTTCGTTTCAAAGGTGTCGCCGGGCGCGATGGCGCCGCCCAGATCGCCCGGATTCAACTGCGGCAGAGTAAAGCAGGACGCATTGAGGGCCGGGACACCATCGGTTGCGCCGCTGTGACCTGTTAGAGCACCTGATGGAGTGCAGGAACCCAGCGGAACGATCGGATTTGTGATGCCGTCGGAGGTGCCGTAGAAGATGCTGCCGACGGCCCCGGAGTAGTCGATGACGCTATAAGGCTGGCCGCTTTGGATGATCGCAAGCCCTTCAAGCGCCCATCCATTCGCCAACTTGCCTTTCCACGTTGAGGCTTCAAAGAAATTGGGCACTTGAAAGAGATAGGTAAAGTTGATGACGTGTTTGCGATCGAAGTCCGACAATCCATACCCGCTTCGAAGGTTTAACGGGTTGTTGCCGTTGTAAAACAGACCCAAAGCACTCTGCTCGTCGGTCGCATGCGAGAAGGTATACGAAAAGCCGACCTGCACGCCATGACTGAGGCGTTTCTCGACGTGGGCCTGGAGCGCATTGTAAGCCGAGATGCCAGCGGCGGTGTAGGACTCGGACTCCGAAGAATAACCAATGTAGGGAACGCGAAGGTCCACGTTGCCGCCTTCGTAGTTCGCCATCATCTGGGATCCATCGGGTAGGCCCATGGGAGAGCAGCCCGCCGACGAGGTCAGATTGCAGGTGGCCGTGTACGCGCACGCCGCTGGATTCAGAGCCGGATTGCAACCCGGGGGAGCCTCCACCGTGTAGCCATAGGTATAGTTCTGTCCGTGGATGGGGTGAGAGGGCGTCGCGACCTGAGCCTGATTGAACGGTATGGGAACGACTTCGTGACGTCCAAAGTTTCCGACATAGCCGATCTCAATGGAAAGATCATTCCGGGGCTGCCACTGGATATCCAATATCTGATTGAGAGTGTAGGGGAGCTTGTTCGCCCGGTTGTAATCCGCGAACGCAAACAATTGCGATCCATTCTGGATGGCCGCCGCGTTCGGCAGCGTGATGGTGGCGGGATTGCCGGTGGGTGGAGGACCGAGGGTTGCGCCCCAGGGATTATTGAAAGATGCGCCATTGGGCATTGTGGGATCACATGTCGGAATGAACCCCTCGTAAAAACCTCCAATGGCCGTGCAAACCTGAGAATTTACGAATGGTGGAGACTGGTTGACGCCGAATGGCCCACCGGGGATGACGCCGGCAGCGACGCCCGGGGAAAGATAGGTGAATAGTTCACCGCGATCGTAGTACATGCCCCAGCCCGCGCGAACCACAATCTTGTTGTTGAACTTTCTGGGACTCCACGCCACTCCGAGTCGCGGCGCAAGCCCCCATTGCCGGCCGGTCAATGTGGAGTCGCTCACGCCCTTGGTGGGGAACAGTTTGTTGTTGCCGGCAATGATGAAACCGTTGTTGACGATGGTGTCCGTCGCGGCGTCGTAGTTGTAAGCGGCGGGGTTGAAATTGTAGAGACGCCCGTTCTTCTCTGTAAGCCCTCCATGATCGTCGAATCGCAATCCCGCCGTCAGGCTGATGTTAGAGCGAATCTGAAACTTGTCTTGAATGTATGCGCCGGTCTCCTTGGAGCGATAGTAGCGATTGGCATCTCCTTGGAGGAAGGTGCTGGTGACGAATCCGTTGGAGCTATAAGAAGTCTCCAGGCCCTGCAAAAACTGTGAGAAATCGGCGAAAGCGATGACGCCGTTGTCGGTTCTTTCGTCACGCGTATTGAGTTGCGTATAAGAGAAGCTCCCGCCAAAGGTCAAGGTGTGCTTGCCCGTGGTCCAAATGGCATTCGCCGAAGGCATGAAGCGGTTTTGGAAAACGCCAGTGAAAGCGCTTTGGGAGTTGGCGCCACTGCCTATATTCGTGCCTGCGTTGGTAACAAAGTTCACGTTGTAAGGCGCCGCGTTACCGAAGTTATCGACAATAGAGATGCCAGGAAAAAATGTGGAGCCGAAGGTGTTCATGCTCGCTTCGGACGCTGGCAAGCCGGTCAGGCCTTGCACGTAAGTGCTGAGTTGCTGCGGCGTAAAAGGCTGTCCGATGGTGCTGTAAACTTTTTCGCGAATAAAACCAAAAACCTCAACCACGCTCAGATTAGGCTTCAGGGTTTGCGTGTTGCTGATCGAAAACACCTGGCTCCCGGCGTCGAGATGCTGCGGGAAACCTGGAGACTCGGAATAGGCATAAGGCGCCAGGCTGGGATCGTGCTGATAGTAGTACTTCAGTGCCAGCGTATCCTTCGAATTCACAACGAAGTCCAGGTTGGAAACGGCCTGATCGGCGATGAAATAGGCGGTCCCTACCGTGAAGGTATTCTCAGGAAAGTTGATGGTGGGCACGAAGCTGCCCGCGGAAGGAATCAGAGGCTGCCCATTCGGAAGCTTGTAATTAAGCAGTCCGAAGGCGATTGGATTGATATCACCGGGAGCGGTGCCAACGACCGGTAGAACCGTTGCGGAAGAGGGAAAGTTGCCATTCACGAGCGCAGCCAGCGCCGCTGGACTGCGATCGTCGGTGAGCCCCGGGGGCACGGCATTGCGAGAGCTGCCAATCTCCTGATCTGAATTGTGGATATGCTGGTAGCTGAGGAAGCCGAAGAGCTTGTTTTTGATGATGGGTCCGCCGAAAGTGCCGCCGGCACTGTAGCGATGCTGCTCCGGCACTTTCTCGCTTGCGGGAATGTTGGGATCCGCGTTGTAGAAAAAGGGCGCGGCATTGAGAAAGTCAGTTCCACGGTGAACGTAGGCGCTGCCATGATAGTTGTTGGTGCCGGAGGCGGTGCTCATATCGATGTGTGCCCCGCTCGTCGCGCCTTGCTGCGCGTCATACATCGATGTATTTACGCGAAACTCTTCGATGGTCTCCGCAGGCGGCGTGGGGATTGCCTGGCCGATGGCCAGATAGGGCGATGCGGTCGTCTGGAGTGGTGATGCCGAAGTGCTCGAAAGGCTCGCCGCGCCGCCAAGTCCGGTATTGTTCACGACGCGCGCCGACGCTACTGAGCTTGTGCTCTTGCCGTTAAAGAGGTTGCTGGCATCCACGCCATTCAACTGGAACGTGTTGCTGGTATCGCGCTGACCGTTGGCCCAAATAGGTTGGTTGCCCAGGCCGGTGTTGACGCCCGAGCCCGCGGCGAGCTCGGCGTTGACTCCGGGAGAAAGAATCGCGAGGCCCGTAAAGCTGCCCGTCGGCAGCGGGACGGATTCGATCTGATTCTTCTCAAGAATGTAGCCGTTGGTGGTATCCACCGCGTTCATCAGCGGCGTGGCCTCCACGGTCACCGTGGAGCCAACTTCGCCCACTTTCAGCGTAGCGTTCACGGTTACCGTGCGGTTCCCCTGTACGGTAATCGAAGGTATCTTTTGCGTTTGAAATCCATCATGGCCGAACGTCAGGGTATACGTGCCGATTGGCAGGTTCACGAAGTCATAGGCGCCGCTTTCGTTGCTCTTTTGCGTGCGCGTCAGCGTGGTCTGATCATTGACGATGGTGATATTCGTATCGGGAAGGACGCCGCCCGAGCTGTCGGTCACTGTCCCGGTGATGCCGCCGAGAGTCTGCTGAGCTTGAACAAGAGGCGCGGAAGCGAAGAACATGAAGAGGAATGAAGCGAGGACGAAAGCGGATAGGCTGATTCTTTTGCACATTCAGGAAATCCCCCTCCAATTGTGAAAATGCACGGAACCCACATCCCCATGGCAGGCCGGTTGAAGCACTGTTGTCTTTGCGCTTGATGCTGTCCAGGCCGCTTTGCACGGTCTGTCGTCGAATAATTGCAGCACGCTATCCTGAACGCGGTGGGAATCGAAACGAATTCTTTGACTCGCGCAAATCGCTTTTTTCAATTTCCACGTTGAGAAAGGAGAAGAAGCCAGGAGTAAAGCTCTTGAAACACGTCCGCGCAATCACCCAATCCACCTCGGACTTTTCCTTTGCGCCAATTTGGGCGTGCGCTAGCATGTGCCATGCAAAATCAATCCAAACTGCCCCAAGCTGCCGTTGTAGCGGCCGCTTTCGGAAGCGGGCGTTTTTCGCAGCCTACCGTCGCCATCATTCTCCTGATCGCGAGTCTAAGTCTCTTCGTAGTCCCACAATCCCGTACCCAATCGCTCGCCGCCAAACTTCACACCAACCGCGCATCGCCGTTGGACTTGGAACTAGGCGGTGATCTGGCAAACCTGCCGCCAAACTCCACGCGTTACATCACCCGCGAAGATCTGCTTGCCCTGCCTCAAGTGAATTTCACCGTCGTGAATGACGCGAATTTCACCGGCCCGACGCAAGTGAGCGGAATCCCGCTCGAAGAACTCGTCCGCCGATTCGCCGCGGCGCCTGACTCCGATCTAACACTAGCCATCTGCGTCGATAAATATCTCGCAAGCTATTCCCCTACCTACATCGCCGCTCACCATCCCGTCCTCGTTCTTAAAATTAACGGCCAATCGCCGAGCGCGTGGCCCAAAGACTCCGAAGGCCATAACCTCGACATGGGCCCATACCTGATCTCGCACGCCAACTTCACCCCAAGTTTCAAAATCCTCTCGCACTCCGATGAGCCACAAATTCCCTGGGCCGTCGTGCGCCTGGAATTTCGCGACGCAAACGCCGTCTTCGCCGCGATCGCCCCTGGCGGACCGCAAGCTCACGATCAACAAGTCCAAGCCGGCTTTCGAATCGCACAACAAAAATGCTTCCACTGCCACAACATGGGCAGCGAAGGCGGACAAAAAGCCGGCCGCCCCTGGCTCGTTCTCTCCACGTGGGCCACCGCCTCACCCAGTTATTTCGCCGCCTACGTCCACAATCCCAAAGAAAAAAATCCCAACGCGCAAATGCCCAGCCTCCCCGAATACGACGACGCCACTCTCCGCGCCCTGATCGCCTACTTCCAGACCTTCAGCTCGCGGGAAAAACCATGACCCTCCGCGCCGCCAAAACAGCACTCATCTTCGCCGTAGCCCTCTTCTATTCTCTGATCGTCTTCAACAACATCACTGACTACGACTCCAACTACCAATTCATCCGCCACGTCCTGATGATGGATTCCACCTTCCCGAACAACAGCGGCATGTGGCGCGCGATGAATTCCCCGGCGGTTCACACCATTTTCTACATCACAATCATTGCATGGGAATCGATCACGATGATTCTCTGCTGGTGGGGAGGCGTTCGCCTGGCGCGCGCCGCACGCGCAACAGCCGCCGCGTTCAATCAAGCCAAGCGGACGGCAATCATCGCGCTAACGATCAGCCTGATGATGTGGCTAGTAGCCTTCCTGACAGTAGGCGCCGAGTGGTTTCTGATGTGGCAATCGAAAACGTGGAACGGCCAGGAAGCCGCCTTCCGCAACTTCGCGGTAGTCGGCGTCATCCTAATCTTCTTAGCCCTGCCAGACACCGACGAGCAACCTTAAGTCAGTACTTAGGCTGCCGCACACAATGCGCCCGCTTCGGAAAAGCGGCCGCTACAAACTCCTAACAAACTATTGGCGATTGAACTCACCGTGTCGCCTTGACGCCGCCCGCACCCACCAAACCCTCTGGCAAACCGAACGCGTACAGCACGTCCTGCACAGGCACAATCAAATACTGCCGCCCATCAATCTGATAGGTCATAGGCGAAGCCACGACATTCCCCCCAGCATTCAAGTGCCACAAAATTTTCCCAGTCGCCGGATCAAGCGCCAAAATGTTCCCCGAAGTATCTCCGCTGAACAGCAGATGTCCCCCCGTAGTCAGAATTCCCGCGACACCCTCTCCCTCGCCGAGTTCATGGTTCCAAACCACCTTGCCTGTCTTGTAGTCCAAAGCCCGCAAGGTAGTGTTCGACCAAAGGTTCCGATCCCGCCCACCCCAGCCTTCCGTCTTCCCCTCTGCAATCTTGTAAAAAATGGCAAAAATCCGCCGCGCCATCACATAAAACAAATTCGTCTGCGGATCAAAACTAGGCGCCATCCAGTTGGTGGCCCCGTCCGAGCCAGGTTCCACCAGCGCGCCGTCCGGACTCGGATTCGCCGAAGGCTTCGCAATCGGCCGCCCGCGCGAATCCACGCCGGAAGCCCAAGTCTGGTCGATGAACGCCGCTGTCACCAGGTGCTCGCCGTTCGTTCGATCCAGCAAAAAGAAAAACCCATTGCGGCTGGCCTGCCCCAACAGTTTCCGCGGCTTGCCCTTAAACTCCGCGTCAAACAGGATCGGAGTCTGCACCGCGTCCCAGTCGTGCACGTCGTGCGGCGAAGGCTGAAACGCCCACACAAGTTTTCCGGTATCCGGATTAAGCGCCACAATCGAGCAGGTATATAAATTGTCCCCAGGCCGGCTATCTCCAACAAGCACCGGATTCGGATTCCCCGTCCCCCAATAAAGTAAATTAAGCGCAGGATCGTAAGTCCCCGTCATCCAAGTCATGCCGCCGCCGTGCAGCAAAGCGTCGCCATCTTTAGGCCACGTTTCCGAACCAGGCTGCCCCGGATCTGGCTCGGTATACCAACGCCATTGCACCGCCCCCGTTTCCGGATCGACCGAAGTCAAAACTCCCCGAATGTCAGTAGAGTCCCCCGACACACCCACAATCACGTGATCGCGTATGACCAGCGGCGCCATCGTCGCGAAATACCCAAGCTTCGCATCCGCAAGCACGATATCCCAGTGAACCATGCCATCCTTGGCGTCCAGACAAATCAAATGCGCGTCCGGCGTGGTGAAGTACAGCCAATTCTTGTACATCGCCAAGCCCCGATGCCCGATATGACCGCCCTCCGATTTTCGTTCGTAGTGCCAAATCTGCCGCCCGAACTTCGCATCAACAGCCCAAACGTTGTCAGGCTCCGTGAAGTACAGAATATTGTTCACCACCAGTGGCGTAGACTTGATCGCCACCCCCCGCGTCCGAAAAATCCAAGCGACCGTAAGCGACCCGACATTTCCGGCATTGATCTGATCAAGCGTGCTGTACCGCCGCCCCGAATAGTCCCCGTTGTAAGTAGGCCAGGTATCCGTCGCAGGCCGCAGCAAAGCCGCCGGATCAAGCCCCTGCCCAGTAGCGATCATCGCCCCCAAACCCAAAACGCAAACCACCAATCCCACCTTGATCAACCCGCTGCGATACCAGGGCATTCTGGTTCCTCGATTTTCAGGGGGTCGGAGCTTCAGGTCCGACATAACTAGTCCGCACCCAGTCGGCTTTAGCCCCTGAAGAAAGCTCTTGGCATTTCGATGGGCAGCTGTCATTTCAAACTCTGCAAATAAGCAAACAAATTGTGAATATCTGCCTGCGTCAGCCGGTCCAACAATTCCCGATGCGCCGCCAGCCGATCCCTAACCTCCACCTGCACATGCTCCCTTGCAAACGCCCGATACCAACCCGACGAATCGCGCAGCGCAACCTCGAAATCATCAATATGCTCCAAAGGCCCCTCAACCTTCTCGCCCGAAGGCAGAGTTACCACCACACTCTTGAAGTGCCCCTCCGGATAAAGCATGTGCGTCTCCAGATCGAGCGCCGAATACTTTGCAACGGCCGCAGTCATATCCCCCGCCGGCGAGTGACAACCGCTACACCCGCCAGCCCCATTGAAATAACTCTTCCCCGCCTCCACATTTCCAGTCAAAAGCCTCTCCACGGAATATCCCTCGGGAACTTCCGACGACGCCATACCTTGAGCCGCTCGCGCATGCAAAAAAGCCGCGATGTCCGTCACCTGTTCGTCACTGAACGGGAAGCCGGGCATCCCTTTGTCCGGACGTCCCTGGTGAATCACCGGACCGATCACTTCGCCCTTGACGTCATGGGCCACAAGCGCCGACCGCATCAAATCCGGTCCCCGCGCGCCGGTAGCATCCGCCCCATGACAAAATCCGCACGACTCCACAAACTGTTTGCGCCCCCTCTCGACTGCCGGCTCCGCGGCAAGAGCCGCAGCTTTCTCCTGACGCGAAACACGCTTAGCAGGAGCGGGCTGCTGAGCCCGCAGAAACGCACCAGGCGCGCTCATAGTCGCAACGCCAGCCAGAACTCCGGCCCCAATCGTCATCATGAGCGATCGCGCCATAGTCTCCCCTCAACCAGTCACTAGCAGATTCATTCGCCTAAACCACGGCGTCGCATTATACCGGCATCTCGCCGCCAGCGGCCACGATTGCGCCGGTCTTCCTCCAAGCAATACATCGAATCTGCTATCGTGACGGTGCTTCAGAGGTGCGCGCTTGCAAGACCAACTGCTGGCAACACTCCGTGAACAACTGGTCGCCGTCATCTCTGGAACGATTTTTGTGTTCATCGGATTCGCGAGCTCTCTATTCGCCGCCATCCGTCGCCACAGCGGTGTGCGCATCTTTCTTTGGCTGGGAGTCTGGAGTGCCTTGTACGGCGCTCGGCTGCTGATTGAATCTTCAAGTGTGGCGGCCGCTGTGCCGCACTGGATTCAAATCGCCATTCCCTTCCTGCGGATGGCAATCACGTACTTACTTCTTCCCGTCGTTGCGCTTGTGTGGCTCGAGCTAAGCGTCGGAGTAATGAAGCTATTCATTCAGGTCGTGATCGCTATCGGTCTGATCGTTGCCATCGCCGGAATAGGGTTTTTCGTCGCGACCGGCTCGGCCGACAAGCTAACTCTCTACAGCAATGTCGTCGCAGCCGCCGCCCTCATGGTCTTGCTCGTCGTCGTCGCGGTTCCGGCTCTATCCCGCAAACTCTTGATTCTTCCTAATCGCGGTGTCGTCATCGTCGGCACGCTCGCCTTCGCAATCGAAGCTCTATATTTCAATCTGTCGCTGTTCTTTCACTACCAGACCTGGCGCATCACCGGCTCGCTGGCATTGGCGATTCTGCTCTTTTCGTTTGGATATGTCGCGGTGCAAATCGCCCTGGCCAGCGAACGCCGTCTCGTTTCCATCGAAGGCGAACTCTCGATTGCCCGTGAGATGCAAGCCTCGGTTCTTCCTCCCGACAATCCCGAGCTGAAAAATCTGCGCGTCGCCGCCCTTTATCGTCCCATGACCGACATCGCCGGCGATCTCTACGATTTCATTCCGGTCGATCCGAATCGCACCGGTTTCCTCATGGCCGACGTCACCGGGCACGGAATCCCCGCCGCGCTCGTTTCTTCCATGATTAAGGTGGCCATGCAATCCGTCCTGCCGAGCGCACACGATCCACAAGAGGTCTTGCGCGGATTGAACCGTATTCTCTGCGCGCAACTTCGAACCCGGCTGGTCTCCGCCGCTTATCTTTGGCTCGACACGGAAAAACGCATCGCGCTCTATTCCGCGGCGGGACATCCTCCGCTCGTGCTCTGGCGCGCAGGCCAGTTGGAGCGCATCGAAAGCAACGGCATGTTGCTCGGTGTATTCCCGGATTCCGACTACCCGCTGCATAAAATGCCCATTCGCTCCGGTGACCGCCTGTTGCTTTACACCGATGGGGTAAGCGAGCCCGAGAATGCCAACCGTGATTCCTTCGGCGATCACAAGCTCGAGCAAGTCGTGCGCGACAATCAAGCACGCCCGCCCGCCGAGTTTTTGAATCAAATCCTCTCCGCGATCCACAACTGGCAACCTCCCTCCACGCCCCAACATGACGACATCACCATGGTCGCCATCGACGTTGTCTAGCCAAAAGAGCGCAGCGATTCGGGTAGTGCAGCGAGGGGGTGCGGAGCTTTCTTGCCCTGAGGCACGAAGGGAGCTCCGACATTCAAAGGCAAGCAAGATCGGGCTTTAGCCCCTGGGGAATTGTTTTTCTCTGTTCCGACCATTTGCGAAATGCGTCTAGACCGCACAGCCAAACCGCACATGGTGGATCAGTTTCCGATAACCCAGGTGGTCTCAATGGGTCGACGCAACACGCAGTTCGAACCCACCTTGCATTGAAAACAAAAGCTAAAATCGCTCGCTAGATTAGATCAGCCGGAACGCTACCCTGGCTAGGTTTTGACCGGGTGCAGCCAAACGGAGCGATTCTCCAGTGGAAGTAGTGTCGGATCAAGTGATTAGATGGTGTTGCATCGACCGGTTGAGCTGGCACAACTTATCGGGCATCCTGGCGAAATTGAGACTTGGCATAACAAACGTGCCAGTTCCGAACACGCTCGTAAGTAACAGCGAAAAGCGGACTGGTCGATTTCCTTTACGGCGTTGTGCTAGGTTTCGTTTCTTCCGGCAACGACACCACCGTCTTTCCCTTATCGTCCTTCATCGTCAGGTGCGGGATGCCCGCTGTATCGAGATAGAGCATCGCCCTCGTTTCGCCCTTCGTATCCATGAGAGCCACGCCGTTACCCATCTTGGGCATCATGAACAAGCAATTCCGCTCGGTTTTCGCGTCGTCAAAACAGAGATTCATGCTGCCATCGTCCAGCATCGCCATGCCCCCGTGCTCATTGCCCGCTGCATCGCTAAAGATTATTCCGGTTGCCGGCGAGCGCCTCTTCCCAACTTTTCCTTCGATGACCGGGTCGGGCACCGGCGCGCCCAACGACACTCGAACGACGCCTTTCGCATCCACTATGGACAAGGAGCGAGCTTTGATGTCTTGCGGCGAATCGACGCTTTGCCACCCAGCTACCAGCAACACGACAACCACCACGGAAGCACCGACAAGAAGTCGTTCTACCCTGGTAGCTCGACTCCGCAAAGTCTGAATCTGCTGCTCAAGTTCGAGATTTTCCACGTTCATCCTCCTAGATTTCATGGAGCACGAGGAGGCCCCCATTTAGAGGTGATACGTGTCGATTGAGTGTTTTATTTCGTCACTACGTATCTAGGACCTGAATTAGTTCAAAGATAATTACATTCGGGATCTGGAAGCCTGAGAACAGAAATCGGCCTAACCGGTTTCGCGGACACGGGTAAGAGGGTCGTGAGTGAATCGAACTGCCTGGTAAACGCGGTGCATTCGACAGGTCGATGCAACACCATCTGATGTAAGGCTGCTCTCTAAAGGTGGTGTGATATGAGGCCAGGACAACGGTTTGGACTTTCTGCGATCGAGAAGAACGAAATCTGGCGTC
>Ga0073928_10000425_pt1 | contig 99779 bp, 78 predicted proteins | sample PaiPotPPA55metaG_FD_76969 | JGI IMG/M metagenome (GOLD analysis project Ga0073928, IMG submission 76969) | Iron sulfur acid spring bacterial and archeal communities from Banff, Canada, to study Microbial Dark Matter (Phase II) - Paint Pots PPA... ... | reverse complement strand
GGCGGGTCCCGCCGCCGCCTTCAGCTCGTCCAACAACTCCACAGAGAGCCCGGCGAAGTTGTTGACGAAGTTGAGCGGGTTCTTGATCTCGTGGGCGATCCCGGCAGTCAATTGGCCCAAGGAAGCCATCTTCTCGGCCTGGACCAGATTGGCCTGCGCCGTCTTCAGGTCGCGCAGCGCCGCCTCGGCGGCGTCGCGCGCCGCGCGGATTTCGGTTTCGGAGCGCTTGCGTTCGGTGATGTCACTGAAGATGAGGACGCTGCCGCCGCCCGGCACAGCGTTGCGTCTGACCTCGATGACCGTTCCGTCGGGCCGGGTGCGCTCGAAACGTGACTCGTGGTCGGCAATCGCGATGCCGCGGCGAATTTCGGCTTCGAGCGCCGGTCCGGCGGTGCCGTATTCGCCGCGCGCCTCCATGTACTGGAAATACTCCTCCAGGGTCGGGTGCTTGGCGACAAAATCATCGGGTAGGTCGAGGATCTTCTGGAAGTTCATGTTCCACGCGGCCAGCCGCATCTCGGCGTCAAACATCGCGACGCCGTCGCCCATATTGTCAAAGGTGACACGCAACTCGGCTTGGCGCTGGCGGATTTCGTTCAACAGCCGCGCATTATCCATCGCAATGACCGCCTGCGCCGCAAAGTTCTGGAGGAGCGCAATCTGTTTGTCGGTGAATGGCCGCACCTCCTGGCGGTAGATGATAAAAACCCCCTTCAGCTGGTCGTCTTTCCGCAACGCCACCCAGAGCGCGGTGCGCGCACCGGTCACCTCAACCAGTGTCACGCGCGATGGAACTCCCGCGCGATAAATTTCGTCGTCGGTTATGTCGAGGTTATGCAGCACGTCGCGGCCGGACCGCGCCATTCGCCCGACAGCGCTTTCGGGTTCGATGGGAACCGATTGCTTGAGCAACTCAGCCGCTTCGGGCGACGCCCCACGGCTTGCAAGCGGATGAATGGCCTGTCCGTCATAGCTGTACAAGAGCCCGAGAGGCGCATCGCAGAGGCTTACCGCCTTTTCGAGCAGTGCATCGAATACCGGAGCGAGATCGCCGGGCGACGAATTGATCACCTGCAACACCTCGGCGGTCGCGGTCTGCTGCTCCAAAGCCTCCTGGGTCTCGGTGATCAGCCGCGTGTTCTCGATCGCGATGACGGCCTGGTCGGCAAAGGTGCGCACGAGCTCGATCTGCCGCTCGGTGAACGGTTCTACGCGCTGGCGCGCGAGCGTGATGACGCCGAGCGGTTCGCCCTCGCGCAATAGCGGCACGGCAAGCATCGTCTGCGTCTGGGCGGCGTCGAGGAACGTCCCCCAGGTGTATTCGGGATCGACGCGCGCATCCGGAATATGGACAACGTTGCGGGTCAGCGCGGCCCGGCCGGTGATGGTGTTGCGGCTGGGTGTCACCGGGTTGGCCAGGACCTCGGCGATGGCTTCCGGCGAGAAGCCGACCGACGCCGCCATGCGGTAAAGATCACCGTCGCGACGCCAGATGAAGGCCATCTCGGCGGCGCAAAGCCGCCCCGCGGTCTCGGCCAGCGTGTCGAGGACCGGCTGCAGGTCGAAGGTCGAGGCGCTGATGACCTTCAACACATCGCTCGTCGCGGTCTGGTATTCGAGCGACTCGGTCAAATCGTCGGTGCGCTCGTTCAGCTCGTTGAACAGCCGGACATTCTCGATCGCGATCACCGCCTGATCGGCGAACGTCTTCAAGAGGTCGATCTGCTTGTCGGTGAACAGCTCGATATGGCGGCGCTGAACGTTGATCGCCCCGATCGGGACGCCGTCGCGCAGCATCGGCACCACCAGCACGGTGTGGCCGCCCGACTGGGCGAGGGCCGGATAGGCGTATTCGGGATCGGTCGACATGTCCTCGATGTGCACCACCTGGCGCGTCAGGATCGACCGCCCCGTCGTCGAACCGCGGTCGGGCGGCATCGGGAAGACGCTGTGGATCTTGGCCAACTCGTCAGGCGCCCAACCGGATGCGGCGGCGAAATACATCAGCCTGCCGTCATATGTCAGGACGGAGCCGAGCGCCGCGCCGGAAAGCGTCTTGGCGGCGGCGGCAATCGCCTCAAAGGTCGGTTGCACATCGGTCGGCGAACTCGAAATGACGCGCAGGATCTCGCCCGTCGCGGTCTGCCGCTCCAAGGCCTCGCGCGTTTCGGTCAAGAGCCGCGCATTTTCCATCGCGATCACCGCTTGCGCCGCGAAGTTCTGCAAGAGGGCGATCTGCTTGTCGCTGAACGGCCGGACCTCCATGCGATGCATGACAAAGCAACCGACGACGTCGCCTTCCTTGAGCAACGGCACGAACAGCGCCGTGCGAATTCCACTCTCGGCCGCGGCGACTTCGGCAGGCGCCCCGAGGCGGTATGACTCGTCCTCGCGTATATCGTGCACATGCACCGGCGACCGGCTTGCCGCCATGCGGTACGTCACCGCGTTTTGGTGAATCTCGCGCGACAACGGCGTGTTGAGCGGCAGCAGCTTGTCGAAATCCGCCGGCACGCCGACACTGGCCGCTCGGCTGAACTCGCCGTTCTCGAAGCGCAGCAGATGACCGGCTTCCGCCTCGCAGAGCCGGGTGGCCTTCTCCAGCATCGCGTCGAACACCGGCGCGAGATTACCCGGCGAGCTGTTGATGACGCCCAGCACTTCGGCGGTCGCGGTCTGCTGGTCGAGCGCCTCCTGCGTCTCGGTGATCAGCCGCGTGTTCTCGATCGCGATCACCGCCTGGTCGGCAAAGGTGCGCACCAGTTCGATCTGCCGCTTGGTGTACGGCTCGACCCGCAACCGCGCCAGCGTGATCACGCCGATCGTCTCGCCTTCGCGCAGCAGCGGCGCGGCCATCGCGGATCGGATTTGGTCGGCATCGGTAAAATCCTGGAGCCGATAGTCCGGATCGTCCTGAACATCCGGGATATGCACGACATCGCCAGTCAGCAGCGCCCGTCCGGTTGTCGACCCTCGGTCGGGGCCGAGTGTCAAACTCCCGATCACGGCCCCAAAAGCTGGAGTTGGGGCATACTGGGCGATCAATCGGACGACATCTCCCTCGCGGCGGAAAATAAAGACAGTATCGGACTGGGCGAGGATCGCCGCGCTTTCCGCCAACGTTTCCAAAACGCGCTGGAGATCGAAGGTCGAGCGGCTGATGACCTGGAGCACATCGCTGGTCGCGGTCTGGTATTCGAGCGATTCCTGAAGGTCGCCGGTGCGCTCGTTCAGTTCGTTGAACAGCCGGACATTCTCGATCGCGATCACCGCCTGTTCGGCGAAGGTCTTCAACAGGTCGATTTGCGCCGGCGAGAACGGCTCAACCCGATTGTGGGTTACGGTGATCGCACCGAGCGGATCGCCGTCGCGCAGCATCGGGACCGACAGGACCGTGCCGAACCGGTGCAGGCCCGCATGCGCGAAATCGGGATCGGCCGCGGGATCGACGATATGCACCGCTTCCCGCGTGAGGATTGCGCGGGCGGTGGCGCTGTTACGGCTCGGCGGGATCGGGAAGACTCGGCGGATGGCATCGACCTCGCCGGCCGTCCCCCCGAAAATGGCTGCGAGATGGACCAGCGCGCCGTCAAACCGGAACACCGTACCGTTGGCGGCGGCGCAGATCCGCGTCGCCGCGGCGGCAATCGCGTCGAAAGTCGGCTGGACATCGGTCGGGGAGCTGGAAATGACGCGGAGGATCTCCGCGGTCGCGGTCTGGCGCTCCAAGGCCTCGCGCAGTGCCCGTTCGCTCTCCTTGCGCTCGGTCACATCGCTGACCGCGCCGACCAGCCGGATCGCGCGGCCCGCTCCGTTACGGATCGGCAGCCCATGGTCCTCGACCCAGCGATACTCGCCGCTGCGCACCAGAATGCGGTACTCGCAGGCCACCCTGGGCGAGAGGCCCTTGAAGCAGTTCCGGAGCGCGCTGCGATAGGATTCGCGGTCGTCTGCGTGGACCAATCCGTACCAGTCTTCGGAGCTGAGCCCGCGGCCGTCGAACTTGGAAATCTCCATCAGCCGCGGTGAGACGAAGAGCGTGTTCAGCTCGACGTTCCAATCGTAAATGCCCTCGGCGACCGCCTGGCTGACGAGCGAATAGCGCTCCTCGTTATCACGTAATGCCTGCTCGGTGGCCTTGCGCTCGGTCACATCGCTGACCGCGCCGACCAGCCGGATCGCACGGCCCGCCGCGTTGCGGACCGGCAGCGCGCGGTCCTCGATCCAGCGATAGGTGCCGTCGGTGTGCCGTACCCGGTACTCGCAGTCGAGCCGCGCCGTCACGCCTCGGAAGCAGTCGCGCAATGCGGCGCGGTAGATCGGGAAATCCTCGGGATGCACGATCCCGTTCCAATCATCGGCGCCGAGGCCGCGCCCCTCGAACCCGAAGATTTCGATCAGCCGCGCCGATGGCGACAGCGCGTTGCGCTCGATGTCCCATTCATAGATGCCTTCGGCGACGGCCTGGCAAACGAGCGCATAGCGCTCCTCGAGGGTGGCATCCGCCGTCGCTCCCTCCGACATCGCAGGAATGGGCGGCCTTGTCCTGGCGACTACACGCGAACGAGCAGCGCGCATCCTCATTGTCCCCTCGGCGTGGCTCGCCGAGAATAGTCCTTGGGGATTGGCGCGGCATAGCCGGTTTTCCCGGATGGCGCCAACCCCACTCCCGACCCCGACATCGGCTTGCTCGCGCTCGCCATTGCGCTTCACCTATGATGAGGCAGCCGGCCGAAGGCTATCGAGGATCACGGGTTCAGCCAAATCATGCCGCCGATCAGCCCTGACCCACCGTTGCCCCGTTCCGCACCGGCGCCGTTGGCCGAGTTCCGCGCGCGCCTGCGCGCCGGCATCCGCGTTGTGCTGACCGACATCGACGACACGCTGACCACCGACGGGCATCTAACCGCCGCTGCCTATCTGCCGCGGCCGGAGACGTGCCCGACCTATATCACGTCGGGTGAGGCCGGGGCCGGATTTGTCCACTTCGCCGAAGCATTGCTGGCGTGAGCGAAGTTCGCGATCTGCTCATTGTCGGCGGCGGCATCAACGGGGTCGCCGTCGCGCGCGATGCGGCCGGGCGCGGGCTCAGCGTGCTGTTGTGCGAGAAGGGCGATCTCGCCGGCGCGACCTCCTCAGCCTCGTCGAAGCTGATCCATGGCGGGCTGCGCTATCTCGAGCACGGCCAATTCCACCTGGTTCGCGAGGGGCTGGCCGAGCGCGAGGTGCTGCTGCGCATGGCGCCCCATCTTGTCCATCCGCTGCGCTTCGTGCTGCCGCAGGGGCCGGGGGCACGGCCGCGCTGGATGGTGCGCGCCGCCCTTTATCTCTACGATCGGCTCGGCGGCGCCCGCACGCTCTTGGGCAGTGAGGCAGTCGAGCTGCGCCGCGACCCGCTCGGCGCGCCGTTGCGCGACAGCGCGCGGTTCGGCTTTGCCTATAGCGATTGCCGCACCGACGATGCCCGCCTGACGATCGTCACGGCGCGCGATGCGGCATTTCGCAGGGCCGAGATCGCGACCCGCACGGCGCTCGTCGCGGCGCGCCGCGACGCCGGCATCTGGCGTGCCGTGCTGCGCGACGGCAATGGCGCGAGCCGGGAGGTCGCCGCGCGAATTCTCGTCAACGCCGCCGGGCCCTGGGTGCTAGATGTGTTAGGGCGGGCCGGATTGTCCACGCGGGCGAGGCTGCGCCTCGTCAAGGGCAGCCATATCGTCGTGCCAGAGCTCTACGCGGGCGACCACGCTTACCTGTTGCAGAACGACGACCGCCGCATCGTTTTTGTGATGCCGTTCGAGCGCGACTATTCGCTGATCGGCACGACCGAGCTGCCGTTTGCCGGCGACCCGGCCGAAGCGCAGATCACGCCCGAGGAGGTCGCCTATCTGTGCCGCGCCGTCGCGCGCTGGTTCGAAGCGCCGCCGCGACCCGACGATGTGGTGTGGAGCTATGCCGGGGTGCGCCCGCTCTATGAGGACGACGCCAGGAGCGCCGCTTCGGTGAGCCGGGACTATGTCTTCGACCTCGATGTTGACGGGGCGGCGGCGCCGGCGTTGTCGATCTTTGGCGGCAAGCTCACCACTCATCGCCGCCTCGCTGAACATGCGCTGGCGCGGCTCGCACCCTATCTTCCGGCGGGCGGGCCGCCCTGGACCGCGGGCTCGGCATTGCCGGGCGGCGAGGTCCTGCCGGCGGGCGGCGTCGCCGCCCTCGCCGCCGATCTCGCTCGGCGCTATCCGTTTCTTGCCACCGCGAATGCCGCGCGGCTCGCTCAGGGTTACGGCACCACGGCCTACGACATCCTCGGCGACGCAAAAGGCGCGGCGGCGCTAGGTCGCGATTTCGGACAGGGCCTCAGCGAAGTCGAGCTGCGCTGGCTTATCGACCGGGAATGGGCGCGCACAGCTGAGGATGTGCTGTGGCGCCGCACCAAGCTCGGCCTCGCGGCGACGCTGGAGGAGGTGCGGAAGCTGACTGAGTATCTCGCTCAGTGTAAGCCCCTCTCCGCCCTTCAGGGGGGAGAGGGAGGGGCCCAGCGCGCAGCGCTGGGCGGGTGAGGTGGGTGCGGCCAGACCGCGGGCGTCCCGGCCGCATTGCGGCCGGGACGCCCGCGGTCCCATCTCCCGCGCTCCGGAATCCGCCCCCTGACCCCAACCCTCTCCCCCGGTGGGGAAGAGGGGGTTTGAGCCGGGGTGGTTATTCTGCCGCGGCGCGCGCGGGGGCGCCGCCGAGCACCGCCGCGGCTTGTTTCGCGACCGCGGTGCCCTCGAAGAAGCGCGGGTTGCCCACGCCCCACAACCGCACTGCGTTGGCGAAGGTGAAATCGCGGAAATCAGAGGGCGTGATCAGCTCGTCCTCGACCAGCTCGTAGGCCTCGGGCAACACCTGCACCATGTCGGGCACGTCGAAATGCCCGATATCCGAGCTGTAGATCGCCTGGATCTTGGCGCCGAACGGGTTGATCTTGCTGAACGCGACCGCATTCATCCGGTCGTCGGCCTCGCAGCCGAAGAAGTACGGCGTCACAAACAGGTCGATCCAGTCCTGCTTCTTGGTGATCTGGCAAGCGGCGTAATCGTCGAGCGCGGCGACGCCGCCGGTCAGCGAGTCCTCCTCCTTCGCCGGCCAGCCGTCACGCCGGTCGAGTTCGGCGGCGATTTCCTCGTAGCCGTACTTGTCGACCAGCTCGCGCAGCAGTTTCCGGTTTAGTTTCGTTGGATCCATATAGGCGATGCCCTTGGCGCCCCGGCGTTCCCAATGCTCGATCAGATCAGCGAACAGCTGGCAGCCCCAGCCGACCCCGCCTTCGAGGAAGCCGAACCGCAGATCGGGAAAGCGCCGCGTCACCCCGCCGAGGAACAGGCCCTTGGCGACCGCGTGGCCGGCGGCGGCGAAATGGCCGATATGGTTGAACGTGAAGTTGCTCGGGTTGTTGCGCAGACCAAAGCTGCGGCCGCCGGTATGGAAGGTCGGGGCGATGCCGAGTTCGCGGCATTTACGCCAGACCGCATCGTAGTCATGGTCGCTGTCGAGGCCGAACTGGTCGTAGAACACCGCATGCCGCGCGACCTGCGGATCGAGGCCCGTGGCCGCCGGTAGCGGCCTGGCGATGCTGCTGCCGAACATGCACACCTTGGAGCCGAGCTGCTTGGTGACGAATTCCAATTCGGCGATCGCCTCCTCGGGCGTGTGCATCGGGATGACGGCGGCCGGGGTCAGCCGGTCGCTGAGCTTGGCGAAATAATCGGCGGTGACGATGTTGAAGCCGCGGATGACGGCGCGACGGGTCTCGTCATCGGCGATGCGCGGGATGCCGAGCCCGGCGGTCGGGTAGACGATCCCGAAATCGATGCCAAGCTCGTCGAGCCGGTCATAGAGCATGCGCGGCATCATCGCAGTGGCGCGGTCGCGCGTGTTGGTCGATTGCCGCCCCCAATAGCCCTGCATCCCGACGCCGCGCTGCTTGCGCTCGGCGATCGTCAGCCGCAGCGTGTCGGGAATGAACCGCTGCGCGGCGAGGAACCCGTCGGCGCCCTTGTCGCCCACCACCTTGCGCATCTTCTCGGCGAAGACCGGGGTGTACTCGATCCAATGGCCGTCACCGTCGATGACCGGGTGCGAGAGTTTGGCGTGGATCTGTTCAGGGCTCGCATGGGCGCTCATGATGTTCTCCCGAAAGGAGGCGGCGACTTCCGTTTAGTGTCGCGGGCCAAGCCTAAAAGCGGCCGGCTCGCAAGTCAAACAAGCGGCGCGGGATGCGGCCGGACACAACCCTGCATTGCGCCGCGCGCCGAGACCTTGCCGGCAATTCTAGCGGTCCCGTTTTCCAACGAACTCGGCGAGCTGTACGCCGTGGTCGGCGGCGATCATCTCCGCCGCCTTCTCGCCGATCATGATCGTCGGCGCGTTGGTGTTGCCCCCGATAACGGCCGGCATGACGCTGGCGTCGGCGACGCGCAACTTGCCGACGCCGAACACCTTGAGCCGCGGATCGACGACGTCGCCGATCCGGCAAGTCGATGTCGGGTGGTAGACGGTCAGCGAGAAATGCAGCGCGAACTCCTCGAGCAGCGCGTCGCTCGGTTCGCTGCCTTGCCGATAGCCGTGCTTTTCGGCGAGGAACGGCGGCACCATCAACGCACCGAGCTTGCGGTTGCCGGGCCAATGCGCGGCGATGTCCATCGTCCGGCGGATCGCCGCTACCATGACCTTCATGTCGTGCGGATCGTCGTAATAATTCATCCGGATTGCCGGCTGCGCACCGGGATCGGCGCTGTCGAGGGTGATTTCGCCGCGGCTGCGCGGCAATACCGGGTTGGCGAGCAGCAGCAGGTTTTCGGCGTCGGACGCGACTTGTTTTCCCGGGTCATCGAAAAACCGCGCGGTGTCGAGATTCATGATCGTCCGCTGGAAATCATCGTTGCCCCCGGTCAGGAAGCAGATGATCTCGGTGTCGTGCCTGTCCACGTCGCCGACGCCGCTCGAACAGAAGACGACGGCGTCGGCAAGCGAAGAAGCGCCGAGGCCGCGTCCGGTCGCCTGCCACTCGGCGAGGCGGCTTTCCGCCTTCTGCTTCAATGCGTGCAGTTCGGGAGACAGCTTCGCATCGTCGGCGGGGTCGGCGGGCAACGGTCCGGCGGGGGCGCGCAGCGCGTCGGGTCCCATCGCCAGCGCGAGATCGTTCATCGTTACGCCGATGCCCGGGGCCGGGTAGAACAGCGGGCACATCACGTGATCCTGCAGATGCTTGCCGACATGCGGCGCATCGACCAGACAAGGGACGCCGTGGGCGTCGAGTTCCTGGCGCGGCCCGATGCCGGACAGCAGCAGCAAATGCGGCGAGCCGATCGCGCCGGCGCTCAGGATCACCTCCTTGCGAGCGTGCGCCTGCAAGGTCTCGCCGGCGGCGGTGCGGTACTCGACGCCCTTGGCGGTTTTTTCCCCGGCCTCGCCCTCGAGGACGATGCGCGTCGCCTGGGCGCCCGTGATGATCGTCAGGTTTGGCCGCTCTTCCGGCTCGCCGGCGAGAAAGGCCTGATAGGTGCTCGACCGCCGGCCGTCGCGTGTCGTGTATTGGGTCAACGACACGATGCCGGCGGCGCTGCCTCGATTGCGGCCGTTGTAGTCGCCTCGCGGAATGCCGGCCGCGACCGCGGCCTCGACGAATTGCCGGGCGGCCGGCAGTATCGGGTCGCGCACCGAGACGCCGAGCGGCCCAGTGGTATTGTGCGCCGCGGCGTCGATGACGATGTCCCCGCTCGGCGCCAGGCCCTCGCTCTTACGGAAATAGGGCAGCAATTCGGCGTAGCTCCAGCCGGTGGCGCCGCCCTCGTCCCAGGCGTCGAAGTCGCCGGGATGGCCGCGCACATACATCATGTAGTTGATGCCTGACGAGCCGCCGAGCATCTTGCCGCGCGGCACCGGTACGCGCCGCGCGTTGAGCCCCAGCCCGGCCTTGCCGGGGTCGGCGGTGTACATCCAGTCGGTGGCCGGGTTCAGCTGCATCGCCGCCGGCGCGATCGGTAGCGCGGAGATTTCGGGCGGCCGCTCGCCGGCCTCGATCAACGCCACCCGGCACGACGGATCTTCCGAAAGGCGGGAGGCGATCACCGCCCCGGCGGAGCCGCCGCCGACGACGATGAAATCAAACTGCTCGGACATGGCATTTCCCCCTGCTTTTGTGCGGTTCCCGGAGCGGCCAAACGCAACGGCACCCGAAATCACAGGTTAACCTGAATTGCGTGCGGAACGCACACTGCCGTCACCGAGCCCGCGCAATTAACCCGGGAACGGTAAGTCAGTTTGCGCTGTTCTGATAGCCGGGGGAGCGTGTACGGGCCGCAAAGTTTAAACCAAACGGGAGTGCCGGCCATGCTGACCCGAGAAGAACGCGCGCTGTTGATCGATCAGCAGGATCGGCTGATCGAGCTGCTTGTGGAAAGGCAGGAAGCCGGTGCGGCGGAAAATTGGGTTCGCTTCCGCGAGCTGCAAACCGAAATCGATCGCGAACAAGAACTCATTCGCGAGTTGCAGATGGCGAAGTGACGTGACGCGATAGCCGGCCAACCCGGGAGGCATAACGCCCCCCGGTTTGGTTGATCACGGCTCAGGCGGCGTGGAGCAGTTCCAAATACTCCTCGTACACCGCCATGTTCTTGCCAAACGAGATTGCAGCGGCCTGGGCGCCGCACACCAGGTGCATCCAGCGCCACGGCTCGCGGGTGGCGTGGAATTCTTCGACGATCGACTGGTGATGCTTGAAGGCGTGCATCTCGGTGAAATTGTCGTGGCAGACGATCTCGGCGAGACGCGCGATGAACGCCTGCGGGTCGTAGCCGCACTGCATGTATTGGGTTGCCAGGTTGACCGTCTCCCTGACTTCCGGCACCGCCTTCATCATGCCCAGGTTGGTGACCGTCGACCAGTCGGTCGGCGGCTGGTTGTAGATGCTGTGCTGGATCGCGTCGAGCAATGCCTCCTGCGAGCGCGCGGGCAGGGCGGCGACGGCCGCCATGTCCGGCTGCGGCGCAGGCAGCATCCGGTTCGCGGTCGAGCGAATCTCCGGCCCGGTATGCCAGGTCAACAACAGCAGCAGCTTGTTGCGGGGGCTCAACCCGTCGAGCCGCAGCAGGTAGCGCCGAAGATTGATGCTGGTATGGAGGTGGACATCCATCGGATTGCCGCCCTGGGAGCGCATGAAGAGCGCGGCAGCCCCGATCGACAGGGCCTCACCGCCGCCTTCCAGCGACAGCCCGTCCGCCAGCGCCTTGGCCATCAGCCCCGGAATTTCGGCAAACGCGTCGACCCGCCCGATGGCTTCGCCGAGCTCGCCGATCGCCGCCGTCTCATCCTCGCCGCTGCGCTGGCGCATGATCCGGCTCAACAGCTGATGCTCCTCGATCAGCGCCTCGATCGCCGGCCATGGAGTCGGGATCGGGTTCGGCGGGGCGACCGGGCTGCGCGTCACAAAGCGCACCGCCGGTCGCATCAGGACCGGCAGCAGCTCCTTGTCGAGAACGCCGGTCTCAAAGGAGCGCCACAGGGCCCCGGGAAACATGAAGTAGTGGTCGTCGTTGAAATTTTTCGGGATGGCCACGCTCATCAGCAGATCGAAGGCCTCGACCGGCGGGACGTTCTGCCAGAGCCACTGGAAGAGATGGTCCGATTGGTTCCACTCGCCACGCTGAACCGCCATCATGAAGGCCGCTTTGGTGCCCTCGACCCCGCCGGCATTCAATGGCGTGAATTCCGGCAACTGGTACGGCCCCATCGCCGGGTGGTGGATGTGCTTGTTTGAGAGCGCGACATGCTGCAGCACCGGGACGAACTTCTCCTCGCCCTCCAGGCGCTCGACTAGTTTGGACACCGCGTAGAGACCCGCCAAGGGGTGCAGCGGGCCGCCGTGATGGCCGGGCGGCATTTCGGTGGAGCGGGTGACGGCGAGCGCCGAGGCCGTCAGCATGGTCTCGGTCGACACCCCGGCACGCAGCTTTTCCAGGGTACGATCCAGAATCTCGCCCGGCGGCGTTTCCTCGATAAACTGAACCAGCGGCTCGAGGGCGGCGGGAAATTGAACCGGATTCAGCATCGTGAACTCCCCTTTTTGGGTGCGTCTATGTCGAGGCAAGCAACATCGTAACGGAGTACGGCTGTATGGAGCCATTTTTTGCAGTTTCGCACAAGATTGGCCTTGCGACGCTTGCGATTACGGCATGCCTGTTACCACGCTGCGCGGACCGTTGTGCCCGGCTTGCGGGATCCTGAGCAGCCCGGGCAAAGATCCGCCTCACTGCGGGATCGTCAGGGCGATCAGCGTGGCGGCGGCGCTCTCGGTCTGATCGAGATGGCGGCAGGTATCGATCAGCCGGTCGAACTGCGCCGTGGCGATCGCCAGGCCGGCGGCGATCGGGCCGATGCGCCGCGCCTCTTCCTCGAAATCCCAGACGAATTCGCGCCCGGTGCCTTCGCGGGTGACGGAGCGCCCGTCCTTCAGGAAGATCGTGATGCGCGGGCCAAACAGCGGGCGGCGCACCGACGGGATCAGCGTGACGCGGCGCATCAAATCGAGGACTTCGGGTGGGTCGCTTTCGCCGGGGCCGGGCTGGCCGCCGCGCAACAGCGGATAGCCGCGCGCCACTGCGCCATAAGCGGTGAAGTATTGCGTGCTGCCGACGCTGGGCGGGTTCTCGATACCGCGGCTTGGGAAGAGCGGGCTTGGATACTCGGTCTCCAGCCAGTTGACGACGGCCTCGATGCGGTCGATCTGCTCGTAGGTGATGCCGTGCTCGGCGCACAGCGCGGCGGTCACATCGATATGGGCGATGTTGTAGCCGGCGGTCGAATAGATCCGGTACAGCGTTTCGAGAAAGATCCAATTGCGCCCGAGGCCGTCGGTGATCTTCGCCATGTCGGCATGGTTGTCGCCGGTGAAGCTGTAGCGCAATTGGCCGCGGTTGTTGCCGGCATACGCATGGTAGAAGCCGGCCTCGCCCTCCAGCACGGTCTCACCGCCGGGGATGCCGCTCTTGCCCAGGGCAACGGCGAGGAGGGCGTTTCTGACCGCGCCGCCCTCGCGCAGCAGGCGGCCGCCGCTGCGCGCGCCCTCGAGATTGCCCGACGCGAGGTTGACGCATTGCGCGATCGTGCCGTGGGTCTGCTCGGCGTCGAGGCCACCGATCTTGGCGGCCGCGATCGCGGCGCCGAAAATCCCGAAGACCGGGCTGGCGTGAAAACCGCGCGCCATCACGGTCGGGATGAACTCGGCGGCCATCCGCTCCATCACCTCATAGGCGGCGGCGACGCCGGTGATGAAGGTCTTGCCCGACGCGCCATTTGTCTCGGCCGCGGCGAGCGCGGCCGGTAATATCGCGGTGCCGGGATGGGTCAGCATGCGGAAGGTGTCCCACTTGCCGCCGGCAAAGATGATCTCGGTATTGACGAAGGCGGCACCGGATTTGGTCAGCCTGGCGCCGCTGCACAGCACGGTCGCCGCGCCGCCGCCACCGGCTTCCTCCTCCTGCATCAGCGCCAGGGCCTGCAGCCCCGCCGGCATCCGATGCGCGACCAGCGCCGAAGCAAGCGCCTGCAACGTGACGCCCTTGGCGCGGTCAATGACCGCCGGGGGCAGATCCGCGTATTTGAGACCGGCGACAAAGGCGGCGAATTCCCGGCTCAGCGACATGTGGGATTCCTCGGGCGGCGTTGCTCAGACGGCGGCAGTTTATTCGATAACCTCGTCGGCCCTGGCGAGCAACGATTGCGGCAACTCGAGCGAGATCGCGCGCGCCGCCTTGAGATTGACCACGTATTCGAACCTAGTCGGCTGCTCGACCGGAAGATCGGCGGGCTTGGCACCGCGCAGCACCTTGTCGACGAACTCCGCGGCGCGGATGTAGATCTGGCGCCGATCGGCGCCATAGGACATCAGCCCGCCGGCCTCGACCGATTCCCTGAACTGGAAGATTGCCGGCAGCCGATATCGTGCGACAAGATCAGCAATCTCGCTCCGCACGCTGATCGTCAACGGGTCTCCCAACACAACCACACCCGCGACATCGTTATTGCCGATCTCGCGAAGTCTCTGCGATACGTCATCGAAATTTCGTGCTTCCAGCACCGTGATCCGGATCTGCCGGGATTGCGCCTCGCTCTTGATCTCGTGGGTCGCCAGCGCCGAATAGGGGGTTTCCGGGTTCATCAACACCGCAAAGCGCGTCTTACCGCCGGTGGCCTCCCGCAGCAGTTCGAGCCGCTTCCCGCTGAGATCCCTCGCCTGGTCGGTTAGGCCCGTTACGTTCCCGCCCGGCCGGGCAAGACTGGCGATGACCCCGGCGCCGACCGGATCGCCGACCGTCGTGAACACCACCGGAATCGTCGTCGTTGCCGCTTTCGCCGCCTTGGCGGCGATGGTGCCAAACCCGGCAATCAGCACGTCGGGACGCATCGCGACGAGCTCGCCGGCCAATTGCGGCAAGCGCTCCGCGTGTCCTTCGGCGGAACGATATTCGACCGCGATATTCTGCCCCTCGCGGTAGCCGAGTTCGCGCAACCGGTCGATCACCAGCTTCAGCCATTTGGTGTCTTCGCCGGGCAACAGCGAAAGGAACGCAATGCGGTACGTCTTCCCCGGCTGCTGCGCGCCGGCGGACAGCGGCGCCGCGAGCAGCGCGCCGGCGATCAGCCCACCGAACGCGCGGCGCCGCATCTAGCCGAACGGGCCCTGGAAGGTCTGGTCGACATAGCTGTCGCTGAGCGGCTCCAGCGCCGCGGGCCAGTCGCGCTTGACCGGGCGGCGCTCGGCGGCGGTGCGGACGCGGCCGTCCCAGCCGATCTGCTCCATGTAGTAATAGAGCTGGATGCAGTGGCCGTCCGGATCGAGGGCAAACGCCGAATAGTCGATCCCGGGATAGAGCTCGGGCGGGATGTCGATAAACGTGCAGCCCGACGATTTGAGAAAATCCTTGGCCGCGCGCAACTGCGCGTAGTTCGCCACCTCGACCCCGAACGACATGCAGGTCGTGTGCGGGCTGAGGCCGAGCACGCCGCGCAATTCCTTTGGGTAGAGGGCGAGCGAGTGGTGCTCGGCGCCGCAGCGCAGGAAGACCGAGCGCGCGCCCTGGTAGTGGCTTTCCTCGCTCTTGGTCAGCCCGAGGCGCTCGGTATAGAAGGCCTCGGCCTGCCCGACATCGTCGACGAAGAGGCGCACCGGGCCGATCTTGGTGATCTTGAACGGCCGCTCCAAGAGGACGCCGTCGACATCGAAACGCGCGCCGCCATTCGGCAACGCCGGGCGGTGGCCGGAGAAGACATCGATGCCCTTGGCCTCGGCGTCGGCCAATTCAGCGGCCTCCGACATCTGCGGCAGCTCGGGCTTCTCCTGGAAGCCGCGGTAATACATCGCGCGCGGCTTTGATTTCTGGTTCCAGCCGACCTGCTCGATGCCGTAATAGAATTCGTTGGTGTGGCCGTCCGGGTCATAGACATAGACATGCCAGTTGCTGCCCGGCATGTCGCGGCCGACGCGCTGGACGCGGACCTGCTGTTCCTGGAAATAGCTGTGCGCGTCGCCGATCTCCTTGAGGCTGCCGCATTGCCAGGTGATCTGGTTGATCGTGACTTCGGGGGCGAATTTGCGGTCGGCGCGCTGATCCATCACCGGCTTCGAGAACAAGACCATGGCGTGGTGGTCGGTGCCGTAGCGCATGAAGTAGCCGTGCGTGTCGCCGAGCCCCTTATCCTTCGGAAACCACGGCGCGCGCGAGAAATCGGCCGTGTCCGAGACGATAAAGCCGAGGAGATCGCCGTAGAAATGGCGGGCCTCTTCGAGCTTGGTGAGGTTGAAGCCGAAATGCCCGAGCCGCCTGATCTTGAACGGGCGCTCCAGCAGGATCCCGCCGACGTTGTAGCGCTGGCCATTTGCTGACATCTTGATCTCCTCCCGTATCGATTGGCCCCATCATACCATCATACCATCAGCCGCAAGCGGAAGATGCGCTGCACGATGAGGATCAGCATCCCGATAATCAGGATCTGCAAGGTCGAGGCGGCGGCAATCGTCGGGTCGCCCTGCCATTGGATCTGCGAGAACAGGTGGACCGGCAGGCTCGTCGATTGCGGGCCCGATAGGAAGAGCGCCAGATTGATGTCCGAGAACGAGATGATGAAGGCGAAGATCGCCCCGGACAGGAGGCTCGACCGCAACAGCGGCAGGGTCACCTTGAAGAAGGCCTGCACCCGGGTCGCGCCAAGACTCATCGCGGCTTCTTCGAGGCGCGCGTCCATGCCGACGAGGCCGGCGGTGACGCAGCGGACCACATAAGGCGTGCAGATGACGAGATGGCCGAGGAGCAGCGTCCAGATCGAGGCTCCTACCGCGATACGCGCATAGAATAGGTAAAGCGCCGCGCCGAGCAGGATCTGCGGCACCAGGAGCGGCGCAAGAAAGAAGGTCTCGAGCACCTCGCGGCCGGCAAAGCGGAAGCGCACCAGCCCGATCGCAGCAGCGGTGCCGAGCACTGTGGCGATCCCCGCCGCCATAAGGCCGACGACCAGGCTGACCCGGAAGAACGCGGCGACAAAGGTGGGGCTCGCGAAAAACGCGGCAAACCAATGCAGCGTCAAGCCGCTCGGCGGAAACGCGAAATTGGGGTCCGGCCCGAACGATACAGCGACGACCACGACGAGCGGCGCCAACAGTCCGATATAGACCGCGACGATAAATGGCTGCAGCAGCCAGGGCGCCCGCCCGCTCATGGGCTTGTCTCCCGCGAGCCCGGCTCGATCCGTCCGGCGCGCCGTGTCGCAAACAGCGCGGCAAACATCAATAGCAGGGTAAACAGCACCAGGGTCAGCGCCAGGCTCGACGCGCTCGGCCAGTTGAACGAAACCAGCACCTCGTCATAGATCTGCTGGCCGGCCATGCGCTCGCGCGGGCTGCCCATCAGCGCCGGGGTCACAAAGGCGCTGATCGAGACGCTGTAGACGAGGAGCGAGCCTGAAATGAGGCCCGGCAGGCTCAACGGCAGGATCGTGCGGCGGAACATCTGGAGCCAATTGGCGCCGAGGTTGCGGGCCGCTTCTTCAAGGCTCGGCGGGATCCGCTCGATCGCGGACATCAGCGGCAATACCATGAACGGCATGAAGATGTTGACGAGGCCGATGACGACCGCGGTCTCGGTGTAGAGGAGCTTCAGCGGCGCCAGACCCAGGCCGATCAGCGCCTCGTTGATCAGCCCCTTCCGGCCGAGGATGACGATCCAGCCGAAGATGCGGATCACCGTGCTGACCATCAGGGGCATGATCACGAGGAACAGCCCGATCGTCTGCATCCGCGGTCGCGCCCGCGCGAGCCAATAGGCAAGTGGATAGCCCAGCAGCGCGCAGATGATCGTCGTCACGAGGCCGAGTTGCAGGGTGCGCGCGAACAGGCGGAGATAATAAAGGTCGAGGATCTTGCGGTAATTGTCCCAGGTGAATTCGGGCAGGACGATGTGGGTTGGCGAATAGGGATGCACGCTGTAGAGCGCCACATTCGCGAACGGCACGATCAACAGGCATAAGAGGAACAGTGCATAGGGACCGGTGAGGACGCCCCAGACCGGCCGCGCGCTCGCCCTGGTGGCTGTTGCCTGCCCCTCACCCTGTCCCTCTCCCCGTCCTACGGGGAGAGGGAACGCGCGGGGCCCGTTCTCAGGGAACTCCCTCGCCCCGCTTGCGGGGAGAGGGTTGGGGTGAGGGGCTGGCGATTGGAGCGACATAACCGGCGCAGCCTTCAGCGGCGCAGCAGCCGCAGGTCGGCGGGATCGACGACGATCTCGACCAGCTGCGCCACGGCCCAGCTGCGCGCCGCCCCGGTGTTCTTCAGCGCCGCCCGCACCACCTGCCCGCCGTCGAGCTCCATGCCGATATGGAGATCCTCGCCGAGATAGGTCACCTCGATGATCCGAGCCGCGAAGCAATTATCGTCCGACCCTGCTGGGGAGCCTGGGGCTTCAACCCGAATGCGTTCCGGCCGGATGAGGACCGAAACCGCGCCGCTACCGTCGTCGCCGTTGGCGGCGCAGCGCAACCGCAACCCGGTTTGGGTCTCGACGATCGCCTCCCCATCGCGGCGCGCGACGACGTGTCCGGCAATAAGGTTGGAGCTGCCGATGAATTCGGCGACAAAGGTGGTCGCCGGCCGCTCGTAGATGTCGCCCGGCGTGCCGATCTGCTCGATACGCCCGTGCGACAGGACCGCGATGCGGTCGGACAGCGCCAGCGCCTCGGTCTGGTCGTGGGTGACATAGATCGCGGTCTTGCCGAGCCGGCGCTGCAGGCTCTTCAGCTCGTCGCGCATCTGGATCCTGAGCTTAAAGTCGAGGTTGGAGAGCGGCTCGTCGAACATCAGGATCTGCGGTTCGAGCACCAGCGAGCGGGCGATCGCGACGCGCTGCTGCTGGCCGCCCGACAGCTGCGCGGGAAAGCGCGCGGCCATCTCCGGGAGGTCGACGAGGCGCAGGATGCGGCCGACCCGCTCGGCGATCTGCGGCTTCGCGACATGGCGCAATCTCAGGCCAAAGGCGATGTTGTCGAACACCGTCAGGTGCGGGAAGAGGGCGTAATTCTGGAACACCAGCCCGACATCGCGGCGATGCGGCGGCTTATCGTCGAGGCGCTCGCCGCGCAGCCGGATCGATCCGGCGTCGAGCGCCTCGAACCCGGCGATGCAACGCAACGTCGTCGTCTTGCCGCAGCCGGAGGGTCCCAAGAGCGAGAAGAACTCGCCGGCGCGCACCTCGAACGAGATCGGGCCGACCGTCACCTCGGGCGAATAGCGCCGGGTCAGCCCAACGACTTCGAGCTCGATGCCGTCAGGCATCGCTCTGGAACCGCATTCCCGGCGAAAGCCGCGATCTACTTTTCAACGGTCTAGACTACGCGCCGAGCACTTCCTTGTTCCAGCGGTCGAGATATTGCGATTTGTGCGCGTTCATCTTCTCGTAGTCGATCGCTACGACGTTCTTTTCCTTGTCGGGCGGGAAGGCGTATTTCGCCATATCCGACGGCAATTTGATCTTGCCATTCGACGGTGGGTAAAAAAACCGCCTGGTCACTTCCATCTGGTATTGGCCGTCCATTGAGACGTTGGCGAAGCGGTTGGTCCGCTCGATGAACTTGCCGCCGCGCAGGATCGGAAACCCGTTGCCGACCAGCATCGTGCCCGGGATGTATTCGATGTCGAGCGGCACCCCTTGGCCTTGCAGCACGAAGGTCCGGCCGTTCCAGAACGGCATGACGACGATTTCCTCGCGGGTGAAGGCCTTCATGGCCGCGTCGGTGTTTTCGATGACCACCGCGTCGTTCTTCTTCATCAACTGGGCGAGGAAGGCGATGCCCGGGTCGACATTGTCCTCGTTGCCGCCCAAGGTCTTGTTCAGCACCTGCAGCCAGGAATTGCCGACCCAGCCATAGCTCGGGATGCCGACGCGGCCCTTGTATTTTGGGTTCAGCAGGTCCTGGTAGGAGGCCGGCTTCTGCGCCTCCTTGGTGTTGTAGACGAGGCCCATGACGATCAGTACGAACGGCGCGAACCAGCTCTTCAGCTGGCCGCGCGGCGGCTCCCTGGCGCTGTCGATGATGTCCTTGTAGTTGGTGACGATATCGAGGTCGTAATCCTGCAGACAGCCGCCGAGCGCGAGGAAATTGGCCTCGGCCTGCAGTACCCCCAGCGTCGAGAACGGCGGTGTCCCGCAGCTCGCCATCGCCTTGGCGGTGTACACCGAGTCGATGGCGAATTCCTGGGTCACCTTGACGCCGTTTTTTTCCTCGAAATGCGGCGCATCGATAAAGGCGGCCCGCAACCCTTCGCCCCAGGTGGCGCCGGTGGAGGCGACGGTGAAATTCTCCTCCGCCCGGGCCGGCCGCACGAGGCCACGCTCGGCAAGCGCGATCGACGCGGCGCCCCATGCGAGAGCACGATTGACCTGACGCCGGTTAATTGCGGTTGTCATCGAGCCCCTCCGGATTGTCATGCCTTAGCAAATCACGTGCCGGCCGGTAGGCCAAGCGGAGTTGTTGACAGGCAAGGCCGAGCGGCGCTTGCATCGGGGGTGAACAAGGGTGGCCAGGCCGCCCGGGAGGAATGCATGAAATCAGCCTATGGACGGCAGGTGCCGCGACCGGATTACGAGCTGACCTGCGTCGAGCCGGGCAGTCCGATGGGTGAACTGATGCGCCGCTATTGGCAGCCGGTCTGCACCTCGGGCGAACTCCGCGACCTTCCGAGGAAGGAGAAGCTGCTGTGCGAGGAGATCGTCGTCTTTCGTGACAAAACCGGCAGGGTCGGCGCGCTCGACCCGCATTGTGCGCACCGCGGCGCCTCGCTCGAATGGGGCCGGGTCGAGGAGCGCGGGATCCGCTGCTGCTATCACGGCTGGCTCTACGACACCAAGGGCCAATGCATCGAGATGCCGTGCGAGAGCGAGGAGACCCGCCACAGCCTCGACGTTTGGCAACCGGCCTACAAGACGATGGAATATGGCGGGCTGGTCTTCGTCTATATGGGCCCGCCCGGCAGCGAGCCCTTGTTCCCGGCTTACGACATCATCGATCCCGACCGGGGCGAGGATGTCGTGCTGCGCGGGATGCGGCTGTGGGGCGATTACGCGATCGGCTACGTCAAGGACTGCAACTGGCTGCAGCACTACGAAAATATCGTCGATCCATGGCACCTGTTGATGCTGCACCAGATGATCAGCGGCGATCAGTTCGAGGGCGCGCTGATGCAGGGCAAGCCCCGCATCGGATGGGACAAGACGCCGCTCGGCGTGCGCTACAACGTGATCAAGGATCTGCCGAACGGCAACCGCATGGTGCGCCACGCCGAATGCATCGTGCCCAATGCCTTTATCATCCCGAATGTTCGCGAACCCGGGACGGTGCCGAAGCGCCAGGAGCAGGGGACCGAATTGTCGTGGGCGGTCCCGATCGACAACGAGCACGTTCGCGGCATCAGCATCGTCGCCTGGCCATTGGAAAACGGCGAGCCGAAGCGCGACTGGCGGGCCGGCACCGATGTGTTCTTCGACATCCGGCCGGGCTCGGTGCTTGAGCGCAGCTACGAGGAGCGCCAGCGCAAACCGGACGATCTCGAAGCCCAGGAGGGGCAGCGCCCGATCGCGGTCCACGCGCTCGAAAACCTCGCCCCCTCGGATACCGGGATCGCGATGCTGCGCCACATGCTGCGCGAGCAGCTCCGGCGGATCGAGGATGGGCAGGACCCGATCAACGTGGTGCGCGACCCCGCCGCCAACCACCGGATCCCGACCAATGCCTGGAACACGATTCTCTCGCCTGAGGAGGCGGCGCAGGGTCTCGGCGACGGGGTATAATCTCAAGTATTCGGGAGGAGGATTGACGATGGCCGCAGCCCGGCATCCGATGCCGCCCGAGATCGCCGCGTTGGGCCTGGAGGAGATCGCCGAGCGCTATATCGGGCGGTTTCGCGACAAGGCGGCCGACTGGGAAGCCTTCGAGGACGCCAAGATCGAAGGCTACCGCCGCGCCCAGCACCGCTTTATCGGGGCCGGCGGCTCGGGCAAGCACGAGGATCCGAGCGTGATCCCGCCGCGCGGGTTTACCCTCTCCATCGTCTTCGTGCCGCCCGGCCAGGGCAATGCCGCGCATACCCACGAGGTCGAGGAGGTGTTTTTTGTGCTGCAGGGCTACCTTACCGTGTTCATCGAGGACGAGACCGGGCGACGGGTGAGCCGCAAGCTGGCGCGCTGGGAGTGCATCACCTGCCCGCCGGGGGTCATCCACGGGTTCCAGAACGACGGGCTGGAGCCGGTCTACATGCAGGTCATGCTCGGGCGCGGCCGCCCCGAGGCGATGGGTTACGCCGATGACGACCTCTACCGCCGCCGCGACGCGCATTTGAGGTAACAATACCGCAGTCCCGGCGAAAGCCGGGACCCAGCGATCCGCTTCCGAGATGCTGAAAATTGGGAATGCGGATTGAGTTGGTCGAGGATTGTGCCATGCCCTACGCCGCCCCGCTCGACGAGATGCGCTTTGTAATCGACACGGTGGCGCCGCTCGATGGCGGCGCCGCCGACGTCGCCGATGCGGTCCTCGGCGAAGCGGCCAAGTTTGCCGCGGCCGAACTCGATCCGCTGAACCAGCCCGCCGACCGCACCGGCAGCGTTCTCGAAAACGGCGTAGTGCGCACCCCGCCCGGCTTTCGCGAGGCCTATCGGCGCTATGTCGAGGCTGGCTGGATGGGTCTGGCTTGCGATCCCGAGCATGGCGGCCAGGGCCTGCCGTTGTCGCTGGCCGCGCCGGTCGTCGAGATGTGGAACTCGGCCTGTATGAGCTGGGCCTTGTGTCCGCTCCTCACGTTCGGCGCGATCGAGCTGCTGCAGGCGCACGGCTCGCCAGAACAAAAGCGGCTTTATCTCGAAAAGCTGGTCTCGGGCGAATGGACCGGGACGATGAACCTGACCGAGCCGCAGGCCGGCTCCGATCTGGGCGCGCTGCGCAGCCGCGCGGTGCAATGCCATGACGAACGCTGGGGCGAGCATTACCGGATCAGCGGCCAGAAGATCTTCATCACTTACGGCGACCAGGATTTGAGCGACAACATCGTCCACATGGTATTGGCGCGCACCCCGGACGCGCCGCCCGGCAGCCGCGGCATCTCCCTGTTCCTGGTACCGAAATTCCTGCTCGACGGCGAGGGCCAACCGGGCGAGCGGAACGATCTGCGCGCGCTGCGCCTCGAAGAAAAGCTGGGCATCCATGCCTCGCCGACCTGCGTCATGTCCTATGGCGAGGGCGAGGGCGCTGTCGGCTGGCGGGTCGGCGAGGAAAACCGCGGGCTCGAATGCATGTTCACGATGATGAACAGCGAGCGCCTGCTGGTTGGCGTGCAAGGGGTGGCGATCGGCGAGCGCGCCTACCAGCAGGCGCGCGAGTTTGCCCGGACGCGGGTGCAAGGCCATCCCGTCGGCATGCCGCGGCACACCGGGGCGGTGCCGATCATCCACCATCCCGATGTCCGCCGTATGCTGCTCTCGATGCGAGCCGGCGTCGAGGCGATGCGGGCCTTGACCTATCTGGCCGCGGCGGCGATCGATGCAAGCCGCACTGCCAGCGACGAGCCGGCGCGCTTTCGCGCCGAGCGGCGGGCCGATTTGTTGATCCCGGTGGTCAAGGCGTGGTGCACCGATCTTGGGGTCGAGATCGCTTCGACCGGTGTGCAGGTGCATGGCGGGATGGGCTACATCGAGGAGACCGGCGCGGCGCAGCACCTGCGCGACGCGCGCATCGCGCCGATCTACGAGGGCACCAACGGCATCCAGGCGAACGATCTGGTCGGCCGCAAGCTAGGCCGCGACCAGGGCGAGGCGGCGCGCGAATTGTTCGCCGAGATGCGCGCGAGCCTGGCCGAGCTGGGCGGTGAGGCCGGGTGGGCGCCGATCCACCGCGGCCTTGCCGAGGGGCTCGACGCGCTCGAGCGCGCGACAGCCTATCTCGTCGCCGCCGAGCCCGCTCTCGCGGCGGCCGGCTCGGCCCCCTATCTGGCGCTATTCGGCACCGTCGCGGGCGGCTGGCTGATGGCGCGCCTCGCGCGGGCCGCCGACGCGAACGCCGCCGCTGAATTTGCCGCCGCCAAGCTCGCGACGGCGCGTTGCTACGCCGCGCATTATCTCGCCCGGGCGCCGGGCTACCTGCCGGCCATCAAGGGCGGCGCGACGATCCTTGGCTTCGATCCGGCTATGTTGTGACCCGCTCCCCGCTGGGTCACGGACGGCAAAACTATGCCATCCCGCGCCCTATGACCGCGCGCGCCGCATCGGTATCGCGGTAGATCTGTATTCGCGTAACCCGCAGGCCAGGAACGCCATAGCGGTCCACCGCGCGTTCCCATGCGCGGAATTCCTCGCTGGACAGGGTATAGCGCCGGCACGCTTCCTGGAGGCCGATCGCACCGTCGCGCACGGCATTGACAACAGCCGCCTTGCGACGCACGACCCATCGCTTGACGTCCGGCGGCGGCAATGTTGTCAGGTCGAAATTATTGTCCATCGGCGAGAAACCCTCTTTGCTCCGATCACATGAAGTCGGCCGGCGGAGCCGTGCGGAACAGCTCCACCCAGCGATTGCCCAGAGCTTCCCAGGAGGAGAACGCGCTGCGGAAGACAAGGTGCCTCTCGGGGCAGCCATTTTCTTACCGACAAACATACGGGTGTAGGCAGACTCGGAATCTACCTACGGCGACGGACCGGGGGCGAGGCGGACGATTGGGCCAAGGGAGGCTGATTCAGGGATTTAGGCGCGCGGCTTTGGACCGAGCCGTTCATCTGGGCGATCGTTTTGCCGACGAGTATTCCGAGTGGCAGCGAGACTGCGGTCCAAGCTAGAAGAAATATCAACGCGCTCATTGGTTTACCGGTATAATTTTTCCCAAACGACGAAACTTCCATCTAAGTTCCATCACATGGAAAACGATTACAATCGTATGTAGTGGCAAAGACTGACAATACAACCTTTAATTAAATGAAAGGATATGCCTTTTGTTACATGGCTTTGTATCGCAATATTGGAATACTGGACGACGTAGGTGATCTTTTAGACACCCGCCGCGGCGAGGTTGCCGTTCAAGTATGCCGCGCTGATCTGGGGTTCGCCGAGCGCGGTTTATCTGCTGTGCCACAAAGCCATCGGGGGCGGCCCACCGCCCGCAGCGGCGGCAAAAGGCGGCATTGAACTGCACCTAGAATTTGAAAGTCAGGTTGGCGTCGAGGAACGTCGTGGTGTGGGCCCCGGCCGCACGCAGCGCCGTTCCCGGCCAAAAAATCGCGATTTCCGCCAGGGTCAGCACATGCGGGGTGATCGTCCAGGTAATGCGCAGATCGGATTGCTGGCCGATCGAGCGCCCGGGGAGCAGCGCCGTGACGGCATAGCTGTTTTGGCCCTGCGCGCCAGGCCACGGCGCGCCGGTGTAGATCGCATCGCTCTCGGAATAGCGCCACAGAAACGCGTAATAAAATTCGGCCTTCATTGTCTCGGTGGGCGATATTCGGACCCGCGGCGCGAAATCATAGAAATTGGTCGGGGTAAACTCGTTGTTCGGCGCATAATACTGCGTGTCCGGGTACATCGGCTGATAGGTGTGGAGCGTGCGGCCGGTCTTGTCGGCGCCGCCCGAGGCACCGTCGATATGGACCCCGATGCGCGGCTTCCAGGGCAGATCGTGGAAAGTGTAGCCGGTATCGGTGTTGAAGGCGAAGGCATCGACCGTGAGGCCCGCGTAGCTGCCTGCCTGGTAGGCGCCCTGCCAATCGTAATCGACATTGTCGCCGACATCGCCGTAAACGCGCAGCCCAAAGGTATCGCGGTGATCCTGGCTGGCGATGAAACCCGCTCCGGTTGCCGCGACGATCTTGCTCCCCGTCAACAGCGCGCGATCGTCGTAGATACCCGCGCCCTTGGCGGTGGCAAACGGGATCGAGCGCCATCCCAGATAGAACGGGTCGACGGAGGTGCGCAGCTCACTGCCGGCCAGCGCGAATTTCGGCACGTCGTAGCTGCCATAGAGGCCCCATAGATTGACGTGCGAGATGTCGCGGTCCTGTAGAACGTCGTTGGAAAAACTGACGAGGTTGTAGGCAAAAGCGTCGAGCCGGGCATATCCCCAATCGCGGTAGGCGCGAAATCCGTCGAATACCGGCGAGGGCAGGTTTGTCGACACATTCGCGCGCACCTGCAGATCATTGCCGAGATAGACCTGCTGCCGGCCGGCACGCAGGCCGGTCTTGGCATCGTCGAGGATGCCGGAAACCTCGCCGAAACCGTTTACCAGCCCGAGCTCGTCGCGCTGGCTGCCGGGCACCGAGGGGCCGACGTCATGGCCGGTCTGCTGGCCGTGGTAGAGCTCGCCGTAGAAGCGCAGGTTTGGGCCGATGTGAAGATCGCCGCCGAGTTCATAGCGCTGCTTGTAGAGCTCGTTGTCGCTGACCGCGGTCGCTGCTGTTAAGGTCGGCGACACACCGGGCTTTTTTGCCGGCGTCGCCGCGGTGGCGACGCCAAAATTCCGCCAATCGGTTCTGTCGTAGCGAAACCGCGTTTCGCCGTTGAGCGTAAGGTAGATGTCGCCCGCGGGGTCAATCGCGATGAATTTCAGCGGGTCGAAGAAATCGATCGATTTGGCCGGGTCGCGCAAATAGGCGTAATCCTCCTCAAACCGAGCGATATAGGAGTTTCCCCGGCCCGGTCCCTTCCCTTTGTAGAACTCGATTTCTGCTTCGGTAAGCGGTTGCGCGGAGGTAACCGGCTTGGCCGGCAACTCAGGGCTTTCCTGCGCCCATGCGCCGGGACCGCTCAGCGCGAGCGCGGCGCACAGGACGGCCAGCCATACCTGTCGCCATCTATGCCGGCCAACGGGCATCGGCTGTCACCATCGGGGCTGTCGGCGGATTTGTCAGCGGAAATGCGCCAGGTAATACGCGAATTCGACCAGCTGTGAATCGGCAAGCAGCTGAACCACTTCGATCATCGCCGGGTCATAGCCCTTCCGCGCGCCGCTCTTGTAGTCGCGCAGTGCCTTCAACAAATAGTCCTCGCGCTGGCCGGCCAGCCGCGGCACGCTCTCCTGCCCGGAAAAATCGGGTCGATGGCAGATATTGCAGTGGTTCTGCTCGGTCAGCGCGCGGGCGCGGTCGAGGCGTGCCGGATCGCCCGGATCGGCCGGTGGTTTGGGCGGCGGCAGCGCCGCGAGCGCGTCGGCCATCGTTTGCAAATCTCCGTCGCTTAGCTCCTTGGCCATCTCGTTCATCGGCTCGACGACGCGCATCTTTTCGCGGAACAAGAACAGCTGGATCACGCTGTAGGGCGCCGGCTGCGCCCCGAGGGAGGGCACGTTCTCGATTTCCGACTGCCCGTCGGCGCCGTGGCAGGCAAGGCACGGAACCAGCTTTTCCGGGGGATCGGCCGAAACGGAAAGCGTGCCGGCGATCAACGCAGCCAGGGCAACGGCGAGTTTGCCGGCACGCCCCATAAAGCCTCCGCCTAGCGGCCCATGCTGACCCGTTGCGGACCGTAGGTGATGCGGTAGACGGCGCCGTTATAGTCGTCCGACAACAGCATCGAACCGTCCTTCAGCCACTCCATGTCAACCGGCCGGCCGAGATACTTGTTGTCGACGAGAAAGCCGGTGATGAACGGTTCCATGGACTTGAACGTCCCGTCCGGATTGAGGTGCACGACGACGACATCGCCGCCGATCTTGTGGGTCTTGTTCCACGAGCCGTGGCGGGCGATGAAGATCGTGTTGTGGTATTGGGCCGGAAACATTTTGCCGGTGTAGAACCGCATGCCGAGCGGCGCCGAATGCGGCCCCAGCTGCGCCACCGGCTTGACGAACTCATCACAGCTATGGCCCCAGCCGAATTGCGGGTCTTCGATGTCGCCGCCGTGGCAATAGGGATAGCCGAAATTGTCCCGGCCGGGATGGAGCAGCCGGTTGAGCTTGTCGTTGGGCTGATCCTCGGACAGCCAGTCGCGCTGGTTTTCGGTGAAATAGAGCACCTTCGAGGTCGGGTTGAAGTCCATGCCGACGATCTGGCGGACGCCGCGCGCCACCACCTCGGCGTTTTTGCCGTCGAGGTCGATGCGGCGGATCTGGGCGTGGGTCGGCGGCGGCATGCAGATGTTGCACGGCGCGCCGATGTTGAAATAGAGCTTGTTGTCCGGCCCGACGGTCAGGAATTTCCAGCCATGCGGCGCATCGTTTGGCAGATCGTCGTAGATGACAGTCGGCGTCGGCGGGTTGTCGAGCTGGGCTTCGATATTGTCGATCTTCGAGATCTTGTTGATCTCGGCGATGTAGAGCGTGCCGCTGTGGAGGGCGATGCCGTTCGGCGAATTGAGTCCCTTCGCCAGCGTCTTGACCTCGCGCTTGCCGTTCTTGTCGACAATCGCATAGACGTTGCCGAGCACGCGCGAGCTGACGAACACGGTTCCCTTGTCGCTGACCCGCAGCGAGCGCGCATTGGCGACGCCGCTCTGATAGACCTCGATATGGAAATTCGCGGGCAGTTTCAGCTTGGCCTGCGGCAGCTTGTCGGCGGCGGTCGGGATCGGCGGCGGGAAGACCGGCGCGATGTTGGCGACCGCCGGGTTGTCCGGCGCGCCCTGCATCCATGGCGGCGGCGCCGCGGGTGCTGCGGCGGCAGCTGCCGGGGCGGGCGCCGCCGCCGGGGCTTGCGCGGCCGGGGCCGGTGTCGCGGGTGACGGAGCTGGTGTCGCAGCCGGGGCTGGTGTCGCGACCGGAGCCGGAGCGGTAGCCGGGCCTGCCGGCGATTGCTGGGCGGCGACCGGTGCGGCGGCGGCGAGGCCGCCGGCAAGCGCGGCGAGCAATAGGGTTCGCGAACGCGACAGAATGGTCCTCATGGCGATCCTCCCCGGCGGCGTCATTGGCGACGCGCTGCGTCCGTTCAGTGAGACGCGCCACCTCAGTGAATATCGCCGGCCGGGGAATTGCAACCTTCAGTAACGCTCACCCTGGTTAATCGGCAATGCCGCTCATGCGTCTAGTAGCCCCGGCAATTCGACCAGCGAGCGGATCTCGCAATCGGGAGCGCCCGGCAGATGCTCGCGCGGCTGGCCATAGCGGTTGCACCAGACCGTGCGCAGCCCGAAGGCCGAGGCGGCGTAGGCATCTCACGCATTCGATGACAGGAAGAGGATGGCCTCGGGCCGGAACGCCAGCCGATCGACAGCGAGCTGGTACACCTTGGGGTGCGGCTTGTAGACCCCGACCTCCTCGACCGAGAGCTGAGGATCGAGCAGCTCGCCGAGCCCGGCATTCGTGACGGCGGCGCGCAGCATCGCCGGGGAGCCGTTCGACAGGATCGCGGTCGTCAACCCGGCCGCCTTCAGCGAGCGCATCAATTGCGGCACTTCGGGAAAGACGGCGAGCGTCAGATAGAGGTTCATCAGGCGCTCGCGCAGCCCCGTCGCCCGCAGCTGCAGCGCTTCCAGCGTAAAATCGAGCGCTTCGCCCGTGACCTGCCAGAAATCGGCGTGGCGGCCCTGCACCGCGCGCAGCCAGGTGTATTGCAGCTGCCTGTCGCGCCACATCGCGGTCAGGGCCGCCGCCCGATCGCCGAGCGCATCGGCGCAGCCGGCAGCGGCAGAGGCAAAGTCGAACAGCGTGCCATACGCATCGAAAACGCAGGCGCGGATCCCGGTAAAGGCTCGGTCAGCCACCAAACTCTCCCTCTCGATTGCACGCTCGATTGCACGGGCCGGCGCGCTGGCGGATTTCCCGCTCGGGCATTACGATAATCGCTTGCGGGGGACAATCGCGCCGGCGGCGGGGCGGGGCAATCCTCCCCAGGTCGGCCAGGGAGGACGAGCGATGACGATGTCCCAATCCGATGGCGCGCCGCGGCTGCCCTACACCGGCAAGGAGTTCCTCGACAGCCTCGATGACGGAAGAGAGGTGTGGATCTACGGCGAGCGCATCAAGAACATCGCCGAGCACCCGGCTTTCCGCAATACCGCGCGGATGATCGCCCGTCTCTACGACGCCTTGCACAACGACCATAAGGAAGGGAAGGGGGTCTTGACCTGCCCGACCGAATGGGGCGGCTTCACCCACCGCTATTTTGTGGCGCCGCGCTCGGCCGAGGAGCTCGTCGCCGGGCGTGAGGCGATCGCCGCGTGGGCACGGCTGACCTGGGGTTGGCTTGGCCGCTCGCCCGACTACAAGGCGGCCTTTCTCGCCACGCTCGGCGCCAATGCCGATTTCTATGCGCCCTATCAGGAAAACGCGCGGCGCTGGTACCGCTACAGCCAAGAGCGGGTGCCCTATGTCAACCATGCGATCGTCCATCCGCCGGTCGACCGCAACATCGCGCCGGGCGGGCCGGGCGGGCCGACCGACATCTACGCTCATGTGACGCGCGAGACCGATGCCGGGATCTATGTCACGGGCGCCAAGGTCGTCGCCACCGGCTCGGCGCTGACCCACTTCACCTTTGTCGCGCATGTCGGGCTGCGGCCGATCCAGGACAAGAATTACGCACTCTGCTTCCTCGTGCCGACCAACGCCAAGGGCGTCAAGTTCATCTGCCGGGTCTCGAACGAACAGCGCGCCGCCGTGCTCGGCAGCCCGTTCGACTATCCCTTATCGAGCCGGCTCGACGAGAACGACGCGATCTTCATCATGGACGAGGTATTTGTCCCCTGGGAGGACGTCTTTGTCTTTGGCGATATCGAAAAGGCCAACACCTTCTTCCCGAGGAGCGGCTTTGTGCCGCGCTTTCAGCTGCATGGCTGCACCCGCCTCGCGGTCAAGCTGGACTTTATCTGCGGGCTGTTGATCAAGGCCACCGAGACCTCCGGCACCAGCGGGTTTCGCGGGGTTGAAGCCAATATCGGCGAGGTCATCACCTGGCGGCACTGCATGTGGGCCTTGTCGGACGCGATGGCGAAAAGCCCCGACCCGTGGGCCGGCGGCTTTGTATTGCCGGGCCACGACGCCGGCGCCGCCTATCACGTCCTGGCGCCGGACGCCTATGTCCAGATCAAGCACCAGATCGAGAAGACCGTCGCCAGCAGCCTCATCTACCTCAATTCGCATGCCCGCGATTTCAAGGAACCGGAATTGCGCAAATACCTCGACCTCTATGTCCGCGGCTCCGGCGGCGTCACCGCGGTCGAGCGGGTCAAGCTGATGAAACTCCTATGGGATTCGATTGGCAGCGAGTTCGGCGCGCGCCACGAGCTGTACGAGGTCAATTATTCCGGCAGCCACGAGGAGATCCGCCGCTTCGCGATCCTCGGCGCCAACGCCTCGGGCGAGGCGGCGCGCTGGAAGGCTTTTGCGGAAACCTGCATGGCCGAATACGACCTCGACGGCTGGACCGTGCCGGATCTTATCAACCCCGATGATGTCAGCGTCCTCCCCGGCGCATAGTATACTTTGGCTGACCGCCGCGCCAAAATTCGCCTCCAGGGCGGCAGAAGGCACAGGGCCGCGGTCTCCCGCGGCCCTGCCAGCCGGTCCGGCGACATAGAACGCCGGCCGTAGCGGTTTGCTAGGACTTGGGATGACCGGCGGTGATCCGGTCTTTGATCTTCGCGAACTGAGCGTCCGGGACGACCTTCTTTGAAACCAGCTCGTTGACATCGCGGTACGGGCGGGCATGGATGACTCTCGCCGCGTCGGCTTCGGTCATGCCGGGCAGGGCCTTCAGTTCCGCCGCGGTCGCGGTGTTGATGTCAACCGCGCCGGTCTTTGGCGCGTCGACCGTCACCGGCGGCTTTGCCGGGGTCGGGGTCGCGGTCGGCGCGGCCGGTTGAGCAAACACCGGGGTCGCAATCGCCAGGGCAAGAATTGCGATCGGTAGATGCGAAAACTTAAGCATAGGGTCCTCCTTCTAGGGGTAAAAGCGTCGCTAGTCCCGTGACAACGCAACCATTGCCGCAGAAATTCCGAAATTACAAAAATTAATTCTCTTATCGCGCATTGATTTATTTTTCGAGAGGTGGAATAAACATGGAATTGATTGAATATTACTGGACCCGCAGAGAGTCTGGCACAACGAGCGACTCTCGGAAAAATTCCCACGCAGCTGTATCCGGCGTCCAAGGTGCAAGCCGGCCTGAATGAATGGCCCACGGGGCTCGGTGGCCGCTATGATCAGGCAGCACAGCGGGAGGGCAGGCCATGGCGACATCACAGCCCACGATCGAGGCCGACTTCATCGTGATCGGCGCCGGTTCAGCCGGCTGCGCGGTGGCGGCGCGGCTCAGTGAAGATCCGGCGACGCGGGTCGTGCTGATCGAAGCCGGCGGCGAAGACACCAACCGCTGGATCCACATCCCGCTCGGCTTCGGGAAGACCTTCGCCGACCCCAGCGTCAACTGGTGCTACGAGACCGAGCCCGACCCGGGCGCTGCCGATCGCCGCGTGTTCTGGCCGCGAGGCAAGGTTCTCGGCGGCTCCAGTTCGATCAACGGCATGGTTTATATCCGCGGCCAGGCCGAGGATTTCGACCATTGGCGCCAGCTCGGCAATAATGGCTGGGCGTTCGACGACGTGCTCCCCTATTTCAAGCGCGCCGAGCACCAGACCCGCGGCGCCGATGATTTCCACGGCACCGGCGGCCCGCTCGCCGTCTCGGATGTCGAGCATCACCCGATCAGCGAGGCGTTCATCGCCGCGGCGACCGGGCTCGGCTTCCCGTTCAACGAGGACTTCAACGGTGCCAGCCAGGACGGCGTCGGCTACCACCAGACGACAACGCGCCGGGGGCGGCGCTGCTCGACCGCGGTCGGCTATCTGCGCCCGGCGATGCGGCGCCCCAATCTGCGGGTCGTCACCGAGGCCCTGACCGAGCGGATCCTGTGCGAGGGCAACCGCGCGGTCGGCGTTGCGTTTCGCCGCGACGGCGAGACCTGGACCGCCCGCGCGGCACGCGAGATCGTCGTGTGCGGCGGCGCAATCAACTCGCCACAGCTATTGATGCTGTCCGGCATCGGCCCGCGTGACCACCTCGCCGCGCTCGGCATCCCGGTCGTGCAGGATCTGCCCGGCGTCGGGCAGAGCTTGCAGGATCATTACTCAGCGCCGATCAAACTCAAGGCGCGGCTGCCAGTCACGGTCAACGACGTGATGTTGAGCAACACAAGAAAGCTCAAGGCCGGGCTGCAATATTACCTGTTCCATACCGGCCCATTGGCGATGATCAGCTCGCCGGCGGCTTTGTTCGCGCGCACCCGGCCGGAGCTGGCTTCGCCCGACATCAAATGCTCGATCTCGCCGTTCAGTGCCGAGCGCCCGCAGGACGGGCTGCATCCCTGGTCGGGGTTCACGATGATCGCCTACCAGCTGCGCCCCGAAAGCCGCGGCGAGATCAAGCTGAAGAGCGCCAACCCGGGCGATCCGCCGGCGATGTTTCCGAACTACCTCAGCGCCGAAACCGACCAGCAAACCATCGTCGGCGGGCTGAAGCTGTGCCGCACGATCCTCGCCACCCCGCTGATGCAACGCTTGATCGAGTCGGAGTTCCTGCCCGGCACCGCGGTGCAGAGCGATGCCGAGCTGCTCGACTATGCAAGGCGGCGCGGCGGCACCGTCTATCACCCCACCAGCACCTGCAGGATGGGGATGGACGCGATGGCGGTGGTCGATCCTGAGCTCAGGGTGCGCGGCGTCGAGGGGCTGCGCGTCGCCGACGCGTCGGTGATGCCGACCGTGGTCTCCGGCAACACCAACGCCGCGGCGATCATGATCGGCGAGAAGGCCGCCGATTTGGTACGCGAGCCGGCCGCCCGGATGGCGGCGTAAAGCGGCAAGGCGGTAGGCACGACCGGCGAGCTGTGCAAAAATGTAGCGCATGATCTCAATATGCGGAGGGGCCGGATGAGCGAAAAGACCGCGCAGTCCGTCGGCAATTTGGGCTACCACGCGCACATCTATTATGATCCGGAAAAGACGCGCGGCGTCGCCGAGCGGGTCTGCGCGGCAGTTGACGAGAAATTCCCGGTTGAGATCGACGGCTTCCGCGACGAGCCCCGCGGGCCCCACCCGATCTCCAATGTGCTGGTCGTCTTCAAGCCCGATCAGTTCGAGCACGTCGTGCCTTATCTGACGCTCCACCGCGACGGGCTCGATGTCCTGGTCCATCCGCTGACGACCGATGCCGTCGAGGACCACAGCAGCTTTGCGATCTGGCTCGGCAACCCGATCCAATTAAAGCTTCACACGCTGCCGCGCGGCCGTGGCGGGCAGCTGCCGTGTGGGGTAACCCCGTAAGGCCGCGGACGTTTCGCCTTCCTTGCACACGGAGCCGCTGGGGGCCGGCGGGCGAATTTTGCGGAGGCTGTGATGGTCCGCGAGCCCATCCTGAAGCCGGTGCCGATCGACGAATTGCATCCGACGCAGATCACTGTGGGGATCGAGGAGGTGCGCGCCAAGCGCAAGGAATGGCGCGCCAAGGGCGACGACCGCGCCGGCGCCTTTCTCGGCCGGCACTTGATCCCGGTGGTGCTCGGGCCGAAATCGCGCTCCTACGTCATCGACCACCACCATCTCGCCCGTGCCCTGCACGATGAGGGAGTGCCGCATGTCCTGACGACGCTAGTGTCCGATCTGAGCCGGCTCGACCAGGATGCGTTCTGGGTCGTGCTCGACAATCGCGGCTGGATGCACCCGTTCGACGACACCGGCAAACGGCGCGGTTACGACGCGATCCCGAAAACGGTGGCGCAGCTGATCGACGATCCCTATCGTTCGCTCGCCGGGGTGTTGCGACGCAGCGGCGGCTTTGCCAAAGACACCACCCCGTTCAGCGAGTTCCTGTGGGCCGATTTCCTGCGCCGGCGGATCGAGCGCAAGCGCATCGAGAAAAATTTCGCTAACACGGTCGAGGAAGCGCTGTGCCTGGCGCGCAGCCGCGAGGCCGATTATCTGCCCGGCTGGTGCGGCCCGGTCGACGAGTGAGTGCCGCCACGGCATGATTCCACGCGTGATTCTTTAGCCCGGGCAGGGCAGGGGTGCGCTTTGCCAAAACCCCTCTCCCATTCGCGCGGAATTAGGCTATTCTTTCCGCAACGATAGAGCGAGGAGTCGTCGCATGCTGCCACCCCAGGAAAACGAACTGATCACCCGCATCGGGCAAGGGACCCCGATGGGCAACACGATGCGGCGGTATTGGATCCCCGCCTGCCTCACCAGCGAGATCCCCGGGGCCGATTGCCCGCCGGTGCGGGTGCGACTTTTGGGCGAAGACCTCGTCGCCTTTCGCGACAGCGACGGCCGCATCGGGCTCATCGAAGAATTCTGCCCGCATCGCCGCGTCTCGCTGTTTTTCGGGCGCAACGAGGAGTGCGGGCTGCGATGCGTCTATCACGGCTGGAAGTTTGACGTCGAAGGCAATTGTGTCGATCAGCTTAATGAGCCGCCAGAGCACCAGTTCAAGCACAGAATCCACATCGCCGCTTATCCGACCGTCGAGCTCGGCGGCCTCGTCTGGGCCTATATGGGCCCGGCCGACAAGATGCCGGCGCCGCCCAAATTCGCCTGGACGCAGGTACCCGAGGCGCGCCGCCATGTCTCGAAGGTCATCGAGGAGTGCAACTGGCTGCAGGCCTTGGAAGGCGGCATCGACACCTCGCATGCGCCGATTCTGCATCGCCTCCTGACCGACAACTCGACCCGCGGCGGGATCAAGCCGTCCTCTCCATTTGTCCGCGGCAAGGCGCCCACCCTGGTCGTCGACATCACCGATTACGGCTATCTCTATGCCGGCATCCGGCCGCTCGGCGACAGCGATGTGCACATCCGCAGCTATCATTTTGTGATGCCGTTCCACCAGATCCGGCCGTCGCGCTCGGATTCGGGGGTACCGTGCGACGCCGGCCATATCTGGGTCCCGATGGATGACGAAAACTGCATGGTCTACAACTGGATGTATTCGACGACCGACGCGCCGCTGACCGAGGAGGACCGCCGTGAGCGCGGCATCGGCAACGGGCCGGATTTTGTCGACCAGACGACCTTCCGGTCAAAGCAGAACCGGTCGAACAATTACGGCCTCAACCGCGAGGTGCAACGCACCGAAAGCTATACCGGGATCGACGGCATCAACCAGCAGGACCGCGCGCTGCAGGAGACCATGGGCCGTATCGTCGACCGTTCGAAGGAGCATCTGGGGCCGGCCGACAAGGCGATCGCCCAGGCGCGGCGCCTGCTGCGCCAGGCCGTCAAGACCGTCGAGACCGGTGGTACGCCCGACGGTACCGGCACCGGCTATTATCATATCCGCGCCGGCGAAGAGGTCCTGCCGCGCGACGCCGACTGGCGTGCCGAACTGGCGCCCGACATCACCAAGGAAAAGATCCTGCAGACCGTGTAAGAATCCCCTCACCCTTCCCATCCCCGCGGGTCAAGCCCGCGGGTTCCGTGCGAGCGCCGATTCGATCGCCTTGCGCGCGAGCGCATCGGCGTCGCCATCGAGCAATAATTGCGCGATTTGCCTTTTTTTTGGCGTCGCGCGGCCGTCCCGCTGGATTGCCCGACTGGCTGTGCGTGTCCTTACTGGGTCGCGACGATGGTGACGTTTTGGACTGAGCCGCCGGCAGGCCCGACGCCTGGCCCGGAAGGATTGATGATCAGGTTGTTGCCTTTGAGCGCATAGACGCCGCCGCCGTTGTTATTGGGCGGACCGAATGAAAGCGTCCCGGTGAACGGCGCCCCGTTGCTCCACGTGACGGTGACTGTTGCCACCACGGCACCTAACGGGGTGGTGCTGGGAATGGTCGGATTGGCCGGGCTGACGGCGATGGCAAGATACGCTGACCCGGCCGGCACGAATGTGACATCGACAAAAAAATTAGTGTCGTTCCAGGCGCTGTTGGGAAAGCCTTTGCCCCGGTAATAGACGCCATTTCCCCCGACCGTTGCGGCCGCCGAAGCGCTCAGGGGCGTACTCGACACTGCCTGCGTCAAGCCGAAATTCGTGTAGGCATATTGGCCGCTCGGCGCGTAATAGGCCGCGACGTAGGTAGTATTCGCATTGATCGGTATCGGGGTGGTGAAGACAGCTTGTTGCCATCCCGGTACCGACCCCGATTCCGTCGCCGTTGTCACCGAGCCGAGTGTCGTCTTGCCGTCGGCGGAATAGAGGGTTGCTACGTAGCCATTCGCGCTCTTCGCTCCCCGATAGAACCGGATCGCCGAGATCGTTCCGGGTTGCGAGGTCGAAAACTTCACTCCGAAAGTTTGGGGAGTTGTGTCCGGAGACGCGCTTGTGGCCGGGACGGTATTTGTGAAAAGGCTGACCGTCGATTGCGACCGCGCCGTGCCGCTCATCAGCAGCGCGAGCGGCAGCAGCAGCATGATCAACCGGCGCCGCCGCCTGATGCGCCCACTCGCCGACAACGACAGGGGCGTGTTGGAGCGCCCCTCCGTCGACCTCATCACCGGATGAACCGATAAAGCACGCAAGACCATTGTGCAAGCGACGCGTCGGATCATTCTTCGTCTCCCCAACAAGAGGTATTTGCGGCAACTATCATCGGACGCTTCGGGCTTTGGCGGCCATCATGGATAGCGGGATCATCACCACAGGACGACTTGAATGTTTGTAACACTGATGAAGTTATGGGGAAAACGAGGATGGAGCAACCGCCATCGAATATGGTCTGCTTGCGAAGGATCACTGATGCCAATCGTGAGAGAATGGCTGAAAAGGGGGCATAACCGCGGTCGCTAGCAACCGAGCGGCCGGCTTTGGGCAGAGAGCGAGTGCGCCGGCAGCCGTGGGTGCTCGACGCGGGTCCGGCGGTGGGCGCGGCCATAGGCATATTGACGGAGCCGGTGCGCGGGCGCTTATTTACCCGATCCGTCGCAGCCCTTTGCGTAGAGGGAGTTATCGCATGGCGTCAACGCCTTTTGCCGGGGTGCTGGTCCCGGTCCTGACCCCGTTCACGCCATCGGGCATGCCCGATGCGGGCCGCTTTGCCGCGTTCTGCCGCTGGCTGTTGGAGCAGGGCGCCGATGGCCTCGCGATCTTCGGCACGACCAGTGAAGCCAATTCCATGGCGGCCGGGGAGCGCATGGAGCTGCTCGACCGGCTCGTCGCGGCTGGCATCCCCGCGGCGAAGCTGATGCCGGGCGCCGGGGCCTGCTCGATGACCGAGGCGGCGATGCTCATTCGCCACGCGGTCGGCCATGGCGTCGGCGGGGTGCTGCTGTTGCCGCCGTTCTATTACAAGGGCATGGATGACGACGGGTTGTTCGCCTTTTTTGCCGGCGTCATCGACCGGGTCGGCTCGGAGGCATTGCGGATCTTCCTCTATCATATCCCGCCGCAGACGGTGCTTGGTCTCTCGCTCGACCTGGTCGGCCGGCTGATCGAGGCCTATCCCGAGACAGTCGTCGGACTCAAGGATAGCTCGGGCGATTGGAACAACACTGCGGTTTTGCTCGAACGCTTCCCCGGCTTTTCGGTCTTCCCCGGCTCCGAGGTGTTCCTGCTCGACGGTCTGCGCAAGGGCGGGGTCGGCTGCATCACCGCGACCGGCAATGTCAACGTGCCGGGGATCCGCAAGGTCTACGAGAACTGGCGGACACCGCAGGCCGATGCGCTCCAGGCCGAGATCACGCTGGCGCGCAAGACGATCCAGGCCTACCCGATGGTCCCGGCGCTGAAGCGGATCGTCGCGCATTTTCACCATGACCCGAATTGGGCGGCGGTGCGTCCGCCGATGACGGCGCTCAGCGAAGCGCAGTCAAATGCGCTCATCGGCGACCTCGCGCGGATCGGGTTCACCCTCGGCGAGCGGCCCCGCGAGGCGGCCGAGTAGGAGGGACCACGATGGCGACAGAAACCGTCCCCACCCGCACACCTGAGCGGCAGGTCTTTTACGACAAGATCGCGCCGGCCAATCTGGCGCCGCTGTGGGAGAACCTGCACCGAATGGTGACGGCCGAGCCGGCGCCGGCCTGCCTGCCGGCCGTCTGGCATTACCGTGAAATCCGGCCCCTGCTGATGGAGTCGGGCGGGCTGATCAGCGCGATGGAGGCGACGCGCCGCGTGCTGATGCTGATGAACCCGGGGCTCAACGGCGAAGCCTCGATCACCGGCTCCTTGTTCGCCGGGCTGCAATTGATCATGCCCGGCGAGATCGCGCCGGCGCATCGCCACAGCCAATCGGCGCTGCGCTTCATCATCGAGGGGCGCGGCGCCTATACCGCGGTCGATGGCGAGCGGACCGCGATGCAGCCCGGCGATTTCGTGATCACCCCGTCCTGGACTTGGCACGACCACGGCAACGAGACCGACGAGCCGATGGTTTGGCTCGACGGTCTCGACATCCAGCTCGTCAAGCTCCTGGGTGCGAGTTTTGCCGAGGGCTACCCGGACGATGTGCAACAGGTCGCTCGCCCGGAGGGCGACAGCTTCGCGCGCTTTGGCAACAACCTCTTGCCGGTCGACTGGAAGCCCGAGGTCAAGACCTCGCCGGTCTTCAACTATCCCTATGCGCGGACCCGCGAGGCGCTCGACGCGCTTGGCCGCAACGGCGCTCCCGACCCCTATCACGGGCATAAGTTGCGCTACGTCAACCCGGCCAGCGGCGAGTTCGCGATGCCGACGATCGCCACCTTTGTCCAGCTGTTGCCGATGGGTTTTGCGAGCCAACCGTACCGCTCGACCGACGGGACCGTGTTCGTCGCGGTCGAGGGCAGGGGCGAGACCCGAATCGGCGACACGGTGTTGCGCTGGGAACCGCATGACATCTTTGTCGTCCCGAGCTGGATGAGGCACACCCACCACGCGCAGAGCGAGGCGGTGTTGTTCAGCTTTTCCGACCGGGTCGTGCAGGAGAAGCTCGGCCTGTGGCGCGAGGCGCGCGGCAACAGCTGAGCATGCCGAAAGATGGCATTTAAACCAATTTGCAATCTTCGGTTATCATACTCGACGTCATCCCGGCAAAAGCCGGGATCCATGCCGTGTGAGACGCGCATTCTCGGGATGCGCGCGGAGTTTGCCGGCAGCTCGCGTATCGATAAATGGGTCCTGGCCTTGACCGGGATGACAGTGGGAAGCAGGGCATGATTCATCCGGTCATCTTGTCAGGGGGCTCGGGGACGCGGCTGTGGCCGATGTCGCGCTCGCTTTACCCGAAGCAGCTACTCGCGCTGGTCGGCGAGCGCAGCCTGTTGCAGCAGACCGTGCTGCGGGTGGTGGGCGATGCTGGGGCCGATGATGGGGGCGATACCGGGTTTGCGCCGCCGCTGATCATCGCCAATGAGGAGCACCGGTTTATCATCGCCGAGCAGTTGCGCGGGATCGGCGCCGAGGCCGACGCGCTGGTGCTCGAGCCGGTCGGCCGCAACACCGCACCGGCCGCCTGCGTCGCCGCCTTGCGGCTGGCCGCTAGCGAGCCGGACGCGTTGATGCTGGTGATGGCCTCCGACCATGTGATCACCGACCTCGCCGCCTTTCACGCCGCGATCGGCCGGGCTGCCGCCGCTGGTCGCGCCGGCCGTTTGGTCTCGCTCGGCATCACGCCGGAGCGCGCCGAGACCGGCTATGGTTATATCGCCGCCGGCGCGCCGATCGACGGCTGCGAGGGCGCCTTTGCAGTCTCGCGCTTTGTAGAAAAACCCGACACCGCGACGGCGGAGCGCTACCTCGCTTCGGGCGAGTATTTCTGGAACAGCAGCATCTTCCTCTTTCCGGCGGCGCTTTATCTTGCCGAGATCGGGCGTTTGCGGCCCGAGATGCTCGCCGCCTGTAAGGCGGCGCTTGCCGAGGCGAAATCGGAGACCGATTTCATCCGCCTCGACAAGGCGGCGTTCGCCCAATGCCCGAGCGACTCGATCGATTATGCGGTGATGGAACACACTGCCCACGCCGCGGTCGTGCCGGTCGGCATGGGGTGGAGCGACCTTGGCTCGTGGGACGCGCTGTGGGAGATGGGCGCGAAAGACGAGCGCGGCAATTCGCTGTGCGGCAATGTCGTCGCCGAGGCGACGAAGAACTGTTACCTCCGCTCGGAAAACGGGCTCGTCGCGGCGATCGGGGTCGAAGACCTTGTCGTCGTCGCCACCGACGACGCGGTCATGGTAGCGCCGCGCAACCGCAGCCAGGAGGTCAAGACGCTCGTCGCCCGCCTCCTGGCGGACCGCCGCGACGAGGCCGAGGCGCTGCCGACGGTGCACCGGCCGTGGGGCACTTACCGGGCGCTGCACAACGGCCACCGGGTGCAGGTCAAGCACATCATGGTGCAGCCGGGCGCCAAGCTGTCCTTGCAGATGCATCACCACCGCGCCGAGCATTGGGTCATCGTCCAGGGCACCGCCAAGATCGTCCGCGGCAACGAGGAGCTGGTCCTGACCGAGGACCAGTCGACATACATCCCGCTCGGCACCGCGCACCGCCTGGAAAACCCGGGCAAGATCCCGCTGCACGTCATCGAGGTGCAATCCGGCAGCTATCTCGGCGAAGACGACATCGTCCGCTTCGAGGACAATTACGGGCGGGCTTAGCAGCTTCTCGCGTTACGTCAGCTGTCATCCCGGCGAGGGCCGGGATCCATTGATCGGCGCCCAAGTGGGTTGATAAATGGGTCCCGGCCTTCGCCAGGACGACAATGTCGTTAGACTTCAACCTTGGCGCCGGTGCGGCTGGTGATCAGGCCGTAATGCTCGGTGCGGCGATGCTTGTCGAAATTGAACACGGTGCGCCGGAGGTATTCGCCGAGTTCGAGATCGAGGGTCGCGGTGATCAGCTCGTCGTCCTCGGTCAGGGCGCGCGCCGCGATCTCGCCGGTCGGCGCGACGATCGCCGACCCGCCGATCATGCCAAACCCATCCTCGGCGCCGCATTTGGCTGATGCCAACACCCACGCGGCGTTCTGGTAGGCGCCGGCCTGCAATGACAGGAGGTGGTGGAACATCCGCAAATGCTCGGGCTCGCGGGTATGGATGTTCTCGATCGGCGTGTTGTAGCCGAGCGCGACGATCTCGACCCCTTGCAGCCCCATGACGCGGTAGGTCTCGGGCCAGCGCCGGTCGTTGCAGATGCACATGCCGACGACCGCGTCCTGCATCCGCCAGACCCGAAACCCCTCGTTGCCGACATCGAAATAGCGCTTTTCGAGGTGCTGGAACGGCGCCTCGGGCAGGTGCTCCGAATGGCCGGGCAGATGGATCTTGCGGTAGCGTCCGATGATACGGCCGGAGGGATCGACCAGGATCGACGTGTTGTAGTGGCGCGGCCGGCCTTCTTCCTCGGTCAGCTCGGCATAGCCGAGACAGAAGCCGATGCCGAGCTCGCGGGCGAGAGTGAACAATGGCCTTGTCTCGGCGTTTGGCATCTCGCGCTCGAAATAGCGGTCGATCTCAGATTGATCGGTCATCCACCAGCGCGGGAAGAACGTCGTCAGCGCCAGCTCGGGAAAGACGACGAAGCGGGCGCCATTGCCGTGCGCCTCGCGCAACAGCGCGAGGAGGCGCTTGACCACCGTCGCGCGGTTGTCGGCGAGGTGAATGGGGCCGAGCTGGGCGATTGCGGCGCGGAGTTTGCGGATCATGGGGAAGCTCCTGTGGTCGTATCGTGCGGGTCGGGCGAGCGCGTCCAATGCAGACCGAGCTGGCTGACATCGCCCAGGACGTCGTCGCCGGCGGGCATGGTCCCGTTTTCGACCCACGCGACGAGATCATCGAATGCAAGCTCGCGCACCTTATCCTCGATGCGGCAATGCCCGGGCTGGCGCACCGCGCGCTGGACCAGCAGCTGCGAGGTGCCGGCCTGCTCGGTGCGCCGCCGGTAATCCTGTTCGAGGCGGAACGGCACGCGAAAATCGGCGGTTTCGTGAAGCGACATCACCGGGACCCGGATCTTGCCGGTCAGCTCGGCGAATACCGGGTTGGCTTCGTACGATCGCGCGCCCGGCGCCGGCACCACGCGCGGGATCTCGCGGTTGAGGGTTGCCGCATCGACGCCCAGCCCCGGGTCGATGTCGTAGATGATGTCCCTGGTGTCGGCGTGGCGCGCGAACTCGCGAGCATAGGCCGGACCGGGGTCGCGCGGGTTGAGGTCTTGCACATAGCGCTCCTGCAGCCCTTCGAGGCGGAGCGGCAGATCACCGCCCGAGAGATGCTTGACGACGCTGTCGAACCGCTTGCCAGTTTCGGTGTAGTTGCCCGGCGTGCCCATCAGCCGGAGCCATGGTCCGTAAACCATCGCGTCGAACTCCGGGCGGGGCGTGTCGAGCAATGGCAGCCCGGAGAAATATTCGGCGGCGGCGGTGTAGGCATGGCGCCAATCGACCTGGCCGACGCCGTCGATGACGCCGCACTCGATCAGCGCCGCCTGGTATGTGTCGGGATACAATTCGAGCGAGGCGATGCCGATGTGGCCGCCCATTGATTGCCCGTGGATGATCGTCCAGCGCGGCTGGCCGAACCGGTTGATGAAATGTGCGCGCAACGTCAAGAGGTCGAGCGGGAACCAATCCGGGCGGTACCCCCAGGCGCGATAGCCTGATGCGGCCCAGGCATAGCCGCGCCGGGTCAGGTGGGCGTCGATCGGCGATTTGTGCACCGTGCCGGCGCCGGACCCTTCGCCCTGGTAGCCATGCGCGAACATCACCAGACCGCCATTCCACTCCGGCGGCACATTGATCAGGTACGGCGCACCGCCCAGCACGCCCTGATAGCGGCCCGGCGCCTCGGCGGCCCCGGCGATCGTGGTCCAGAGCGCGAGAACAACGATTGCTAAGGCTATCGCGAGCGTCCGGTTGGCGGCCCAAAGATCGGACGGGCGATCAGCGATGGGGCTTATCATTGAAGGATCATATCTCCCGCTGCCACGGTGTAAAATCGTGCTGGAACTTCGGCGAGGACGAAAAGAGCGTGAGGACGGTGATCACAGCGGCGACGGGAACTGGAGCCTCAGGCGCCCGTTCCTCAGTAGCGATACGCTACCCGGTTTCCCCGACGCGCAGAAGGTCCGGGCGAAGACGCCGCGCTTAGGCGGCGGCCGCCCGAGCCGCTGGAAAACAGAAGACCACCGGATCATCGAGCGCGACCGTTTGCACGATACCGTCGAGGTGTATGATCCGACCGGCCGCAGGCATCTTGGCGAGTTCGATCCCTGGACAGGCGCGGCAGGTGAGCCCGCCCGACCTGACGCGCTCCGTGAGCCCTAGAGATGATCTACCGCGTCGTCACCTAAGACAAAACGGCTGAGCCCATGAAGGGAAGCCTGATTGTCCCGCCGAGCGTTCTGGCGAGGATAAAGACGATCGCAGGGGTCAGGCCGCAAAACGACGGGCTCGGGAATATCAGTTGGACGCGGGACAGACGTGGCGGGTCGCAAAGGTGTTGGGGTTGAGGCCGGAGCCGGAGCGATTTTATTATTACGTCGATCCGTACGATCCGCCCGAGGACAGCGGGTTCCAGCAGGAAACGAGCGGCGTACGCTAAGCCGTCGTCGCCGGAAGCCCCGAACGGTTAGACACGTCCGGACCATTCCCATCTCTGCGCGTTTGGCGCCTCTGCGCCGACAGCCGTCATTAGCGACTATTTACGCGAAGATCCTGCTAAGCCGCCTGTAACTGCGGAAACATTGAGCTAAGGCGCTCAGGCTTCGGCCATTAGCCGCCTCTACGCGCGCGACGAGCGCCGGCTCGCGCAACGCGCTGCGTGGCTTCAGCAGGTGCTGCGCTTCGCCCATCAGCCGGTCCACCGCCGCGTCCTCCGCAGCCAGCCGACTGACCTGTTTCGGCTGGCAAAAGGCGATCAAGTTCGTTAGGGCGATGGCCGGAAAAGGGCATCTTGTGTCGAAGACGCGGGCAGGCGCAGTGAGCAGTTCCAGGGGTGATCGATCTCGCGTCCGGCGCGCATCCAAACGACTGGTTTTGCGCTAACACCTAACGCCCGACCGTTGGCCTACTTATCTGCTCAGTAATATACCGACCGCCCGGCCCCACCGCCTGCCGCGACCAGCTCCCCGGACACCGCCCAGGCTTTTTCCGAGGCCAGGAAGACCGCAACGAACGCGACCTCCGAAGCGTTCACCATGCGGCAGATGGCATTGCCCCGTGGCGAGTCCGGAGCGAAGTCCTGGCGCTCCGCCTGTTCCGGGGATACGCCCAGCTGGGTAGCGCGGGCCGCCAGCAGGCTCGGCGTGCGCTCGGTGCGGGTCGTGCCGGGATGGATGCAATTGACCGTGATCCCATGACGGCCCAGTTGGACTGCCAGCGTTTTCGTCATGTGCACCAGGCCGGCATTACGAGCGCCCCCGCTGAGATTGCCGGCGTTGCGGGCGTTGCCGCCGCTGATGTTGATGATGCGGCCCCAGCCAGCCGTCTTCATGAACGGGATGACCGCGCGGGAACAGCGCAGCGCTCCCACATACTTCACGTTGAAATCCTGCAGCAAATCCTCGTCGACGACGGTTTCGATCGGGCCGGTCGCGGTGGCCGAGCCCCCCGGTGCAGACCCGCTGTTGACCAGGATGTGCAGGCCGCCCAGTTGCTGCGCCGCCTCGGCGACCATGCGGTCCACCTGCTCCTTGCTGGCGACATCGGCTGCGAGGGGAACGATGCGCCGGTTCGTCTCGGCAGTCAGCTCCCGCGTCGTCGCCTCCAGATCCACCTTGTTCCGCGCCACGATCGCTACATCGGCCCCTTCGCGAGCCAATTCCCGCGCGATGGCCTTGCCAATGCCCCGACTACCGCCAGTCACGATCGCGTGCTTGTCCTGCAATCCGAGGTCCATGGCATTCTCTCCCTTATTGGAGCGCCGCGATTAGTTGTTCCACCGCTCATTGTTCTCTCTGAGGGAACCTGGCGCAAGGGCTGCCAGACGCGGGAAAAAATTTGGCTTGTATTCGCCGGACCGCGGCCGAACCGTCTAGCGATCTCAACAGCCCCGTCCCCAACGCGTTTGTGCGTCGGCAAGGTTTGGCGCTTAGCTTGGCGGTTCAGCCCTCGAGGTACAGCTTTAGGTTGGCGACAGCCGATATCTCGACCAGCGGCGAACGGCGCAAGAGTGTCGATTTCCGCGGGTCGTTCGCAAGGCCGCGGGCAGCCGATCAGGGGTGAAACCGGACCTCGGCCCAAGGACGGGCGGGCGGTGGATCTGCGCGTGGCCCTATGTCAAGGCGCCGGTGGCGACGGTCAACAGCGGTCTACAACAGCCATCGGATGAAAGACGTCCCTCTCATTAAATAGGCGGCGGGCGACCTTGCGCCTCGCTTTGCCCTCGGCGCAGCCAAATGTTGCCTGACGGTCAACGGTATCGGCCAGCGATAAAAATCTGCGGCGTGACCGTCGAGAGACAGATTCGCTTGCTGCGAACGCGGGAGGGCACGCGATGGCGCTGGATCTTCGGCACCTCGCCGTTGCGGGCGCTCTGCCGTACTCGGTCGCATCTGGAACCGCGGCTCTGGCGCAAAAGTCAGGCGGTATCTTGCGCGTGCTCGCCGGGAACTCGCCGCCGAGCCTGTCGATGCACGAGGAAGTTGACGCCGTCCCGGCGCGAGCAACGATGGGGATTTTCAACAATCTCGGCATGTTCGACCAGCATGGAAGCAGAACCGCATGGAGTCGATTGTGCCCGATCTCGCCACCAGCTGGTCGTGGAGCGAGGACGGGACCCAATCGGTCATTGGGACCGGGGCTCGTGGTGAGGCCACGGGTCTGGCTCATGGTTCTTCGTTCGCCGCCATGCGCGGGGCCGAGACGCGCCGCTTCCAGACTGTGCCGCGTTTGCCTGAAACGAAGAGTTTCGACCCACCGTCGACATTTGCGCCGAAGTACTGGACAGCTTAGTTTTCTGGAATGGTAGCGCTCGCCATCCATCGGTTTGACCATGGTACCCACATCCGCGTTTGCCTTCTGGCCTGCGGGTGACCCCTTGGCGAAGAGGCGGGTAAGGCGGAAAAAAGGCTCCGTCGCGGGGAGCGAACACCGCGGTCGAGCGAGTGCCGAGCGGTTGGCGCAGGGCGTCAGGGCGGAGCGCCGAGACGACGCGCTCGTAGTGACCCTGGATCCGTCTTGGTCGGCGCGGCGAGTCGCGGCCGCGCTTCTGAATGCTGCGAGCGACTATTATGGGAAACAGTTGCCCGTCCACGACATTCACGCCGCAATGGATGTGATTTGGCTCAGCCTGCTCGAAAAATTCAACAACGAAGAGCTGCGCCGTCTTCGCGACATTACGCACGTGTCCCTGCCAATGGGAGACCTTAGCGCGAGCATAACGTTGCCTCCCTCGCAACGAGGTTATTTCATTGTCTTCGATGCCCTACTGGATCTCCGCTTGGCCGAGATTTTTACGGCACCGCGCAATTGGGCGGCATGGGCGGCCTGCTATCTACGCGCAGCCTTCATGCGTTCGTTCGAAATCGCTGATTGGGTAGAGCCGGAAGTCGATAGGTTGCAGAGCATCGGAAAGCCGGGAGGACTCACCCGAGAAGACGGTCTGCCGGACTCGTACTCCTTGGAGGCCGCGCGCGATTTCATCTTTGCCCACGAGTGCGGCCATTTCTTCCTCGATCACCTGAAAGGCGGCCGGGTTCATGAACGCCGCTTGAGCGGCCAAACCTTAAATGTGTTCGATCCAGCGCTCGACCAGGAACTCTCCGCGGATCGCTTCGCCCGTGATGTCCTTTGCCGTTGGCAAGCACATATCAATGACCAAGCAAAGCCGAAAGGCCTCCAACTCCATGTCCAACAGATGGGTATCGACTGGTTGTTCGGGTTTATCGGGCCCGTTCTAGGCATGCGTCGGCGAGCGAACAGCATGCGTGCAGGCCATCCTTTACCGTTCACGGTGCATCCTGGAATTGCGCAGCGGCGATCCGAGGCGTGGGACGATTACGTAAGACGCTGCGCAGCTTCGACGACGCTTAAGCAGGAGCACGCCCGCGAGAACGACGAAGCAGTTCGGCGAATACGCGTAAGCGTCGATAACTTCAACAGGGTCATGCCGGCCGCATTAAGCGACATCTATGTGGCGGGACCAGAGGAAGTGCTGGCGTGGCAAGAGCAGGTGCTTCGGACGAAGATTGCGGACGGCGAGGGTTGGGAGGAACTAAGTGAGTTGGCCCGAATTGGAAACAGATCGGGCATTCCGTTCCCGCCCTGGAACTGGCGCAATCGTCTGACCCGATTGTTCGAGAGATGGTTCTGAGGTGACGAAATGCAGATTTCAGGGGTCTGGGTTTTCGTCTTTGGCTGCTTCGGCGGAAGTCTTTTGGAGTTGTTGCGATGGTGGAAAATACGCGAAAGCCCTGATTTACCGGCCTATTGGAACAAAAAATTCTATTGGCTCCTCACGTTCGCCATGATCGCCGCCGGTGGCCTTATCGCGACGGCTTATGGGTCTGGCCCGGTCAATGCCATTCAGGCAATGAACATCGGTGCTTCTGCGCCTGCGCTCATCGGCGCTCTATTCGCCGAGCCCCGCACGAGCAAAGACGCGGATCGGACTTCTGATGGAGCAGACACTCGGAAGTTTGAAGGAGGAGAGACTGACAAGCTTGGTGGAAGAGCCGGCTCCCCATCGGGCCGCCTCCGTCGCTTCCTCGCATTCGGATAACTGAAGTTCCCGGGGCAATAGTCCGATGTCGCCGGGGCCGGCGTACCGCAATGGTCGTACCGGCGCAGGTTGTCGGTGCGGCGGAGGCGATTAACCTGAACAAGAACTCGAGACGGCACACCTCAACCACCTCTTCTGGAGGCCGGTCAACTGTGGCGACATCGGCGCCGAGTACATGTTCGGCCGCGGCGTCGCTCCCAACAATCGGAGCGGCGACGAGAACGTGATGCTGCCCGAGTTCAGGTTCCGGTTTTCAGGACGCGTCGCGGACCTTCGCTACTCCTCCGGCATCCCCGCCTTGCGCATACCACATCCACTGTGGCTTCGAACAGGGCTTGCACCTTCGGCGCCATGAAACTTCTGTCGGCTGTTATGCGGGCAATGCTCGAAAGACGTAGCGGGTCAACACCTATCCGCCGCCGGGCTTCGACAAGCTCGCCGGCGGCGCGGTCGCTCTCGCCCTTGAGGCCGTAGGCGGCGGCCAGACCGATTATGGGGCTGGGTGCGCCGGATTGGCGCTCCCATATGCTTATCACCCGCGCTTCCACACACGGCCGTCCATAAGATCCGTCAGGCGGCATCTTCGATGGCAATGGATTTTGGTGAATAACTGGCTGCCGTGGAGCGCGCCGAGCTACCTCCCCAGAGCGGCAGGGGGTGGGCTCCTTCGCCGTTCGGCTTCTCCACCGCTGTTCGCCGCCGGCCCGACGCTACGCCGCCCGAAGGCGATTCCGCCCTCGCGGTGCTTCGAGGCCAAAGTCTCCTGCTCGCCAGCATTGCGGCACCGCAAACTCGTCAGGAGCGCCAACCCCTTAAATTTGGCATGCCCCTTGTACAGTGGGCTTACAATGTGTAAAGTTGCTATACAAAAGGTTGCTGCACCAGGGACCGGGAGGTGATGGCCGGCGGGATCGCCGTTGCCGTCGCCGGTGGGGTTGCGCCCTGCGTCGCGGACCCAACAAAAGCCCTGCGGAAGAGCGCCGACCGTTTTTCAGGGGTTTCTCGCCATGGACGATAATTTCGACCTGACAAAATTGCCGCCGCCGGACGTCAAGCGATGGGTCGTGCGCCGCAAGGCGGCTGTTGTCAATGCCGTGCGCGACGGCGCAATCGGCCTCCAGGAAGCGTGCCGGCGCTATACCCTGTCCAGCGAGGAATTCCGCGCGTGGGAACGCGCGGTGGACCGATATGGCATTCCGGGCCTGCGGGTTACGCGAACACAGATCTACCGCGATACGGATGAGGCGCGTGCCGCCATTAGGAGCCGTGAAGCGTAGTGCGTTGCATTAAACCAAGAACTCCTCGTAGTAGCCGCATAAGCGCCTTTCCGGAAGTCTTCATCAAGTTGTGGCCGCCTTAAAGTCGCGCGTGGGGGATAATGGTACAACGCGATCTGCGGGGCGGGGGCGATGACACGAGAAAGCACAAGCATGAGGTCGATCCTCGTCTCGTCATACGCATGGTCGGCAGCGATTGCGGCTCCACAAGATTGGCGTCGATCCAACTCGCCGGGCTGACCGCCGAGGTAGACGCTCGCTCGCCAAGGTCGCTCGATCTGCGCGGCCGGATGAGGCGCGGGTCCCGGCAGTACCGGTCAGGCGCTCAGTGCAGCGTGATTGCGCGGTCTGCCTCGATTGCGGATTTCGCGGCGTGATCCTGCGCCGGCATATCCGCGCCTCTCCCTCGACTCAAGGCGCGGACGTCCACCATAGCAACCATCGGCAAATCCAGAAGCCCGCAGCGCAACCCACGCGACCGCCATCTGCGTTGCGGGGCTGCTATTTCGCGGGGAACCAAACGAAGTGCTGGCTGTTCCCCCTGGGGGACCTCGCTTTGCGGATACATCATGCAGCCAGAAATTCTTCTTGTCGATGATGACAAGATTATCCTTGACCTTGGTGTTTTGGTCTTGCAGGAAGCCGGTTATGGGGTAACTGCTGTTGGCAGCGGTGATATCGCGCTGGTCATCCTGGAGCAGGACCTCCGATTTCGGCTTCTCATCACCGATGTTGTTCTTCCTGGCCTCTTCGACGGGTTCGCATTGGCCCGTAAAGCCAAGACCCTGGTGCCAGACATCTGCATCATCTATACGACTGGTTATGGTGGTGGCATTGTTAGAGTGAGATCGCAGGGCGCTCCCTACGGTGAAGTTCTCGCCAAGCCATGGAAGACAAGCGAGTTGCTCAAGCTCACCGGCTTCATGATCGGCTTACCCTCGCACGCGTAATCCGGTAGGGCATCATTTCTCTCTGCGAATGAGCGCGCACGCCTCGCGGCCTTCCGTTAGTAATATGGCTTTGGAGACCGGGGGTAGGGCAGGGAGCGCCGAATAAAGGCGGAGCGCTCTGACGCTCGGGGGACGGCGGGTCGATAATCGGCGGCGGACCTCCCGGTTGCTCACGATTGGGAATCGGGATCGGCGGCGGCGGGTCCGTCATAGGCAATGGCTGATCCGGATCTGGAGACGGGACAGGTGGCATCCTCGGCGGTGTGCTCGTGTCGGACCCTGAGCGTTCATTCCGCAGTATGGCATCGGCCTCTGCCTCGTATTCCTCTGCCCACTGCCGTAATTGGTAGGCGACCTCTTCCTCTACCCGTTGCGCGCCAGTTTGCGACATTCTTGGGCCTTCTTCCGCAGGTATCAGCCGCTTACGCGCCACCATGCACGTTGCCGACACGGTGCTGCTGGCCGCTGCCGACGCGGTGGCGAATGAAACGGCCCGCCGGATGGGCGAGACCAAGTCCGAGGCCGCAGTGGTGCCGTTGCGTGCGGCGCGATAGCATTCGATTGCGGCGGATAGTCGACGGGCCGAATCGCGGGAACCGCACCCGCTTGCCGCCGCTACCTCCCCGCGGTGCGCGAGCGGAGGCGCGATGCTGAACATCGAGCCACCCCGAAGGGTTCATTTTACGAGTGAAGCTCTGGCCAGGATTGCGGCGGGACTACCGCCCGACGCGCCGCCCGAAAGAACGGCGCTGTTGCCCGAAATTCTGCGTGCCTGGGCCGAGGGAGATCTGCGCGAGCACCTGTCGAGAGAAGGGCGCGCGGTTATCCAGCGACGAACCAAACAGCTCGCCATGGTCAAAAAAAGAGCGAACGGTCTGATCGAAGCGGTGCGGGAATTGGACGGGAGAGGTCGGTTCGCTATCGCGTGCGAGGCGCAGATGCGACGCGAGGCCGCGTCCGCGAATCCACGACCGGGTGGCCTGTGGGGGTCTGATGACATCGAAGGCGCGAAGCGGCGGCGCGACAAGGCCCTGTCATGGCTCTGCGATCTCGTTACCGCGCTGGGAGAGCCTCGCCTGAAGCCGCCACCCGACAAGAAGACCGTCAGTTATCTGGTCGTGCTTGATTTAGCGGCGATATTCGAGCTCGTAACCTGCACCCAACCGACGCGCCGCAGCAATCCGTATTCCGAGTCGTCACAAGCCTACGGGCCTTTCTGGGATTTCGTGAACTGCGTATGCGGCTCGTTTACCGGTGTGGGCAGCATCGACCGGGCAATCAGGGACGTAATGACCTTCTATCCGACGAAAGAATAATCGGCCTTCGTCGCCAACCTACAATTTCGCCACCCCGGCTTATGGCAAAAATTGAGGCGGGATGAGCAGTAATTTCTCATTAGATCGCCGTCAAAGCAGCGCATATTTGAACAGGCTATCGCAATCGAGGAGCGTGCGATGGCAATTCCGACAGATCTGGATACGAGGTTGAGGCGCGACGCGACTGCCGCGGCCCTGGAAGAGGCTGGTTATCCCACCTCACTGAAGACCTTGGCAACATTGGCCTCCAGAAGAGGCGGCCCAAAATTTCGGAAATACGGCCGCTATCCGATCTACCGCCGGGGTGACGCCCTCGCATGGGCGGAAGCGAAATGCGGGCCGGTGGTGACCTCGACCGCAGAACTCGACGCTGCGCACCAGCACGACCAAGCGCAAGCGACAGGCTAACCCATGCCCAACCGAGACGGCCCCGGCGCGGTGGGCGCGCACGGGGCCGGGGTGGGTATCGCTGAGCGGCGATCCCGGTCTGATACCACCCGCGCCGACTGCGCGCCAGCCCCGAGGGCGCGGCCATGAGCGGCTACCCGCCCTCGATCGGGCAGGTGCGGCCCTACGAGCGCACGTCGGCGCGTGGCACAATCTATCTGCTCGGCCACCTGGGCGCCGCCCGTGTCGTGGTCTTACCCGGCGATCCGACCGAGGACGGCACCCTGACGTGGCGGCTGTTGGTCCAGGCGCGGCCCGATGCAGCCGAGCAATCACTTCGGGCTGCTGCAGATACCGCCGAACGCGCCGCTCCTGCGCGGCCGGCACGCAGGCGACGGCGAGCGCCCCATCCTGCACTACGGCATCCGGCGGGCATCAGCGTCGCGCTGCCGTCGCTCCACGACCCGATCGGCGACCTGTGGCCGGCTGACGGCGGCACGGAGGGCGCGCCATGACCAGCACCCTCACGAGAGCGGAGAGGTCCGATCTTCTGCCGCGGCTCTGCGCGAAGGTTGCCCGCACCGCAGTTGATCAGCGCGGCGCCGAGGTGTTGGCCGAATTTGAGCGCCAGCTCACTGCCGTCTACAGCTTCGATCAGAATGAGATTTGGCGAAACGCCGTAACCGAAGCCGAGCGTGTGGTTGCCCAGGCTCGCGGACAGATTGCCGAGCGGTGCCGGGGACTGGGCATTCCGCACCAATTCGCCCCCGACATCGGACTGCATTGGTTTGGCCGCGGCGAGAACGCGTTCAAAGAACGATGGGCCGAACTCCGCAGGGTGGCGCAGTCCCGCATCGAGGCATTGAAGCGCGCGGCTTACGCGACGATCGAGGGTAGATTTGCCGAGATCCAAACAGGGCTGCTGACCATCGGCATGAGCGAGGAAGCAAAAACCTTGCTCGACAGCTTGCCGACACCCGAGGCGCTGCCGTCATGCTCAGTCCCTATGACGACGTAACGATGGGGCTGACGATCTGTGAGGGCGCCGAAACCGGGATCGCACTGTCGATGGCCGATCTGGCGCCGGTCTGGGCGCTCGGCGGCGCCGGCAACCTCGCTTCATTCCCAGTGCTCGGCGGCACCGAGGCCCTGACGATTGCCGCAGACGCCGACCCGCCGGGGCAACAGGCTACCGCCGCCGTCGCCGCACGCTGGCGCACGCGAGGTCGTCATCATAGCGCCGCCAACCGGCGATTGGGCGGACCCGCGAAGGGCGGCATGAGCGACCGCGACAGCTGCGATCCCCGCGCGGCAGCCGATGCGGCACGGGATCGGCAACGCCTTGGCAAGCGGCGGTATTCGCGAGCCAACGGGGCCGAACCATCCGGCCAGCGACGCCATTTCCAGCTGGTCCGCTTCGGTAAAATCAAACTCGATAACCGTCGCCGGTACATCGTCAAGAACCTGATCCTCGCGACGGCCTGATCGTCGTTTGGGGACCGCCGAAATGCGGCAAAAGCTTTTGGGTTTCGGACCTGGCTTTACACGTGGCGCTCGGCTGGGAATACCGCGGGCGTCGAGTTGAATCCGGTGCGGTCGTCTACGTTACCTGCGAAGGGCAGTCGAGCTTTCCGGCGCGGATCGAGGCCTTCCGAAAAGGCAAGCTGGCGCGTGCCGAAATAAATCCGATGCCCGATCCCCCGTTCTTCCTGTTGCCGACGCGACTAGACCTCGTGGGCTAACCGACGCGCTGATTACGGATATCTTAGCCCAGCTTGCCGGGACCGGCTGCATCCTGATCGTGATTGACACCCTCAATCGCTCGCTCATCGGCAGCGAGTCGAAAGATGAGGATATGTCGGCATACGTCCGCGCGTGCGATCGGCTTCGCGAGGCGTTCAACTGTGCGGTGATCGTTGTTCACCACTGCGGTCCAAATGATCAGCGTCCGCGCGGCCATACATCGCTCACTGGCGCCGCCGATGCTCAGATAGAGGTGAAGCGCGACAAGACCGACCAAATCGTTGCGACAGTCGAATTCATGAAGGACGGCCCCGAGGGCGACCAGATCGGCAGTCGCCTTGCCGTGATCGCTGTCGGCACCGACGAAGACGCGGAGCCCGTGACAAGCTGCGTCATCGGGGCGGGAGACGCGACTCCAGAGAAACGGCGGAAGCCGCTCAGCGGTCAAGCCGGTATCGCGCTTCGGATGCTGCAAAATGCCATCGCCGAGGCCGGCCGAGCGCCAGCCGACAAGACGCATTTCCCGGTGGATCGGCCAGTTGTCCCCCTCACTCTTTGGCGGACCAATTGTCAGAAGGGCGGCCTGGCCGAGGGGGACAACGACGAAGCCTTCAAGAAAGCATGGAAGCGCGCTCGCGATCGGCTTCTAAGTGACGGATATATATGTGTTTGGGAGAACTGGGTTTGGATTATCGAGCCGGAGGGGGACAGGGGGACATGAGGGGGACAACGGCCGGACATGTCCTCCGGATAGAGGGGGGACAGACAGGGACACCCCCCTTATAGGGTGTCCCTTGTCCCCTGTCCGCTGGCTGGGAAATGAAGGCGGGAATGGACGGGTTTGATCAGCAACGTTGCCCGCGACATCGGATCGAGTCCACTCCGCGGCCGGTTGTGGGCCGAGTGAGCGATGGCTTTACGGCCTCCTGACCATAGCGGCCCTCCGGAAAGGCGATCCGGCAGCCTGCACGCTTCATCCAGCTCATGTCGAGGTGGTAGACGATGCGCGGCTGCCGACGGAACCGACACGCGGCTAAGGGGCCGCGGTGATGATTGTAGACCACCGTTCCGCGATCGACCTGTCGCCCATTCGTGTTTCACTGGAACAAGATAACGGTGAGCGCTGCTCAGTCGCTCGGCAGACATGACCCAAGGGGGCCGAGACCGCCATCCAACGAGTCCCTACCGCACGCAGTCGCGCGCGTGCGCGTGTTGAAGTCGAGGCCCAGCCGCGGGTTCGACGGTTTGGCCGTCCTGCAATTACCCCGGAAATAGCGAGGTCATTTGCGGAAGGGTAGCCAATTTGCGTGATAGAATAGTGTCTCATGGCGCGGCCGATAGCGCCCTTAACTCAATAATGTCTGCTTTATCCTGTTGGGAATTCTTGTAACGATCCATAAGCTTTTGAGTATGCCCGCCAAGTTGTTTGATGTACTTTCTTCGACTTCCTTAAAAGTTCTCCCATATGATATCGTACCCTTCCAACTCGGTCGCGGTATTGAACTCAAAAGCTGGCCAAGCGCCGATAGAGATATTCTATTTAAGGCGCTCAAGGAGGCCGGCGGGTTTGATCCCCACGGTTTTCGAGGAAAACCCTATCGGGAACGAATCAAATGCGGTGCGAATTTCGGTTGGAAGCAGACCTCCGCCTTCATGAGCAGTGGTAGAATTGCAACGGGAGTCAAATATATAAATCCCCGGGTTTGCAGCAAAAATCGGCCGCAAATCCATCGCAAGCGAGCGGCAACGATCCCGCCGGTCTGGCAATTGATTCACTGCCCGCTCGGCTGTGGCGTGCCCCCAAGGGTCAAGACCTAATCGCTTTGACCGGCTTAGTCCCACGCCTAACCCTGGTCAAACGGTCAGCCCCCACGTTGGCTGGGCGGCTCGCTTTCCGCCACGGGTTGGCGCTGCGGGTTCAGCTGTGTCCAAATCTCGGCGTCGCGCCGGTAGACGTCAGGGCGAAATTGCAACCTGCCGTCGGCATCCGCGAACGCGGTCTGATAGACTACGAATATCGGCACGGGCTGCGGCAGATCGCGCCGGGTGGTGCGGCCCGTCTCGATCGCTTGATCGATCGCGTCGATCGGTTGCTGCATCAGCAGAGCGGCCAATTCGCGCGGCTTCTCCACCCGGATGCATCCATGACTGATGCGCCGGTCCTCCCGGCTGAACAGATTTTTTGACGGGGTGTCGTGCAGGTAGACGTCGAAGCGGTTGTCCATATAGAACATCATCTGTCCGAGCCCTGAGTTGGGTCCCGCCAGCTGCTGGAGCCCGCCGTTGGGCAGCATGACCATATTGTGCTGCGCCAAATAATCCGGGTCGCGAATGGTCTTCGGCAGGATTTCGTCGGTGGCGATGTTCTGCGGAATGTTCCATGGCGGGTTGAACAAAACTCCGTCGATTGTGGTCTGGAACTCTGGGCGCTGATTGCGCAGCTCATCTTGGCCGACAATGACCCGCGTCGAGAACACCGGCTGGTCGTCGCGGTACAGCACGAGCCGCTCGTCGGCAGCGTTGACCCATACGCGGTCCGGCGGCAGGTGAGGCAGCCAACGTTCGCGTTCGAGGTTTACCGCGATCTCGCGCAAGCGGGTCGCCGAAGTCTTGCCGCCGACCCGGACGCCCGTGTGGAAATTCTGTAAAGCCTGGCGCAGCAGCCGGTAAGTCGGCGTCGTCGGCGCTAGCGCTTCGATCGCCGCTGCGGGGTCGGGGCTTGCGATAGCCGCGTCGAGGGCGGCGGCGACGTCGATCGGCTGAGGCACCAAAGCCTCGTCGTCTCTGCGCCGCTCAACCGGCATGACGCCGCGGGCCAGAGAGCCGGCATAGGATAGGAAGGCGTCCGACAGCACCAGTTCCCGGTAAAGCGGCGGCAATGTTGGCGACAGCAGCAGATGGGCGTGAAACAGTTGAGCGGCGAGACCATGCTCGCCGGCATGCAGCACGGCATTCGTCAGTGAGTTCGCTTGCGCCGGCCGGGTCGTCCAAATTGGCTCGAAGCCATGCCGCGCGTAGAAGCGTCGTAGTAATCCGACGTTCAGCCGCTCACCGGCGACGACGAACTCGGGCCGGCTGTCGAGCAGCTTGCGGAGTTCGGTGTTGGCATATGCCGCCATGGGGGCGGACGGCGCCGGCGCGAACGTTCCGCCGGGCTCCTGCTCCGCCGCAAGAACTACCGGCGCGGCAAGCGCACATGCTGCGGCGAGTACAATCGCGCCGCCTGCCAGCAGTCCGACGAATGCCGAAAAGCCTCTCGTCGGGAAGCTGCATGATGGGAACAAGACAGCCTCACCGAAAGCATGAGCCCGGCGCAACTTGCGCTGCCGCTGGTCGAGAACGGCGGCGCGCGTTTGCGGTTCCGAATTGAGGTTGGGCAAAACCTTCACGCGATAGTCTCTCTACAACGATTGTGCCCACCAGAACGAAGTTTCTTCAAGGCAGTAAGAGGAGCATCTCGATTTATCGACCCTCGGGTATGGACTGCCGTCGGGATCCGCGCAGCGGAGCGCCGTGGCGCCCAAACCCGATTTGTTGCCATGGCGCAGGAACCAGGAAGCCCTTCGCCGTCAATCGTTGCTGTCAATCACTTTACAATTGTCCTATGGTAGGATTCCTTCAACTGTGGAGCAGGAAACCGATGTCGGACATCGAAAAAATGGCCCGCCGCAGGCAGTTGCGTAATGCCATGGTGGTTAGCGTCATGGCTTCCGCGGCGCTCCTCGCGGGATGCCTCCAGCCGCCGGCTCCCCCGCCGCCGCAACCGGTCGCCTATCCGGCCCCGCCTCCGCCGCCGCCTCCGGTTCCGGTTGTCCGCGGCTAGTCGACGGCGCGGTAAGGCAAGGACCCGGTCCTCGAAGATAGACCGGATGACCTGACCGCCATCGAGAGCGGCACAGGCAAGGCGAGAGAGTGCGTAAGCGAACCCGCCCGCGCTGTCGCCATTGCCTGCGCCTCTCCGGTGGCGGCTTCGGTCGTTGTTACGCGCCGCGAATGCACCTGCCATTGCACCCTGGCCTAGGAGCGGCCGAGAGCAAACAGGTGCCAATGACCTTCAGAATTGCTCCTAGGGCCTCACCGGGCGCCTAGCTGGGGCTGGGCCTGCTCGCGGCTCTAGAGGCTGTTGATCCGCGTGCTACTCGGCAGCAGGTCCTCCACAAACGTTGCAAAGGCTCGCGCCTTGGCGCTGGCTTGACGGCCGGTCGGAAACACAGCCCAGAGTTCCACGATCGGCAATGACCAGTCCGTCAGCACGGCTTGCACCGTCCCGGCATCGAGTTCAGAAGCAAACAGCCATTCCGAACCGCCGATCGAGAGGCCGAGACCAGCAAACACCGCCTCCCGGACCCCCTCCGCGACGCTGACGCGAAATCGCCCCGTCACAGTCACGGAGACCTCGGCTGGTCCTTTGCGAAAGGTCCACACCTGGCCGCCCTGGCGCTGGTCGTAGATAATGGCTTGGTGCGCCTGCTGGTCGGCTGGAGTTCGCGGCGTGCCCATCGCCTCGAGATAAGCCGGGGTGCCGACAACGACGGCCCGGGATTCGGCGATCTTGCGGGTGGTCCATGCTGAATCCGGCTGCCGCCCGAGACGCAGTGCGACATCAATTCCGGCTTCGATCAAGTCAACGTTCCGGTCGTCGAGAACCATGTCCAGATCAATGGCCGGGTGCTTGTCCAAAAAAGCAGGGAGACGGGGCACGACTTGCAGTCGCGCGAAGGTCACCGGCGCGCAGACCCGGAGTCGGCCGGACAACGTCGCGCCTGCACCACGAGCCGCCAGCTCAGCTTCCTCGGCCTCTTCGATCGATCGCTTGGCGCGCTCATAAAAGCCCCGTCCGGCTTCGGTCGGCGTCAGGCCATGCGTCGACCGCAGGAGCAGACGTACACCAAGCCGATCCTCCAGCTGGGCAATCGTCTTGGAGACTGTTGGCTGACCAACCCGAAGCTGCTTTGCAGCGCCGGAAAATGAGCCTGCCTCGATGACCCGGACAAAGGTCTCCATCGCAACAAGTCGGTCCATCGTCATTTCCTCGCGGAAGCAACGACACTGGTTTCAGCGAGATTAGCAGAAAAGCCGGCTCAGCGTTGCCGGCGGCCTTGTCCGCGAGGCGAGCGGACGTTTATTCCGGGCCGGCATAATCGTTAATCCGCCGCATCGGCTACCCCAGGCAGCATCCCCATCACCACTATAGGCCCAAGCCCAGGTCGGGGTTGCCTCGCCAATTGAACGGAGGATCCCATGAGCCGCTTTGACGCTTATCGCGACAGTTTCCCCAATGCCCGTCTCAGCCGTTCGCCGACTGGCGTTTTGGAGGTGGCGCTGCACACCGACGGCGGCACGCTCGTCTTCAACGGCCATACCCACGAACAGTTCGTCGACCTGTTTCATGCGATCGGCTCGGACCCGGATAACCGCGTGGTCATCCTGACCGGCAGCGGCGATGCTTTCATGGAGAGGATAACGCTCGACGGCTTCGATTTTTTCACCCCACGGGGCTACGACAAGATCTATCGCGAGGGTAAAAAGGTCCTGATGAACCTCCTCGACATCGAGGTGCCGTTAATCGCCGCGGTGAATGGCCCGGTCCGGCTGCATTCCGAGTACATCCTGCTCGCCGACATCGTGCTCGCCACGCCTTCGACGTTGTTTCAGGACAAGCCGCATTTCGAATTCGGCATCGTGTCGGGCGACGGCGTCCATCTGCTCTGGCAGGAGGCGATCGGCACGATTCGCGGCCGCTATTTCATCCTCACTCGCCAAGAGCTCGACGCCGAGACGGCCAAAGCGTGGGGAGCGGTCAACGAGATCGTCCCGGCCGACAAGTTGCTCGCCCGCGCCCGCGAGATCGGCGAAGGCCTCGCCGCGCTGCCGCCGCTGGCGACAAGCTACACACGCATCGCGATGACCCAGAAGCTGCGCCGCATCATCGACGAGGGCGTCGGCTACGGGCTCGCGTTGGAGGGCATCAGCGCCGCCGACGTGGCGCGGGCACACGCGAAATGATGGCGCCCGTGGCGGCTGGCCGGATGATGCGCGTTGGGTGACCGGCGAAACTCTTGCTGTGTCGGGTGGCATGTAAGACCGCTGCTGCTATAGTAAAAAGGCTGTCTTGGTGGCTTGTTCCTGCGCTGTCTCTGCAGGAGAAAACCTATGAAGACCGTCGCCGATCAGTTCGTCGAAACGCTCGTCGCCGCGAGGGTGAAGCAGCCCGCCAGACGACATTGGAGCTGCTCGGCGCGACAACTGCCGATGGCCTGATCGTCGCGTTTATCATTTTGGCGATGAGCTTCGGTCTCGTCGTTCCGAAGATGGCCGTCGACTATTTCAACGATTGGAGCAGCCTAAATCATAAGGCCGACGGGTTGATGAGCTGTTGGTTGAACAAAGCCCGAGACCTATCGCCGTGTGCGGTCTTCGTTGATGATATTCTCAAAGGCACCAAGCCAGCCGATCTTCCGGTCGAGCCAGTTGGACAGCGGGGCGTTGAGGGGAAGCATGTCGCAGGCCGTACATCCGATGATTGAGGCGCGCCACGATCAAATGTTTCCGGTGCTGGAGCCGGCAGAGATCGAGCGGCTGGTCCGGTTTGGCGAGCGCAAACCCTATCCTGCGGGTGCACGCATCTTCACCACCGGTGAAGTTGCGCCGGGGGCCTTTATCATCTTGGAGGGCCGGGCCGAGTCCAGCCAGCATCGGTTGGATCGATCCGAACCGATCGTGACCCATGGCCCGGGCTCCTTCATGGGCGAGTTGGCACAGCTTTCCGGCCGCCCGTCCCTGGTCGACGCGGTCGCCGTCGAGCCGGTCGAGGCGCTGGTCATCCCGCCGCGGCGACTGCGCGACCTCCTGGTGGAGGAGGCGGAGCTCGGCGAGCGGATCATGCGCGCCTTGATCCTGCGGCGCGTGGTGCTCCTCGAGACCGGGGGTGGCGGGCCGATCATCGTCGGCAGCACTGAAAGCGGTGATGTTCTGCGGCTCGAAGGATTTCTCGCGCGAAACGGCCATCCGCATCAACGGCTGGACTCGACGACCGATCCATGCGCCCAGGCGCTGATCGAGCGTTTCCGCATCGAGCCGCACGAATTGCCGATCGTGCTCTGCCCCAATGGCGAGCTGGTGCGTAATCCGAGCGACGACCAGCTTGCCCGTTGTCTCGGTCTCGTCAAGCCGATCGATCCGGACAAGATTTACGATGTGGTCATCGTCGGCGCCGGACCTGCGGGCCTCGCCGCCTCGGTCTATGCAGCCTCCGAGGGCCTGTCGGTGCTGGTGCTGGATTGCCGCGCTTTCGGCGGCCAAGCGGGCGCGTCAGCGCGGATCGAGAATTATCTCGGCTTTCCCACGGGCATCACCGGCATGGCCTTAATGGGGCGGGCCTACAACCAGGCCCAGAAATTCGGCGTCGACATGGCAATTCCCGACGAGGTGCAACGATTGCAGACCCAGCGTGGCGGGGGTGGCGAACGCTTCCTGCTCACGCTCGCCAATATGGAGCAGGTCCGTGCGCGTACCGCCGTCATCGCAACCGGGGCACAGTACCGGCGTCTCGAAGTTGACAATCTCGCGGACTTTGAGGGCTCGTCGGTACATTATTGGGCATCCCCACTGGAGGGGCGGCTTTGCGCCGGCCAGGAAGTGGGGCTGGTCGGCGCGGGCAATTCCGCCGGTCAGGCGGCGGTCTATCTATCGAGCCGGGCGGCCAGGGTTTGGCTAATCGCTCGCGGGCCCGGCCTCGATACGAGCATGTCGCGCTATCTCGTCGACCGCATCGCCGCCACGTCGAACATCGAAGTTTTAACCCAAACCGAGGTCACTGCTCTCGAAGGGCAAGACGGCATCTTGCAAGCAGTACGTTGCCGCTCTCACCGATCGGGGGGCGAGGTGAAGCGCGCGGTCCGCCACCTCTTCCTGTTTATCGGGGCGGAGCCGCACACCGCATGGCTGTCCGGTTCCGGCGTGACCCTCGACGGCAAAGGATTTGTGCGTACCGGCGGCAACATGGATAGGCCGCTCGAAACCTGCCTGTCGGGCGTCTTCGCGATCGGCGACGTGCGCGCCGGGTCGGTCAAGCGTGTTGCCGCAGCGGTTGGCGAAGGCGCGCAGGTGGTCGCCGCGCTCCACGCGTATCTGGCCGAAATGGGCGACAAGCCTGCGCTCTCCATTACCAGCGGGAAATTCTAACGTCCGGCGAATGCCGCCATGAAGACGCCATTGCGGCGTACCGCCCAGCGCTCGATCCCACCGATTGGGCAAACACCGCACAACGGCCCCCATCCCCGTTATTATCCGACCAGTTGGCCGCGTCGCCATTATCCGACCAGTTGGCCGGGTTGCCGCCGGGGTCGGCCTTCGGTGAATCGGAATGGTCGCGCCCGCTAGAACGGCTCTGGGTGCATGCCTGCACCTTCGACCATCCGCGGGCGCTTCCACTCTATCAGTGCGCCGGTTTTGTCTTCCTCAGTCGCCGGTTCTGTCGTTTATGCGTGGCGCACCGTCAAATTCGAGGACCCTCGCGACCGCGGCATCCTGCCACACTCGTTCAGGCATCCACGCTTACCGGGTCCCTACTGATAACCCGGTCCGTAGTCACCGTAGGGTTCCGGGGAGTAACCGTAGGGGCCCGGGGCGTAGTAACCCCAATGGTAGTGGTAGGGGTGGTAATAGCCCGGCCCGTAATACGGGCCGACGCCGATGCCGACCGGGCCCACCTCAACGCCGATCTGCGCGTTCGCGGGCGTCAAAGGAACGATGATCGCGGTCAAGGCTAACGCCCCGACAGCAGCAGATCCCATCCAATGAAACCGGCGGGTGTTCTTGGTCGTCGACATGGAATCCTCCATGTGTTGCTGAGCCAATTTACGACTCAGTCAGCCAACGATTACGCGATATGAGGGTTCCAATTTTCGGCACGAAGTTTGTAGTTATCTCGTCCATAATCGTTCATCGATCTTGGGCACTTGCGTCACGCCACTCCATCAACCGCGGTTCATTCGTCGTGGTTGGAGCCGAGGCATACAAACAGATGAGGCATACAAACAGATATAGCGAAACGCACAACCCGCGCGAACTTTGAGGCATGGTCTCCGCGAAAGGCCGGAATCGGCAGATTGCGTTGAAAAATTCCGAGAGCCGTTTTTGTCGATAATATTGAATCCGCTACCCGCCGGCAACGTAACGATGGTTCAACGGAGAAAGGGAAAGCGAAATTTCCTTGCGCGAAAATCTCTCTGAATTAATCGTCGACGAGTTTTTCAACACAATCCGCGCATCTCCTCCGCCAATCCCGGCGAAGCTCGCATCATCCAACCGCCTGCGAACGCTTAGCCTGGGCGGCGGTAACCGGGTCAAGTTGCCCTGAGCTGTCGTTCCTGACCGTACCACCGAGCGAGCCGCTCCGCAGGAAAGCGGACGATTAGATCCCGTGCGATCCGGGCGGCAACGATGTGCGCCTGAAAGGTCGCGCCACGATTGCGCGTCTCGCTATACCGGCAACTGCCGACAGGAAGCGCGGGCAACGCGAAACCCCGCTCGCCGAGGCCCAAGCCGACGGCAATAAGCGGGGGCCGATTTCTGCGAAGTCTTGCTTCGCACTCGGATCAAAGGCCGAGCTAAATCTTCGACTTCGCGCTTGATTGCCGATGCCAGGCGGTCGGCAACTGGCAACTCCCGGGTGGCGGACTTCCGGTTCGGGGCCGGCTTGAGCCTTACAATTACTCGATCACATCGTCGGCTTGCGCGAGCAGGACGGGCGGTGAGGCCGAACGCCTCGGGAGAACTAGCTCGGATAGAATTCGAGCCGCTTGGCCGTCATAGCTCGTATCTGATATTCAGGCACTGGCGCGCCCGTCGGAGCAGCCGTGGCATCGCCCGAAAGACCACGAAGTGCGGGAGTGCCATTCGACCACGGGCCCGATGACCTCTTGTCACTTGTATCCGCGAACCCGCTGGTCGTGCAATTAGCTGCGCTTCTACACGATATTGCCGACCGGAAGTTTCATGGCGGCGACGAGACCATTGGTCCACGCGTCGCGCGCTCGCTGCTGGGCAAATACGGCCTTCCCGATGAAACGATCGATGCCGTTTGTGCCATCATCCCGGAGATTAGCTTCAAAGGTGCCGGGGTAGCGGATGAGCCATCGACCCTTGAGGGCAAGATCGTCCAGGATGCCGACCGCCTCGATGCGATCGGCGCCATCGGGATCGCTCGCGCGTTTGCGTATGGCGGGCACGCCGGGCAGGTACTGTACGATCCTGATCTTGCCCCGGTCATGCACACGAGCAAGGAAGCGTACGGTTCAGGCCGGACCACGACAATAAGCCACTTCTATGAGAAACTCCTTCTTGTAAGGGATCGCTTCCACACCCCGCGGGCTTGGCAAATCGCACAGCAACGGCACGAATTGATGGAGGTCTATCTCCACCATTTCTTTGCAGAATGGGATGGCGTCGACGTAGTCCTATCGAATACCGCGTGAGCGGTTTAGTTCAACCCGGTCGATGACGAGGATGCGGTACCCTCCCGGCGGGCAAGCGTGGCGGAGGTGAGACCCGCGCATATGAGTTCTTGCTTCGTTCCTGTCAAGCCCCGAAACCGCCGGGTACAGACGCGGCAGTGCTTCAGCTTGAAATTTCGGTAAGGCCTGGCGAACCGACCCGCCGCGTCGCCGGGCGCCTGGGCCAGCAGCCGACGATAAGCCGCTTCCGCTCCCGGCAGATCGCCCTGACGCTCCAGCGCCTCGGCCTCTTCGATCGGCGAGGGTGGCGACGCCGCTTCCATCATGGATCAAGTCCCTGGCGATCTCGTTGGATATACCTATGGCCCTCTCGCGTGCGCGGGAAAAAACCAGATCAGGATCAAGCCATTGATATTCCATCATTCCGGGTGCAGAAAACAGCGAAATAACAGCGGAATAACAGCGAAAAAACAGCGAAAAAACAGCGGAATAACAGCGCAGGGAGGGTGGGCGACAGCTTCCGGCATCAGCGAGGCTTCGGCGGGCAAGCTTGGCGGAGGCGAGACCCGAATAGATGGGTTCTTGCTTCGTTCCTGTCAAGTTCCGAAAGATTCGACGAAGATGGTGAAACGGTTTTATTCATGCGCGTGGATCAGCCCGCGATCCCGAATGCGCGGTCGGTGCTCAGCCGCGGCTCAATGCGGAGGAGCATCTTATTACTCTAAGGGACTATCCCATTAGAATTCCATTCAATCGGTGAACACCATGACGATGCGCCCCATGGCAAAGCTTTACGCGGATAGCCCGACTCTTCTCGATCTCCCAGCAACTGGATTGTTGATGTGGCAAGGCGAGCCCCTGTTCCAACGACTTGTCGATTTCTTCGGGAGCTACCCGGTCCATTCGCTCCTATCGAGCGCAAGCCGCGCCCTGCTGTACAATTTGGTTCTAGCGCAGCGACCGCAAGCTGTCCTCGAAATCGGTACCTATTTGGCCGGCACGACCGAAGTGCTCGCGCGGGCGCTGTGGGAAGTTGGGGCAGGCCATCTCGATACGATCGATCCGTTTGGCGCAGAAACAGTGCCACCGGTAATCGCTGGATGGCCTGCAGATCTGCGGAGCCGCGTCACTTTCCACCCGGTCGACTCGGGCATGTTCTTCTGTAACGCGATCCCAGCGGCAAAGAGTTACGATCTGATTTTCATCGACGGAAATCACGAGCTGGAATTCGCGTACTTCGATCTGCTTTGTGCCGCCCGCATTTCGCGGCCGGGCGGGATAGTGGTGTTGGATAATGTCGACCAACCCGGACCCAAATTCGCGAGCCGCATGTTCTTGACAGCCAACCCGGACTGGACGGACTTTGGCGATGCCGTCGCTCAGCTCGATATTAGCGAACCTCTGCAACCGCCCGTGCCCGCATTTCCTGAGACTGTCTTTTATGTTTTGCGTGCACCATCGTATTATAGCGTATCGGCAATTCCGCGCAGCTTTGGCTCACTCGCAAGCGATCAGCCGGACTTGGCCCTGATTGAGCTGGAGCTCGCCCGGCCGGCTCGCGGCAGGGTCCATATCCAGGCCTATTCCCGGACCTTCGGCCTTCCAATCCCTGAGGAGCTTCAGGCAGCGGAAAGCTTTCCGATCGACGTCCCAAATCCGGCTCGGAGCGGCCCGGTCGGGTTCGATTTGAGCCGCCCGCTACACAGTTCTCTGACCCCCGAAGACGCGGGGGTGCCTCTCCAACGTCGCATCGAGGTCATCCTCGCGTTTACGTCGGACGATCCCGATGCCCGGCTGGCGTTGAAAGCGCCGCCGCGCCATTACCCCGCGAGGCGCTAAATATTGCGTTTCTTTTGCGCGGCGTTCACGATGCCCTGCCTCTACCATCTGCGGTGCCGCCGGTAACCGCGGTATGTCCGCTCGCGCTATTGTCGGCTTCTCTTGAGCGCCGATGTGTGGCCGCATTGTGGACAAGTCCGATCACGCCTTCGGCGATCAGGCGTGTCCCAACCCCATTAAAATGAAGAGCATCGAAGTCCTCCTCCCAGCACAATTCGTCGATTTCGCGAAATAAATCCGACCAGTCAAGATAATCGCTATTCTCAAAACCGCCAGTCTGTTGCGGCCACAGCTCAACCAGATGATTCAGGATAGGACGAAGATCCAGGTCGAAGCGTGCTGACTGGTCTATCTTATACCCGCGATCACGACACCACTCCTCGAAGCCGGATGGCGCCGCATCGGCCTGGTACGCCCGCCGAAGCGCATTGAGATATCCGGGAGCCAAATCGTCGTAGGGCGTCGGCCGCAATATGCCGTAAAATCGGCTGCCGGCATCGGCGCAGATCGCCCCGAGCAGCCCGGCCAGGGCCACCACTCGACGAGCGATCCATCGGTCGACGGATTTCTTGTCCGCCGGGAATTCACCGGTCAAGCGCGCCAGGAGGCCGCCGTAGCGGTGACCCGTCAATAATTCCTCGTGCTCATGGAGAGGCGTAATTCTCTCTCCATGCGAGAATGCAATAAATTCTCCAAGTCTTAGATACCCTTCTGTTAAGCCACACAACATTACCGTTGAGATGTCAAGTACGTTGGATTCTTTCCAGGTCATCGCTGCATTTAACCATTTTAAGAAATGCTCCGCGACTAATATATGATTTTCGACGGAAAATCCCCAGTCGGCCAAGTTGACCACCAGCAAATCAGAGCGACCCTCCAGGGTCGATAAAATCCGAGGCCAGTTGTTATAATTTGCGGTGGTCGAATCTCCCAACGCAACGATTATTTGAGTTATCGGTGTATTGTTCAGAAATTGATAAATATTTTCAAGAAATGCGGTAAAGTCTGAGACCTCACGAAGGTTGATCTGGTCAGCCAAAAGTTGTTTGGTGATATTCAGGACATTTTCTGTCTTGCTGTTACGAATTGCGATGTAATCTTTGCCACAGTAGGCTTCGGCCTGCCACACGACAGGCGGCGATTGCGTGAAATCTGCAGCATGCGCGGTCATTGCTCCAATTTGCTCAATGCCCGCAGCGCCTGTTCCTCATCGCATACGACGGGTTCGGCCGCGATCGGTCGGTCGCCCGGCGTGACGGCGTCAGGCGTGGGCGCCGCCTCGCCCGCGTATCGCTGGAAAAACAGGTCCATGACGCGGGCGACCGCGGCCGATGTTACATTCCGGCGATCTCCCGTGAAGACTTCGTGCGTGCGCCCAGTCGCCGTAATGATCTCATATGAGGGGAAATACTCGACATGAGCGTAGCTCTCGCGCGCCTCTTCGGCGGCGACGCGCAGCACCGATTTCGAGTAGGTCGTGGCCTCAATCACATGGTTTGTCGTCATGGTTGCCGCCAGCGGCACCGGCGACACAGTCAGAATGACGCGGGCTGCCGGATTGACCTCTTTCAGGCCGTCGATGAAGGCAAACAGCGCATCGGCCGTCGCCTTGGCGCCGAAATTGACAAATTCATGCCGGGCCGGATCGAAGGCGCCGACGCTGCACCCGGGACAGACCTGGAACACCGCGCCGTCGATCCGGCTGCGCCACGCCTCGGTCAGGCCAAGGGTAAAGATGAAGACGTCAAGGGTCTCGAACATCCGGCGGGTCGCCGCCAAGTGTCGCGCGCGGTCCTCGCGCAAATCATCGAGGGCAGGAAACCCGTCGGGTTCGACATGCGGGCGAAACGGGTCGTAGAAGGCGCCGCCATCCGCCCAATGATCTTCCTGCGGGTCGAAGCGGCCATAGGCGCGCTCGAAGAGCTGCTGCAGCTGAACCGTCGTGTAGACATTGCCGAAACGGGCCGGGAAAATCCCGTAATTCAAATCTTCCCGCCGCCCCTCGGAAAGCACCTCGGGCCCGGGCTCGGTGATCAGGAAATTGTAGCCGCGGCGCACCAACTGGTTGCGAATATGCTGCGCAAAACAGCTGCCGGCGCTGGCAACGACGGTTTGCCGATTGATGGACATCCCGGCCGGCATCGTCGGGTCGACCGCGACCGGTGCGATGCGCGCCACGGCATCGCGCCATTTCGCGGTTGAGGGCTGCCCGTTGTAGGGGCATGAGCTGCGCATCGGCATCCTACGCCGCGTAGGGGAGGGCGCCTTCTTATTCCACGGATCGGCACGACGATCAAGCAGAGGCGCCTCTGTCGGACCGCCGTCTCAAGGTGTCTCCTGCTCTAACCGAATCGCAGATATTGCGTTTATTTTGTGCGGCGTTCATGATGTAGTAGCCATGTTCCGAACCGACCCGGCGATGCGCGCCGCTTTCGAACTCGCCGACCGCGGCGTCTTCGTCGGCGCGGCGGCCCATGCGCGCCGGGTCCTGCGCACGGAATGGTCGCGCTCGCTCAATGTCGGCGTCCTCGACGAGATCGTTCGCTGGCATGTCGCCGCCGGCGATATGCTCGGCCTGCGCGAGGAGGTGCTCCCGGCCTATCTGGCGGCGGCGCAGCTGGCGAATGGTTTCGACGAGCGGGAGAGCCGCTCGCGGCACGCCTATTACCTGGCGCAGGACGTGCTCGATCACGGCGAGGTCGAATTGGCCGTGGAGCTGCTGCGGCTCGGCACCTCGCTGTCGCTCAATCCGATGCTGCGGCACACCGTCGGCATGTTCGACAGCTATTTTCAGCTCGGCGACGATGCGGTGCGGCGCGCCCACGTTCATCTCGACCCGGAGCGCTCTGCCTACGTGATCAGCTCGGTCGTCTGGGGCGCCGCCTACATCGACAATTATTTGAATTACATGGTGCGGTCGCTGCTGGCTCCGGGCAACCTGCCGGGTCTGCGCGATTATTCCATTTTTTTCTCGATCGTCACCACCCCCGAGGGACGCGAGCGCATCCGGCAACACCGCGCCTACGGCGACATGCGCGCCTACGGCCAGGTGCATTTCTTTTTGTTTCCCGAGGAGCTTACCGAGGTCGGCAACCCTACTGCCCCGGGCGACGCCTATTATCAACTTTACGGGGTCATGGACCACGTCTCGATCGCCTTTGCCAAGGCGCTCGGCGCCGGCATCTTTCTTCTCCCGGTCGACTGCATCGTCGCCGCCGGCAGCCTGCGCGGCATGGTCGCGCGCATCGAACAGGGCTACGAGGCGGTCGGGATGACGAACCTGGTCGCCAAACGCGAGCATTTCCTGCCGCGCCTCGATAAAGAGTTCGGCACTTCGTCGGTGCTCGCGGCTGCCCCGCGCCAGCTGGCAAATCTTGCGCTCACCTGCCTGCACCAGGAATCCTTCGGCAATCTGGTGACGCCGGCAAACCCGGACTTTTCGCTGTGGGCGCGCGACATGTTCTGGCCGACGGAAGGCGGCATCCACAGCCGCTGCCTGTTCGTCCATCCGCTCTGCGTGTCGGCAACGGCGATCGGCCGCGATTTCAAGCAGTGCTTCAAATGGGTGGATCGATACCTGGCTTCTGCTTTGTTCCCGGCGGAGGCCGATTTCGAGAAATTCTATCTCGTGCGGCACACCGATGAAGCATACATCACCAATTTCGCGACCGAGGCGCGCAAGTTCGCCAGCTCCGACCGGCCCTTCATTCCACTGACCTTTGCCGAGGGCAACCCGCACGCGCCCGCAATAAATCGCTGGTTTTTAACCCAGCCGCAACTGATTGCCTGCGACACGCCGATGCGGACGACCCGCGATCCGGATGCCGATGTCGCCGAGGTGCTCGGCCATATGCAGCGTCTCCATCCTCTTTGACACACCGGATCCTGGACATTCGCGCTCGCCGCGGCGGGTGCATTGACCGAAGAGATTGGTAGCGAGATGTATCTGGAAGATCCTGCTCTGAAGCCTGCCTTGGAGGCTGCCAAGTCGGGCGAATTCGCGGCGGCGGCATCGCTTGGCCGCCGCTACATGTGGGAGGAGCTCAACAGCTGCTTCGACGCCGATATGTTGAAGTTGATGGCGGACTGGCACATCACCGGTCGGGACCTGGAGCATCTGGGAAAAGAGGTTTTTTCGCTCTACCGGATGAAGACGGCGCTCACGCAAGAGAAAGACCTGCGCCGATTTCTGATCGCGCGAGCCTATGACCTCGGCCAGGACACCCTGGATCGCGGCGGGCTGGACGAGGCGCGGAGGTTCTTCCGGCTGGCGGCGCGGCTGTCCGCCGACCCGGTGTTTAGCCATGCGGCCCGGATGTTCGAGGCGGTGCGTCGGCTGATCGATGAGGTGCGGCGGGAAGGGGCACGCATCGACCCCGCGCCCGGCGCCTGCACGGTCGCGTCGGTGGTGTGGGGCAATGTCTATATCGACAATTATCTCGACTACATGGTCCGGTCGTTGCTGGCGCCCGGCAACCTGCCGGGCCTGGAAGGCAGAGATCTGCACTTCTCGATCCTCACGACCCCGGCCGGGCGCGCCCGGATCGAAGCGCATCCGGCCTACGTCTCGATGCGCCACTACGCCCGCGTTCACATCTTCATGTTCCCGGAAGATCTGACGGCAATCAGCGATCCGACCAACCCGAGCTACGCCTACTATCAGCTATACGGCGCGATGGACCATATGAACATCGCGTTCTGCCGGGAATTCGGCTCGCATGCGTTCTTCTTGCCGGTCGATTGCATCGTCGCCAGGAATACGCTGACGAACCTGCTGCACTACGTCGAGAATGGATATGACGCGGTTGGCATGACCAATATGGTGGCGAAACGGGAGCATTTTCTGCCGCGGCTCGACGCGATGTTCGGGGCCGCGCCCACGCTTGATGTCTCTGGCCGCCAGCTTGCCGATCTCGCGCTTTTATCTCTGCATCAGGAAACCTACGGGAACATGGTGATACCCGAAAATGAAAACTGGTCTCGCTGGGCGCGAGACATGTTTTGGCCGGTGCATGGCGGCGTTCATGCCCGCTGTGTCTATGTTCACCCGCTATGCGTATCAGGCCAAGCGCTGCGCCGTGATTTCGACATGATGTATAAATGGGTGGACCTCACGCTGGCGGCCTGCTTGTTTACGACCCCCGCCGATTACCCGCGCTTCAAGCTGGTCTCCAACACCGAGGAGGCCTACATTACCAACTTCGCCACGGAGCAACGGAAATTTGAGTCGACGAACCGGCCGTTCGAACCGCTGCTCTTCGCTGAGGGGGCGAAACCGACACGCGGCGTGCATCGCTGGTTCCTTACCCAGCCGCAATTCATCCCTTGCAGCCCGGCGATGCGAACTCACCGCGACCCCGATACCGATGTCGCCGAGGTCCTCGACCACCTCCAGCTCATCAGCCCACTATGATTGATGCAGCGGTTGCACTCGATGGCAAATGACGGTGGCGTAATGCCTCGTCGCTGCCGCCTGTGCAGCGGCATGGAATTGCAGCTGGTGGCGGATCTCGGAATGCTGCCGTTGTCTCGTCCGCACCGGAAGCGGGTTGGAGCAGAGCCTCGCTATCCCTTGGCGGTGCACTTGTGTGCGAGCTGCGGGCTCTTGCAGGTGGTGAACCCGATTGCACCAGAGCAGCTCTATCGTGATTCTGAAAACTACACGACGTCGTTTCAGGCGCATCCGCATGTAGGCGAGCTGATCGGTACGCTGCTCGCCCATACCGAGGCGGCCTCCGTCATCGAGATCGGCTGCAACGACGGAGCTTTCCTGGAAAGCCTGCGATCGGCGGGCTTCGGCCCGCTCACCGGCATCGAACCCAACCACCAGGCCGCAGAATTAGCCAAACAGAAAGGATTTCCCGTCTACGAGGCCATGCTGACCGAGGAGCTCGCCGGCGAGATCGGACTGGCGAACGGTCAGATCGATCTGGTGGCCGCGCGCCACGTCGTCGAACATGTGGTTGACCTTGACGCATTCTTTCGTGCCGTCCGCATTCTGTTGCGCCCGGATGGCTATTTCCTGCTTGAGCTCCCGCATGTCGAGCCGGGCCTCGTGGCCGGCAATCCCTGTCTGTTGTGGGAGGAGCACGTCAATTACTTTGTCGAGCCGGTTATTCTCCGCATGCTAGCCAAGTACGGCTACGTCCCTGAGGTAAAACGTCTCTACACCTTCGGCGGCGGCGTCATCGCGTTCCTGGCTCGGCGTGCCGCAGCGCCGGCTGAGGTCGGGTCCGCGCCGACGATGCCGCAGCGTGAGTTCGGCGAATACCGCGCACGCGTGGCTGCCTTCCGCGATGGGTTGCGGGAGGTCGTAGGAATTGCGCGGGCCGCCGGCTGGGAAGTCGGAGTTTATGGAGCGGCCAACCGCTCCAATACCGTCATCAATCATGCCGGCATCGGGGATCAGATCGATTGCGTCATCGACGACCGTGTCGACCTCGCCGGGCAGGTCTTTCCCGGTGTGCCGGGATCGATCCGGCCTCTCGTTGAGATACCGCCGCCGGATCGGGGGCTGCTCTGTCTGCTGGGTGTCGGAGCAGAGGCGGAGCGTAAGGTTTCGGCGCGCGTGCGGCAGCGCTTCCCCGATCTTCCCGTGGTATTCTCCAGTCTTGTGTATCCGCGCGACGGGCTCCAAGGCTTCCGCTGCGCGGCTGCTGAAATCCGCGCATCGCTCTTGCGTTGATTCGTCGGAGACCATCCTCGCCAATGCCAGCCCCCGCTTCCAACCCCACAGTGGTCGTCAGCACGCTCGTTATTGACCTGTCCAGTGCGGATGCGATCGAGCGCTGGTCTTGGGGAGCCGGGCACGACGTCAAAAATTGGTCTGAAGACGGTGCCGCGCTGTATTCGTCGTCTCTTCCGAATGCTCGGCTCGAGGACCTCCTCGTAACGCCCTCGATCCCGATACCGGAAGCCATCGCGTCGCTCGTTCCGGGTAGGATCGCAAGGGTTATGCTTGTCGCCCGCTCGGCGGGCGCGACGGAATTTGCTGCGGCTTATGTTGTTGAAGGCAGCGAAGCACCGCGATGGACGGTGTTCAAAAATATCGGAAACGAATACCGAGAGTATGTTCTTTACGTCGAGGTTACGGGCACCGGCGCACCGCATCATATCTGTGTATGGGGCGACTCGACGGGTTCGAACCTCGCCACGCTGCTTCAGCGGATAGAGATCGTCATAGAGGATCCACTGGATCGTGACCCTCGCGGCGATAATGCGGTCGACGGCGTCGTGAACGAGTTGCGGCAGTGGAGCTATGATAAATTATACAAGGAATGCGACGTCGACCTCGCCCGCATTGGTATCGGCTGGGCCAGCCGCCTTCGCACCAATCGGCCGAGTCGAGACGACTGGCTCGGTCGCGAAGATGATTATGTCGTTCAACTGCTCGATCGCGTCCAAGCGTGGCGCCGGACACCACCTCCTGGCGCCGAGGTATTTGCCCAATCCGAGCGCCGTGCCATCGTCAGTATTCCCGTGTGGGGTCGTGGATTCGTCCAATGCTTGACGGATATACTGCTCCCGTCACTGCTCTCGGAAGGGAACATCCCCGGCCTGGCGGAGCATGCAAAGATCCTTGTCTATATTCTCGCGCCGGCGTCTGATGCCGCGTACATTGCGGCACATGCGGCATGTGAACGCTTGCGGCGGTACGCGCACGTAGAATTCATCATCGTCGATGACCTTCTCACCAAACTGGTGAGCGACCACCCAGAAGATGGCCGCCGCTACTGGCTGTACGGAGCGCTGCATCAACTCACGTTGTACTATGCCAAATTGCTCAACGCCGACATTTTCCTTCTTAATCCTGACACGATTTACGCACAAGATTCGTTGGTTGGACTCTTGTTGCTTGGTGAAGCAGGGTTCGATGCGGTGGTATTCACCTCCTTGCGTCTCAAGCGCAACGCGGCCTCTCGGCAGTTCCGAGAGTATACCGACGAGGATGGAGCGATCAGGCTGAATGGCACGGATCTGGCCAACATCGCCGTGGAGTTCATCCACCCGGTCCACCGCCGCTCTTTCATGTATCCGAGAAATCATGACTTTCTGGCTCGGATGGTCAATCTTTACTGGGAGGTCCCCGGCGCGATCGTCATGCACGCCGCCCATTTGCAGCCGCATTTCATTTCTAATCGAGCATTAGCCCGCTTGTCGGGGCTCGATTTTAACACGGTCGATACGCGACTGATCTCCCGGATGTTTGCAACCCGGGAGGACCTACAGCGTTTGTACGTTCTTCCCAACATGCGCGATATCTCCTATTTTGAGTTCACGCCAGAAGAGCGGGAGTGGCCGCCGTCGCGGCAGCCATTTCCGATGGACAAATTTGCCGAGGCGTGGTTCTGGCCCGCCTGTACCCCGCTGAACGACTGGATCTTTCGTCAGAAAACCGAAATACCCTTGGAGAACCAACCGCACATAGGACTACGGTCGCGAGAAATCATGGATGCAGAAACCGCCTCGCTATTTGCCGCTATCGATCGGGCTCGGCCGGGCGTCGCAGAAACCCGTATTGCAATTGCAGGGACAAAAAACGGCGCTGAAATCCCCGAGTAGCAGCTCCCCAGGCTGCTCGGGCTGAATGGCTGTTCAGACGTTGCGTCGATCCCCGGACGCGGCGTGTTTTGGTCGCTTGTGCCGATAGCCGCGCCTATGGCAATGGGCAGCGACAAGCGCGACGCGATGTAGGAGCGTAAGAGTGGCAGAAGATTCAGTGGGGAGCGTCGAAGACGCCGCGGCGGACCTGAGCGAGGCGCGCGAAGTTATCCGCCGCTTGCGCAATGAGCGAGACCGCCTGGCTTTCGAGCGCGATGCCGCCGAGATCGGTTGCCGCCAACAATTGATGACGTTTTGCCGGACCGCGGCCGAGAGGAGCGCCGAGGAGGGTGATATCGTCGACGCCATCGCTTGGCTTGACAAGCTGGTCGCGATCGCGAGCGAGGCTCAAAAGCACCCTCGGCTGGCTGTCAAGGAACTCGACCCGGCAGACGATGAAAGACGGCTCGCGCTGATGCGGTTCCTGCAGCGGTCGCACACCGCTGCACTTCCATTTTCAGGGGACCGGCCGGGACGTCCCATCCTCATTACAACCGTCGCCTGCAACCGTTGGGAAGCCGAGATCCTTAGCCGGGTGCTCTGGCCCTGTCTGCTGGCCAAAGGCAATTTACCCGCGCTAGCTACGCGCGGTGAGGTGATCTATCAGGTATTCACGACGGCGTTTCTGAAACCCTTCCTATCGCGGTCGCCGTCCTTTCAACACATCCATCAGTTTTGTAATCTTCAGTTCGTACTGCTTCCTGGCGCGACCGTTTCGGATTTGCCTGCGGGCGGGCTTTATAGAGATGAGACGGCTCTGCTCAGCGTCCGGCAAGCAAGAGCAGCGCGGGCTGATCTTATCGTGCTGCTGCCCGACATGCTGATCTCCAATCAAGTGCTCGAGACCGTTGCGCAAAGCGCCGAGGACGGTGCTGAGGCGGTGCTGACGGTGCTTCCCTGCCTTAACGCCGCGCCGCTGGTGCCGCTGCTTCAGCAGTGGGCCGAGCAGAACGAGAACCTGCCGCTCGACGCCGGATCGCTCGCCGACACGGCGCTTCAGCATCTCGCGGAACGGACTCTAGCGCACGTGGCTTCGGCCGATAACGAGCGCTATTTCCCCGAGCACCTGCAGTTGATCTGGCAGGGGGAGGATGGGCTCGTTTTTCACGCTGCAGAGCAGCACCCGCTGTTCCTTGCCCACAGCGTCCTATCGGGGACCGAATCCCTACCGTGGACGCGCTTCGGGACCGACCTGGTTGGCAAGCTGCTGCGCGAGCCTTTCTCAGCGGCGCATTTAAACAAAAGTCTCGATACCTGTGGCGTTTATCTGTTGGAGCAGCCAGCCGCCCTACCGGCGGCGTCTGCCGTTTTCCACCCGTTCAGCTTTGCCGAGCGGTTCTGGCGTCGCAGCGGTCGGTTCGAGCAATGGATGTTCGAACAACCGGTGTATTTGCGGGGAAACCATAAAATACCCAATGTGACCTTGAGTGAGCCCGAACTGGCCGAGCAGTATGAACTCCTGGTGGACGCGCTGCGCGCCTATCACCCTGTCACCGCGGGGGAGGCCGTCCCGCTCTTAGCGGCGATCCCCAAAAACGCGCTCCCGGACCTGTTGACGGTCTCGTCGGCACTGCCTGTTGGGGTCCCTGTGGCGTTTGGTGAAGCCCGCTTCGTCGGCGTTTCCCGCACCGAATCCGGATTTTTGAAACTTGATCCGGGGCTTTACGCCCTCAGCATTGCCAAAACCGCCGGGTCGCCGGGTGATCCCGGGGACCTTGCGGAGCCGGCTGTCCAGATTTGCACGATCGCTGCCGACGGCCTTGACCCGGCAGAGATCATAACCGAGCCACCCACATCTGAGCTTTGGGCATGTGGCGGCAGCACGGTGATGATCAAGTCACCACCCGGGGGCGGCTGCATCATGATCACCGGCTACGGATACCCATCCACTACTTCCGCGATCGACATCCAGCGCGTCGACCCTGTCGAGAATTTAGCCAACGCCATCGCGCTGCCGCCATCCCGCGAAACCCGAGCCGGGCAGATTCAGATCGAGATAACGGCGCATGTCGAACGGTTTGGGGACCGTTCGGCTTCCGATTCCGAGTGGATCGGAGTGCTGGACTCACGGATCGAAGGATTCAGCATTCGGCCATTGGAGAAGCTTTCTGCCTCAGATATCCAGTACAGGGCAATTTGGCCCACCGGCCGTGAGACACCGTGGTCGAGTGGTGTCGAGCTGTGCGGAACGCGCGGCAAAAACCTGCCATTGACTGGGTTTGCGGTACGGCTGAGGCCGAATCTGCGCGACCGGTACGAGGTCGTCTACGAAGGCAGGTTCCTTCGATATGGTGGCGTCGGTCCGACACGAAACGGGGAACTTTGCCGGTCCCCGATCACCGACGATCCCCTCGAAGCGATCAAGGTTTGTCTCAGCGAACGGACCTCTTATCCTCTCGTCGGCTCGGATGACTAGGATCCTTGGCTAATGCTCACCGGTGGCTCGCGTCTCTGCCGAAGGGTAATGCGGACCGGGTCAGACGCGCAGATACAGTCGCCTGAACAGGAGCCGACGCGGCGCCAAATTTGAACGTCGGAGGAGGTCGTCTCCATTGACCATGCGCGGGAGCATCGACGGTGTCGCATACCAGATCGGAAAAGGCTGGGTCGTTTCCGGATGGGCCGTCGATACGGCTAATCCCAACTGTCCCCTCGACATCGAAATCCTCGATCAGGAGCGGGTCGTCGCTGCCGGGCGCGCCGCCGATTTTCGCGAGGACTTGAGAGCCGCCGGGATCGGCGGTGGGATTTGCGCATTCGCACTGCCGCTTCAGCAAGCAGAGACCCCGCACGGTGTGACTGCGCGACTACTCTCTCTCAAGGTGGGTGGCAGCGATATCTTTATCGGTTCTGCGGCGCTCTGCCTGCAGCCGCTCATCGGCGATCTCGATGCCATCGCAGGACTGTTTATTGACGGGTGGGCTTGCGATACGTCGAACCTCGGGACGCCGGTCGTGGTCGAGTTATTGGTCGATGGGCAGATGATTGAACGGGCCACTGCCGACCAATTCCGCCACGACTTGGCGGAATATGGTCTCGGCAGCGGGTGCTACGGCTTTAAATTTATTGTGCCGCGCCCTTTTGCCGACGGCCATCCTCACCACTTTTCTACCCGGATTGCCAACACTACGCTGGTACTTGGAAAAGAAACTGAGATAATTGTACAACCTCAACAATTGACCCCGGGGCTGCGCCGTCTTTACTATCTCCGAGAGGCCGCCCGCCAGCACGTTTCCGGTATCGACCAGGCTCTTTTGGAAGAAGGGCGGAGGCTGGGCGCCGCGACGGCGATACCGTCGAGCGATTTCCGGGTCGATAGTGTGCAAGTCACCCGAGAATTCGCAACAAAAGAGGGGCCCGCGATCATCGCTCCGAAAGTTGGCCCCGACGATCTGGCTTGACGATAGTAGTCGAAGACATGGCGACAATGCTCACCGCGCTGTACGACCTCACGGTGTCCCCCCTGACCTTCGATTTCGCCTATGCCGTCGTACAGGCCGAGGTGGAGCGGCGGCGGCGCGGCTGCGGCCATATAACCTTTCACGTCCGTCTGAAGGCAACCTCGCGGATCACCCGCGATCCGCTGGATGATGATCAATGGCGATTGCATCATGTTTTGTCGCCGTTAAGCCAGATGCTGGCGCGCCCATCCGATCTCTACATCGGCCCTGAGCCGGTTAGGGCTCGGGAGGTATTGTCGCGCGCTCACGGGCTGCACTGGCTTAGCGACGTTTTAGCCTTCGCCGAAGCCGGCGAAGAGGTGCAGGTTTTTACTGCCCATCCGCGCGTAAAGGAGGCCGTGAAGCAAAGACTACGAGACGTTGTGCCAGGACGGCGCCTGATTACAATCACCCTGCGCGAAGCTCGCTACCAGCAGCCGCGCAACAGTAATCTTGCCGCCTGGGCATCGCTCGCCCGCTCTCTGTCTGCGCAGGGGTATGCCGTTGCCGTGCTTCGCGATCACGAGCATGTCAGCGAGCCGCTGCCAGGCGATTGGGGCACAGCCGTCGCGCTGCCGGAGGCGGTGTGGAACCTCCATTGGCGCTTGGCGCTTTATGAATTGGCGTGGCTTAATCTGAGCGTCAATAACGGTCCCGCTTTCCTAGCTATCCTCGATCCGCACACCCGGTTCTTGATATTTAAGATGCTGGGCGATACCCCGGAAACCAGCCCACAGCACTGCCGTCGGCTTGGTTTTGAGCCGGGAGAGAGATTTCGGTTTATGAAATCCCACCAGCGGTTGGTGTGGGACATCGATGAAGCCGGCGTACTGCATGAGCGCGTCTTTGAAACCTTATCAGATCTCGGCGGAAACCGTTCCACTGCGGCGCTGATGCGACCGCCAGCGGAATCCATCGCGACCCCCGCGCACCCCGACTATCGCGGGGGTCTCCCAGCCCCCGAGCACATCGGACGGATTGCCCCGGGTCGCGTTCGGGCGGCCGCGGTAGAGCGAGCTGCGACGCCGCACCGTTCCACCGCCGGGCGGATGGGGTCGGTAGCGGAGTGCATCGTGACCGCCGCGCGTCGCGACTATCGCGCGGGTCTACCGGCCGCCGACCATCTCGGGCGAATTCCTCCGGGTCCCTTACGAACCACGGTAGCGGTAGAACGAGCCGCGATGCTGCTCGATGAAGATCGCGCACTTGAGGCGGCGTTGGCCCTAGGCGATGCGCCAGCAGGACCGGCGCGGAGCGCGCTTGCGGTGGCGATCGCCCATGCGCAGCCAAACCCAGAAATCATTGAAGCACTGACCCCTTTAATGAGTGGGGCCGAAACTCCGGATTGGGAGGCAGCGCTGCGCCGGGCCGCTATGAGGCCGCCCGTTGGGCCGGCCGCGTTGCCGCCACGCATCTCCCCCGAGCCCAGTGTCCTGGTCCAGGAGGTCGCCGGGTCGTGTCCGCCAGACGAAGCCCTACGCTGCATCGCGGCGGCAGAGCAGAACCGGCGGGAGCGTGGGTGTGAGTCGTTGCACCTCATCGTCATGCGGGGAGATGAGAATTGGCTCGCGGCGACTGCTCTTTTCCCCGCGATAGCAGCCTTTACCCTTTGCCCTGGCGGCTCGACACAATCGACCGCAGCTTCCGATCACAACATTGATTCCCTCATCGCTTCTCAGCCGGCGCTGGCGACGGTCCCGGTTCGAGCTAAAACCCAGTTCAAGTCATGGCTATTGGCGCAAGGCTTTGGCAAAGGCCATTACGCGGTGTTCGCCCCTACCGCGGGGGAGGATGCGTATATATGGGCGCGCGCGTCGGAAGCGGCCGAAAAGGGCGATCTGAGGATTGTCGATTGGTCAAGCTTGAGCCCAATTTGGCCTGTCGAAATGCTGGCGGCGCTATGTGAAGGGGCGGCTCTGCGGGTCGTTACAGAGCCTCTTGCGGTCGCTTTATCCGAACTCCTGGGCGTGCGCGTGACGCCTCCCCTGTCGCTGATCGGATATGCTCCTGAGTAGCGGTTGTGACATTCTCACTCGGCGACTGTCCGCGGAAGCGGCGTACCGGGAAGGGATCGCGGCTGACGACCCAGCGCAGGCGCTCGTCGCCCTATCTCGGGCGGTGTGGTTATCCCCCGACTTGCCCGCCTATCGCCTGAAGTTTGCCGAAGCTATCGTGCGGTTCGATGCAGCAAGGACCAGTCGGCCTACGACATCGCGGGCGCTGCGCCGGGCTGGAATTCTGGCCTCGCTGGCCCTGGTGCTTGCCGCTGGGGGGCGCGCCGCCGTCGCCGCCGAACCGTATGCCAGCGCCTGGCTGTTCGGATCTAGACCGCTCTGCGCCGCGTTGATGAGGGCTGAGAGCGCCTCGCCCGAACGGATGGACGAGGCGCTCTGTGCTCGCCCGCTGCATAGTGGGGCGGCGGCGTCGATTTTACGTGCCCTGTTGATGGGGGTGCAGATAACGGAACCGGAGCTGTTGATCCGGCTGGAAAGGCTGCGCGGCAACTTTCTACGCGCCGCATTATCAGCCGGCGCACGCGTGTTGTCGGGCCCCGCTGCAGAGTTTCTGGAGCTCATCGCCAAGCAGGTATGGATACAAGACGGCACACTGATCCGGCCGCCGGATCCCGATCTCGTGAAGCAGCTGGCGTCGGCGAGCGCCTCGTCCGCAATGATCCGGCTCGCGCGGCGCCTTTTCCCGGTTTCCGGCGCCGAGTAGAGGACCCTCGTCCAAACCGGACGAGATCAGTATCGTTCATGGTTGTAGCCAGCCATCCAAGAAGCGGGAGAACGTTGGTTCGTCGATCTCGAAATCGGTTCTCCAGGGCTCCTCGATGTTTTGCCGAGTACATGGCCCAGTGATCAGCGTCACGTCGTGCCCGATCGCTTCAAACACCCCGATCTGCTCACCCTGGACCAGAATGGCATACTCGACGTTGCCCAGTATGCAAAGTTTCGTACCGGGCTTGGCGAAACACGCGAGAAACATCGCCGAACCACCCGGTCCCGCGACGAAACGGGCGTGACGCAGCAGCCGCGCCTGCTCGCAGAATTCGAGGTCCTCCGGAAAGACCACTTGAAACCCACGCTTCTCCGCTGCGGCCTGGATGGCGGGTGCGTTGACCATCTCGTGAGCTCCGCCTTTGCGCCCGAGAAATATACGGTCAATTCCGGTTGGGCTGGAAAGGCGGTGATCCGCGCGGCGCGCCATCTCCCGGACGATCGGAGCGTAGCGCGCCGGCGATGAGGCGACATAGTCCCATTTGTAGCGCTCGTTCTGGATCTCGTACCACGGAAAGATGGCTTGGGCCGGGGCGCACCACAGCCGGCGCACGCGTGCGGTAGCGAACGGGGGGATTTCGACGATCTCGACCGGTTCGGGAAGCATCAATTCGAGGATCTCATAATGGCTTTTCGGCATTCCCGCCTCGACCAGCAAGGGAACCGGCGGTAAAACGCCCATCGACGAAGCGGCGATGTATTTAGGCAGGTACTCCCACATCCAATGGCCAAAGACGTGCCCGCGGATGCCGAGGAGATTGAATGCCTCGTCCAGCTCGACCGAAGCTGTGTCGCCCTTTGGCGTGATGATAGAGGCTCTTTCCGTGGTCGCCTCGAATACCGATGCATCGAAGTCGAGCTGGTCGTCGAAACTGGTTAGCTCATCGTCCTCGCGATCCACCAATGCGAGATCGTCGATTTCGATTATATTCGATCGAGCGCGCACCCTGGCGTCGCTCAGGCAAGTGAGGAACATTGAACGCGAATGACCATGAAGCGGCAGATGATTGCCTTCCCCGATCATTCTGGGCGCCGCAACGCTAAAGGGTTCGCGCGCAGCCGACTCCCAATAGGCTCCGACATGGCGTTGCGCCACTTCCTTCAAACCAGCCAGCCGCTTCACATGGATTTCCGCCTGATCGGGCAAGTGGGTCATCTTCTCCCGGTAAACTTCAAATCCGGCCGACACCCCGAGCTCCTCGATCAACATGCGTTTGGCCGACATCAGCGAACCTTCGTTGTCTCCGCGGGCGACGATCCAATCGATGAACTCCAGCGTCTTTTCCATCGGTTTTCCCCGGCAATCGGCCGATCTCGCGACGGCGTCATCCCAATTATCGTCCGCCAGCGAGCTTGCGTCATCACGCGTCGCGCCGCGCCGCGCCTTGACAAATCCCCGGGCGGCCCCCTATGCGATCCGCCGGAACCCGCTGTCTCCAATTAGGCGAAGCCATGACCGATTTTCGGCAGCGGTATGCCGCTTATGACGATTGGGCCAAGTATTACGACCTTGTGACGGGCGACCGGGGACCGATGGTTGCGTTCTATCGCAGCCTTGTCAGCGACAGAACGGGTTCAATTCTCGACTTGGCGTGCGGCACCGGGACGATCACGCTCGCGCTCGCGCAGTGCCTCGTCGAGTGCAGACAGACCTGGGGGCAATTCCGTATTGTCGGCGTCGACGAATCCAGCGAGATGTTGAAGCTTGCCCGAGCCAAGGACGCGCGCCCGGAATGGCTTCTGTGCGACATGCGCGTCCTGCCGGTCGAGGACACCTTCGACCTGGTAACCTGCTGCTTCAATACGGTCCAATCGCTGTTGAACGACAACGATCTAGTTGAGTTCTTCTGTTCCGTTCGAGCAATCGTCGAGCCGGGCGGCGTGTTCGCGTTCGACATCGTCCAACCCGACTTGCAATACTTGATCAAACTGCATTGGGACCATCCGGCGTGTGCGGTTACCGACGGGACGGGACGACGTCTCGAACACCGTCGAAACTATTCTTACAACCCGAGGTCGCGGATCCTCGCGATCAAGCACGGACTGATCGAGGCGGGTAGCGAGGCTGACGGCTCACTGGCACGCGTAAGTATCGAATATCGGCAATACTTCACCCCCGAAATCGACCGGGCTCTTGCCGCCGCAGGATTCGCCGTCCGCCAGCGCTGCGGCGATTTCGACAAGTCTCATCTCAACGCGGCCTCGAAAAAGCAGATCTTTGTTTGCTCTCCGTCCTAGCCTCACCTGCGGGGTGCGGCGCTCATGCCGAACGCAGGTGCTGGGTCCCACCTTGACGGGTCTCGCGGCGACCGGCTAGATGCCCGCTTCGACGGCTGTCCAATTGCCGGCGGCCAGGAGAAGTACGAATGCCTGATGTCGATGTTCTACGGGCGCGTCCCGAGACAATCGCGATCGAGGTGACGAGCAAATGCAATCTACGGTGTTCTTATTGTTACAAAGCCGATGAAATCCACGAAGCTCTCCCCGGCGCCAATGAAGATATGACCGACGCCATGATTGCTCGCCTCTATCGTTATTGTAAGGAGGCGGGCATCAAGAGCGTCAGTTTGTCGGTCGTTGGAGAAACCACACTGCACAAAGGGTGGCGCAGCCGCGTTAAACAATTCCTCGAGGATCCGGAGATAAAGACCCACCTGAACTCCAATTTCGTGCGGCTTTTCGACGATGACGATCTGTCAGCTCTAATCAGCCTCGACACATTGCAGATCAGTATCGACAGCCCTGATCTGGCGATGATGCGCAAATTGCGGAGCCGAGCCGATATCCGCACGATCACCTACAACATCGTCCGGCTACGGCAGAAGGCAAGGAAGGTTGGGCGGTGCCCGTTCATCAGCGTGAATTGCGTATTATGCCGTGATAATATTGGCCATATTGTCAACCTCGCAAGCTTCTGCCGGGAATTGGGAGTGAACCAACTGATGCTTTCGGTGATGGGCCGATTGCTGCTCTCGGAGACGATTGTGGTTGGCGAGCACAATCCGAACATGCCGGAGACGCTCGATAGTCTAGCCGGCAGCGAGGTGATTTTACTCGCGGAGCAAATTGCCGGCGCCGAGGATCTCTTAGCGGACAGTTCGACGGGATTGCACGTGGACGAGCGCTTGCGTGCGCGCATCGAGGCAGTGATAGCGGAGGTGCGGCAGGGGGCAACCGCCGCTGATGTGTCAGCCTATTTTCAACGGAGCATCGCTTCATCAGCCTGTCGCCAGCCATGGACCAGCCCGATGGTGATGGCCAATGGCGATGTGCTTCCGTGCTGCGAAACTGGGCGGGGAGGCCCGGTGGTCGGAAACCTGACGCAAGCGAGTTTGCCTGATATCCTCGACGGAGAGGCCCATCGAGCGGTCCGTGCCTCCATTCTCGACGGCCGACCCATCCTGCCGTGTCGCGTGTGCGATATGGCCGATCGGATCAGTTTTCCGGAATTCCGCCGCGCGATCGAGGCTTGGCAAGGCGGCCCCGACGCGCCTTTCTGTCAGCCCGCGACCTCACTTTGAGACCGTGACGACGCGGTTCGGTCTCTGTAGCGACGCTCGGAGCGATGAGCCGAGTCACGCCCAGTTTGCCGAGCTCGACGCGGACCTCGACGAGTTTCTTCGCACCCTCGATCGTCTGCTCCGCCAGCAGCGGCCGGATACGGCGAGCAATGCCGCCGAACCGCGCCCGATCGGCCCTCCGCCGGCGCTCCAGTTCGGCCAACATCTCGACGGAATGGGCGAGACGATCCAAATACATCTCTCCTTCCAGGCGCAGCCGGTCGATGGCGGTGCTGCGCTCCCATTCGAGGCTGAGCGAACTGTTGTTCGCGTGCACTCGATATCTCAACAACGGCTCCGAAATGAACCGCACACCCTTCGCGAGATAGGCATAGAAGGGTAGCATGATGTCTTCGGTGTTGAGATATTCCGGTGGAAACCCGAATTCCCGGTACAAATCCCGCTCGAAGCCCATGGCAGCGCCAAAGGACGCCGCATTGACGCCGTCTCGTGCCAGCGTTTTGAACGTGTCGTCGTAAGGCCCGGCGGGGTCTTTGTAGAAGCGGTTCAGCTCGGTCCCGTCCGCGTCGATATAGAGGACGTTGGCGGTAACCAGCGATACCTCCGCCTCGCGCCAGACCTTCACCATTTTTTCGACCATCGTCGGCAACATGGCGTCGTCGCCGCAGAACATGATGATGAAGTCGCCGTTGGCCAGCGACAAACCCTTGCGGAAGTTTCCGAAAATCCCAAGGTTGCGGTCGTTGCGGATGAATCGGATGTCGTCGCGGCCAGCGTGTTTTGGAAGCTCAGCCGCAATAACATCGGCCGTAGCGTCCGGCGAGGCATCGTCCAGGATGATGATGTCGAGCGGCGCGTAAGTCTGCGCCAATACGCTGCGCACGGCCTCGCCCACGAACCTTTCGTGCTTATACGCCACGCACACGACGCTGACGAGCGGCGGCTGAACAACGGTCATGACCGACATCCGACGAAGGCGCACCGCGCCGCGGCATCGAGGTGGCCCGCCCTCTCGAATTTTCGATGCCGTCCCCGCCGATGCATTTGGGACAGGTCGCGGTTCAGTGGAAGAAGCGGCGGACGGTGTGAATGACGGCGTCGATCTCCGCGTCGCGATGGGACGGATCGAGAGGCAGGCTCAACGTTTCGGCGGCCAGACGCTCGGCAACCGGGAATGCGCCTGCAACCTGGCCGCATTCGCGATAGGCCGGCTGAAGGTGGATCGGCGTGGGATAATGGATGTTGCTGCCGACGCCTGAGGCTTCGAGATGGCGCCGCAAGGCGTCGCGCCGTCCCCCGGTCACCCGGATTGCAAAAACGTGCCAAGCCGGCACCGCCCACGGGCGGGCCGTCGGCAGGACCAGACCGTCGAGATCGCTCAACCCGGCGCGGTAGCGCTCGGCCAATGTGCGACGCCGCTCGTTCCAGGCATCGAGATGACGCAGCTTGACGGAGAGCACGGCCGCCTGGATCGGGTCGAGACGGGAGTTGACGCCCTGAACGACGTGCCGGTCTTTCCGTTCCGCACCATAATTGGCAAGCATGCGCACCTGCCGGATCAGCGCCTCGTCATTCGAGACCACCGCTCCCGCATCGCCGAGCGCGCCGAGGTTCTTGGTGGGATAGAAGCTGAACCCCGCGGCATCGCCGAACGTGCCGCAGCGCCGCCCGCGATAGCGGGCGCCGTGCGCCTGCGCCGCATCTTCGAGCAGAAACAGACCATATCGGTCGGCCAGTGTCCGCAGCGGATCGATATCGGCGGGATGGCCATAGAGGTGCACCGGTATGATGGCTCGGGTGTCGGGCCGTATTGCCGCCGCCGCGGCCAGCGCGTCGATATTGGCGGTGTCTTCCTCTACATCGACGAATATCGGCAGCGCGCCGAGCCGGCTGACAGCCAATGCCGTGGCGATGAAGGAATTTACCGGCACGACGACCGAGTCTCCATGACCGATGCCGCGCGCTTTCAGTGCCAACGCGAGGGCGTCGAGCCCGTTGCCGACGCCGACGGCATGCGCGGCACCGCAGTATGCCGCGAAGGCCTGTTCGAAGCACGCGACCTCCGGTCCCCCGACGTAATACCCCGAACGCGCGACGCGCAAGAGAGCGGCATCGATTTCGACCTTGGCGGGCGAACGCGCCAGGTCCAGGTGCGGCACCGCAACAGGCGCGGTGTGCTCAATTTCCCAGCGCCTAAAATCGTCATATTCGTGGATGTAGTCGGTCGCGTCGTATTCTGTCGACGCGAGGACGCAAGCCACCGTGTTATGGCTTTCGAAGTCGCGAATGGCCCTCCAGCAGCCAGGCGGGACGATCAAACATTGATCGGGGCTGTCGAGTCGAAACACAAAGTGCTGCCCGCGTTTTTCGAGCTCGACCGTTACCGCGCCCTTGAGGCAGAGCATGCATTGCTTAAGCGTCTTGTGCGCGTGGAGGCCGCGCACGGTCTGTGTGGGAACATCAGTGATGAAGTAAAAGCGGCGGGGAGTGAAGCCCAGTTGGTCCGAGAATTCGGCCACACCGAGCACGCCAACCGCGCTGGTGAACACCGGAAGGTGGACTACGTTCGGAAAATCGTCGATGGAACAGCGGGGGATCAAATCAGCACACCCGCCCGCGTACCGGATCGGCGGCTCCGCGCGACGACTATCGTCGATGCTCCCATTCCCCCGGTCGATATGCAAATTAGTCAAGCCGAGCGCCGTCTGGACGAACATACGAGGCGAGAAGCGAGCTGTCAAAAGACCAATTCAGGGTCTTGCTCTACCACCTTCGCCTGGCCGCGGGCTGGGAAATACCCATATCGTTCTTGGCGGGAACGCTTCCTGAGGCTGGCCGAAGGCATGCGGAATGCGTTGTGGTCTCTTGCCCTCCTCCCTTGCAGCGTCGCAGCGACATGCGTGCCGGCACAGTCTCGGGGTGCAAAACCATCTCGCGAAGGCTGCAGGACGTGCCTGACGCGGTACCCTCTTGGCGCCGAAATCACGAGACAATGAACATCGATTGCTGTTAGCATCCCCGATGTCGGGGCGGGTTGCCGGCGGTCAGCCCGGCACACCCGATCAAGGCACAATGACGCGGGGTGGAGCAGCCCGGTAGCTCGTCAGGCTCATAACCTGAAGGTCATAGGTTCAAATCCTATCCCCGCAACCCTCTTGATTCGCTCTGTAGTTCCGGCAGTCGAATGGTTGCCGGGTTTCTTGCTGTCCGCGGCGAGCGCAAGGATGCCAGCAAGCTCGCCACGCAACTCGACTTGCAGCGCGCCACCCTCGGGCACGAGCCGGATCTCATCGATCAACGAGCGGATCAGCTCAAATGCCTCCGCCCGCGTTGCCTGATCTTGCAACGCCCCGTGTAACCGTTCGACCCGTTGCCGGTAGACCTCGGCAAGGTCAGGATGGATCAGGGGTGCGGGAGCATCCACCACGGCCAACTCTTGCTGCAAGGCCAGCTGGCGGGCCTCCAGCGTTATCAGTTCCTGCTTCAGCGAGCGAACCGGTGCATCGTCGTCGGTGATCAGCTGGACGATGCGGCGGATGCGACGCTCAATGTGATCAAGTTCATCGCCCTTGGCAGTCGCGGCGGCGTTTCCGTCCGCGCGCAGCCGGTTCACTTCGCGGTGACGTTCGGAGCCGCGGGGATCACCGACAGAAAAAGCGCAGAAAGCCGATGGGGAGGCCGACCGCGCTTGTCGTTGTTCCGGTTTGATCGGGAGAGTTAATTCAGAACAGCGATCGACCGTGCCCCGAATAGGATCGTATTCCCTTGCGAGTCAACCGCTTGAAGTATGAGAATGTGAGTTCCGTTTGTGATCGTTGTCGTATCGAGCATGCCCTGGAACCCGCTATTGGGCGGCGCCCGCGGCCAAGCCGCCTGCACCTCCGAAAGCGGTACGGTATCTGCCGTTATTGAAAGTACTTTCCTATGATCAATCAATACGTTGATAGTGGAGAGTGGATTGCTGCCAATCGCCCATCCCACGATGGGAAGCGCGCCGCGAAGGGTTTGGTTGTTCGGGGGTGACGCAATGTAACCGGTTGCGGCAACCGCGGGAGGATAGGTCGCGCGAAGGTTCGAGATGATGGTACGCGCATCGGGATAAGCGCCGGCAATGAGGAACGCATCTCCCTGTTGAACGGTGCTCGGAGGGTTGATCGCCGATGTGCATAAGCGGAAGTAGTATGTGGCATCGTCGGAAGGGCCCGTGCCGCTGCCTGCGTGCCCAAAAACGCTTGCGTAAGGCATCGCCGCAGGTGCGTACACGGTGAGGCCATTGCCGGAGGTGTTGACCAGCGCTGCCCATCGTTCGGATGCATGTATCGCGATGCCGCCAGCGCTTTCCTCCGGAAGCGGGGAGACGGTCGTCAACTGCCCGCCGGTCCAGGGAGCGTCACCACCGTAATAGACAAGCGATTGGTAAGCGCCGTTGGCGTATACCGCCGGGAATTCCTGGCATACCCCGCCGTGGACTGCGCTGCCGGAATACGTCGTCTTGTAATGTATTCGAAACGCTTGCGGAACATTTGGCACTGCAGTGATCCACTGTTCGATCGTTACATCGGTGTCGGCAACGGCCTTCCCCGAGCCTCCGCCCTTGTTGTCGGGGTACCATTCGAGCGGCTGTGTTTTGGTGTAGACGGTATTGTTGGCAATGCTCGATGACAATACTGTGCTTGGGTGATTGTACCGATCGCCTGCCTGCACGGGGTTCCATCCAAAGGTGCCCGTGCAGCCGCCGCAACTGTCATACGTGGCGTTCCCATCCCAGAGCGCAAATTGCACCTCACGTCCCTTGTCACGGCGATTGACGTAACTTGCGGTTCCTTTTTCTAGATCGGTAATCGCCCCGCCCCACGAAACGTCGACACCGATTTTTGCAACGCCGGTGTCGAGATAGAGCATCGAGCCGGTTTGATAGGTTTTCGTTTGGGCAACGGCAGCAGATGGGGTGCTCCCAAACCACCCGACCCATGCGACAAACAGCACCAGCCACCGGTAGCCGATGATGTCGCGGACCCAGCCGCTACACGACACCCCGGTGTCGATATCCGCCATCTCCCTCCCCTCCCCAAAAGTGCTCGCACTCAGATTGCGGCAAACCGTGCGCGCCGGTTTGTGGGCTGCTCCCGACCGAAGGGACGGGTTCAAGCAAGATATCAGGCGCATCGAGGCCCTCGGCAAACCCAAGCGAGTTTGACGCGAGCAGGTTGCGGGCTTCCTCATTAATTTTATCTGAGTTCCAGCTTGGTTTGGATCAACAGCTGACGCCGCCGAGCGGCGCGAGAACAACAGTCCTCGGAGCAAGACCTACTGACCCGCGCGACCGGGAAGGGCGGCTCAGGGGTCGCTTCGAAGCGTTCGTTCGCGGCGATCCGCACGGCGACAAGGCGACCCAAACCCGCCGTTAAGGGCGGCCAGGATGAACCGCTGGGTCGGGTCGAAGCCGAAAATTCGCGCCAGATTTCTGCGCGAGCTACGTGATTGTTCCGCCAACACCCGCACGCGGGTACGAAAATCTTCGACGTTGAAAACTCGCCTGCTTGATCAACATTCTCGGGGCACGGTCCGCCTCGTTAGCCTCGACCAGTGTGTAGGCTTCGTAATGCAGGTCGATGATGCGCCAAAAAAAGCCATTTCGGGAGGAAAGATGAAACAACTGAGCTTATTGGCTGTGGTGGTGGGCGCACTGATTGGTTCGATGGCGTGGGGACAGCAACCGTTTAAGGCAGCGGAGCAGGACGCGACGCCGTGGGTTCTCCACGATCAGAACGAGTTGTCGGGCGTGGCTGTCGATCTGACACGCGCAATCGCCGCCTTGAGGTCGATCAGATAGTTGTCGGCATAGGCAAAAAAGGCGTGCCCCTTGTCAGCGCCCGTCCCCTGCGCCGCGGGGTCCGACGGCGAGGTGAACTTCGGAACAACCTCGCTGGCAGCACCCCAGGCGGCGTGATCGAGCGTGTCGAGATATTCCCGAACCGAGCGCCGCGCCACTGCCAACTCCTGCCAATCGACCTCATCCGTGCTTGCAAAGGAGCGCTGCTTGTTGGCGTCAGCCGCGATCAAGCTGGCGTCGACAGCGAAGCCTTCACCATCGACCAGCCCCTCGGTCATCGCGCGCTGTACCACCATCTCGAATAGGCGGCGGAAAACGTCACTTTCGCGGAAACGGCCATGGCGGGTCTTGGAGAAGGTCGAATGGTCGGGAACGCGGCCTTCCAATCCCAGCCGGCAAAACCAGCGGTACGCCAGGTTGAGATCGACCTCCTCGCACAGCCGCCGCTCGGAGCGGATGCCGAAGCAGTAACCCACGATCAATATGCGGATCATCAGCTCCGGATCGATCGAGGGGGCGTCCGATTGTGCTGTAGAACCGCGCCAACTCCTGTCGCAGCGCGCGAGGTCGAGAAACCGGTCGGTCTTGCGCAGCACGTGATCGACCGGAACCCGATCCTCAAGGCAAAACTCGTAAAACAGCTTCGCCCGATCCTCGCCTTGCTGCCCCATCATCGACGTCGCCCCAAATCCCGCCCCAGGCAAACGGAATCACAGACACCTCCAACCTTCAATCCCACTTTTTCAACAAAATCGGCGGACTGAAGCCATAGCAACGACACTTCACCTATTCCAGCCCTACCTAGCCGGGCGAGCCGAGACTTGATTTTGCGTCAACAAGTGCTAGCCAGAAGCTTCCCGTGCAGCCTGCTCGCCTGGCCTTGTTCCCAGTGGGGAGGTTATCGGACAGGAGAACGCGTTCCCCGGCGAGCAAGGGCGACAGCTCATGCTGTCGCGAGTTTGGCCGAACGGGATAGCCAGATGACCGCGACGGTCGACAACGCGGTGGCCGATCTGCAGCGCGCCGTCGCCCGGAAACCTCTCGCCGATATTCGAAAAGGCGATGCGGCTATGCGAGGCGACGTTTGGACACCTCGCCGTCCATGGAGACGGGGATTTCCGCGCAGACTACGCCGGCTGCACTCCGACGCGGCGGCGTGAACTGGAATGTATGATTTTCACGACGTCGATCGAACGCGCGGCGGTCGCGGGTTTGCGCGATCAGCTTTTCGGGGGGATCACTTGACCGCGGATCTCACCGCCCGGATTGGCCTGGGTGTGAACGTTGATGTACCAATCGCCGGCGGTAAATTGCTGGGATTGCTCGGGCGTCAGCGTGGCTTCGCCCTTGATCGGGTTTTCCGCCGGGCTGCCCTGCTTTGTCAGCCAGACCATGACAGGTGTATGCCCGCCCTGGGTGGGCGGTCCGATGTGAAAATGCGCCATCGTGGCAGGACCCGACAGACCGCTATAGCTGATGACCCAGGCGACCACGCGTGTTGCCGGGTCATAGGTGATGTCGGCCGTGCCTGTCGCCGGCGTTTCCACCGCCGGCACTTCATGCGCTCCGCTGAGGGAAACCTTGAAGGACAGAGGTTTGTCTTGCGCGAACCCCGACCAGCCGAAACCCATCAGGCAAGCCGCAAGAAGCAGCGCCTGACGCGTGACCGCAAAATTCATCTTTGCCTCCTGCGATGACGGACTACCAGAGATTCCGGCCGATCATATCCCCTTGCAACGCGCTAAATGCTCGCTGATTGAAGCCGGGCGGCCTTTCGTCGCTGTTGGGGGCTCACCGAGAATGGCATAGTCGACGCTTGAGGCCAAGACGGACAGGTAAAAAGAGCCCGAGGACCACCTGATGCGATTTGTCTCGATCCGCGCGCGGTTGATCTTCCTTGCGGCCCTGCTGTTGGCGATCCTTGCCGTCGCATCCGTGCTGCTGATCGGCGAACTGGTGCGCGGCTCGCACGACCTCGCCGAAGAGGCCCGGCTGGTCTCGATCGTCAAGAACGCAAACAACGCCAGCAAGCATTTCGGAGATCTGAAATATTGGATAACCGACTCCGCGAAGACCTTGCTCTCCCAATCGCAACAGAATGCTGACGCCGCCAAGGCCCGGCTCGACCTCGACCTGAAGGCGATTGTACCGGTCGATCCGGCGAGCGTCGCAGCCATCGGACGGGAAGTCGACACCCTGACCGAGTTGGGACGGAGGGCGGCCGAGGCCTACTCGAGCGACGACAGCGACGGCGGCAACGCCCTGATGCAGCAGGCGCAGACCCATATCCTCAACGTCGATCAGGAAATCGAGCAAATCGTCGAGCGCTCGGAGCAGCAAGCGCTGGCGCGGCGCGATGCGTCGATGCGCCAGGCAGAACGCGCGGTCGACGTCTCAATTGCCGGCGGAGTTCTCGCTCTGGTCCTGGCGCTGAGCTTGACCGCGCTGATTGTGCGCTCGATCAACGCGCCGTTGCGGCGCATCGAGCACAGCATGGCCGCGATCACCCGGGGCGAACTCGACGCCACGATCCCGCCGCCGGGGCGCGACGAGATCGGGGCCATGGCGAGCGCTCTCGGCATGTTGCGAGACAGCCTGATCGAGCGCGACCGGCTTGAGCGCGAGCGACAACGCGCCGAGGCGGAGATCCGCGCGGCGCGTGACGCGGCCGAGACGGCGTTGCACGAATTGGAGGCGGCGCAGGCCGATCTCGCCCACGCGAGGGACGTCGCCGAGGAAGCGACGCAGGCCAAGTCGATGTTCCTGGCCAATATGAGCCACGAGATTCGGACACCGATGAACGCGATCATCGGGCTGTCCAACCTCGCGCTGATGAATGCGCCCGACTTCAAGCAACTCGACTATCTCGGCAAGATCCATACCGCCGGCGTGTCGCTGCTCGGCATCATCAACGACATCCTCGATTTTTCGAAGATCGAGGCCGGCAAGCTGACGATCGAGACCATTCCGTTCTGGGTCGACGACGTGCTGGGCAACGTCAATACGCTGATCGGGCAAAGGGCCAGCGAGAAAAAGCTGGAGCTGGTGTTCAGCGTCGCGAGCAGCGTGCCGCACGGGCTCCTGGGCGATCCGCTGCGGGTGAGCCAGATCCTGACCAACTTGATCAGCAACGCGGTCAAGTTCACCGAACAGGGGCACATCCAGGTATCGATCACCCGGCTCGACGAGAAAGACGGCCTTGTGTGCCTCGAGATCGCCGTCGCCGACACCGGCATCGGCATGACGCCGGAGCAGAGCGCCAGGCTGTTCTCGGCGTTCAGCCAGGCCGACAATTCGACCACCCGCCGATATGGCGGCACCGGGCTGGGCCTAACCATTGTCAAGCGGTTGGCCGAGATGATGGACGGCGACGTCAGCGTCGAAAGCCAGGCCGGGGTCGGGAGCACCTTCCGCGTCACCTTGTGGCTCGGCGTCACCGAGCGGCAACGGCCGCGGCAGGCGATGCCAGTCGCGATCACGGGGATGCGGGCGCTGGTGGTCGACGACAATCCACTGGCGGCCGAGATTCTGACGCGCAGCCTGCGCGAATTGCAACTCCGCGCGGACGGCGTCGGGTCGGCTCGCGAGGCCTATGCCGCGCTCGACCGGGCGGCGGCCGAGGACCCTTATCGGGTGGTTTTCATGGACCACTGGATGCCGGGGATCGACGGCGCCGAAGCGACGCGGACGATTCTACGCGACAAGGCGGGCGGGCCGCCGCCGCGGATCATCATGGTGACGGGCTTTGCCACCGAGGCGGTGCGTCAGGCGGCCGACGCCGCCGGGGTGGCGGGGTTCCTGACCAAGCCGATCACCCTGTCCTCTCTCTACGACATGCTGGTGGCAACTTTCGCCGCCGGCGGCGGGGCGCGGCGTGCGCTGCAGCAGGAGGCGGCTCCGAACCTGACCGGCATCCGTGTGCTCTTGGTCGAGGACAATGCGGTAAATCAGCAGATCGCGGTAGAATTGCTGGCGCGCGGCGGCGCTGCGGTGACCGTCGCCAATAACGGAAGCGAGGCGGTGGAGGCGATCACGGGCGCCGTGCAGCCGCCGCCCTACGACATCGTGCTGATGGACATGCAGATGCCGGTGATGGACGGCCACGAGGCCACGCGGGAGATCAGGTCGGATCCGCGCTACGACAGCTTGCCGGTGATCGCGATGACCGCGCAGGCGATGGCCGAGGAACGCGATCAGTGCCTGGCTGAAGGGATGAACGACCACATCACCAAGCCGATCGACCCGGATTTCTTATACCGGACCGTGCTGGCCTTCGCCGGACAGCGTGTCGTTCCCCGCTCCAGCGCCGCGAACGAGCCGCCGCGCGAGCCGCAGGCGACAGAGTCCGCTTCCTCCGAGTTCACCGAGATTGCCGGAGTCGATACGGCTGACGGCTTGCACCGGGTGGGCGGCAACCTGCGCCTCTACCGCGCCATGCTTCGGCAATATGCCGAAGACCAGGCCGACACGCCGAGCGACCTGCGCGCCGCGCTCGCCGCCGGCGACGCGAAGACGGCAGAACGGTTGGCGCACACGCTTAAGGGCGTCTCCGCCACCCTCGGCATCAAGGAAGCGAGCGAAGCGGCGGCGGTCGTCGAAGACTGCATCCGGCACGGCAGGCTGGAGGGGATCGACGGCGATGTGGCGGCATTACAGCAGAAGACCGAGGCCGTGATCGCCGCCATCCGGGCGGCCCTGGCGCCGACAACGCCCGCCGCAACGCCGGAATCCGACGATCTGGCGGTTGTCATTCCGCTGCTAGGACGGCTGGAGGGGCTGTTGGTCAACAGCGACGGCGCCGTGCTCGATTGCGTGCTGGAGGCGCAGGAGGTGCTGGCCAGGGTGCTGAGCCCGGAAGAATTCGCCGGGCTGACCAGGGAGGTTCAGAACTTCGCCTTCGATGCGGCGCTGGTGCAGTTGCGGGCGGTTGCCGCCCGCATCGGCGAGGCAGCCGCTGCCGGCGACGGCGACGCTTTGTGCGCGGTCCTGCAGCGGCTGGAAGCCATGCTGGCCGACGGCGATGGCGAGGCGCTGGATTGCGCGCTTGGGGCGCAGGAACTGTTGGAGCGCGCACTAGGCTCGCTGGAGGCTGGCGCCCTGCTCCGCGAGGTCGGCTATTTCGACTTTGACGCCGCCCTGATCCGGGTGCGCAACCTCGGCGCTCGGCTCGCGCCGGCGCTCAGTGGGGAATGAGCACCCATGCCGGACAAAACCATCCTGATCGTCGATGACACGCCGGCCAACATTGCCGCCGCGCTGGCCATCCTGAAAAATCAGTATCGCACTAGGGTGGCGACGAGCGGCGCCAAGGCGCTCGAACAAGTCGGCGCGTCCGACAAGCCGGATCTCATCTTGCTTGATGTGACGATGCCGGACATGGATGGCTACGAGGTCTGCGGGCGGCTCAAGGCCGATCCGGAGACCGCGTCCATTCCGGTTGTCTTTCTAACCGCCCGGACCGAAGCCGAAGATGAGGCAAAGGGGTTTGAGCTTGGTGCGGTCGATTACATTCACAAGCCGTTCAACCCGACCGTCGTGCGAGCGCGTGTGCATACCCACCTGCTGCTGCGCGATACACTGAAGCAGATCGAGGAGCGGAACGCTGCCCTCGACGAAAAGACCAAGATGCTAGAGAGCCTGTCGGTCAAGCTCTCTAAATACCTCTCGCCCCAGGTTTATGCGTCGATCTTCGCCGGCTCGCGCGACGTGGAGCTGGCTACCGAACGCAAGCGGCTGACGGTGTTCTTCAGCGACATTAAGGATTTCACTTCGACCACCGCCGATATGCAGCCCGAAGACCTGACGGCGATGCTGAATCGATATTTCACTGCGATGTCGAAGATCGCCTTGGCTCATGGCGCGCACATCGACAAATTCATCGGCGACGCGATGCTGATGTTCTTCGGCGATCCGGAAACCGGGGGCGCCGAAGAGGACGCACGGGCGTGCGTCCGGATGGCCGTCGCCATGCAGCGGCAGATGGTCGAGCTCCAGCAGGAGTGGCGCGCGAGCGGTTTCGAGCAACCCTTCGAGATGCGGATCGGCATCAATACGGGGTATTGCAACGTCGGCAATTTCGGCTCCGACGACCGCATGGATTACACGATCATCGGCGCCGAGGTGAACCTGGCGGCGCGGATCGAAGCGGCCGCCGATCCGGGCGGCATCTTGATCTCCTATCCGACCTACGCGCTGGTGCGCGATATCGTGCGCGCCGAGGAGCGCGGCAGCATCGCCGCCAAGGGTATCCGGCGCGAGGTTCGCGTTTTCGCGGTGGCCGGCATTCTCGATGATCACGATCCCGTGCCGGTCGCCCTCGAGTAGCCGGCTAGCTGTGAGGTTGCAATAGGTTGTCCGCTCGATCCGGGCGGAGGAAGCTGAGGTTGCGAAGCTTCAGTGATTTCCCCGAGGGGCCAAATGGACATCTGATCTTCCCCCGAAAAAGTGGACAGGGTTAGGCCGCCATTTGCTCGGCGTGAGCTGGGCTGATGTAGCCCAGGGCCGAGTGCAGGCGGCGGGAATCCCGAATGCGAAACCTGATGCGGCGCTCATCGGTTATGTCTGCGTCGCCGTCGATCATCGCGCGCTGGATCTCGGCGGCGCAGCGCATCGCGTCGACGACGCTGGCGAACTCCGCCAGCAGACCGTCGCCGGCGGTCTTGACGATGCGGCCGCGATGCAAGGCGATCTTCGGATTGATCAGCTGCTCGAAGTGCGTTTTGAGGCGCTCGTGGGTGCCTTCCTCGTCTGTTTCCATCAGGCGCGAATAGCCCGCCACGTCCGCGGCGAGCACCGTCGACTTCGGGTCTTTGGGGCCAGTCGGCAGGTCGGCAACCGAGCCGCGCTTCTTCCACTTGGCGACGGTCTTCGGATTGATCCCGTAGCGGCGGGCCAGCGCCCTTAGGCTCGCTTGACTATGTTGTATCGTTCGACGGATCGCCTCTGTCGTCGTGGCGCTGCCGTGGAGAACCTGTCCCATAGTGCATCCTTCCATTCTCCGGAAAATAATGCACCATCAAAACCCGGGATCAAACACCTAGTCCGGCGCGCAGATGGCCGCATCGTCGTCATCATCCCTCCAGCCGGCTTTGCGCAGACCTTCAAGGATGTGATCGCCGTCTTCCTGGCGCATCCACGGCATGCGTTGTCCGGAAGGGGAAAAACCAAACGGATGGCCCTTCAGAGCTTCGGCTTTTTGCAACGCCTGGCGCGCGTTTGTCATCTCGCCAAGCTGTCCGAAATTAGCAGCAAGAAAGTAGTAGCTGGCTGCGTTTTCTCCGCGTGATCGCATGGAGATATTCCCTGCTTCGAGAGCACCAGAATAATCACGCAAAAAAGTAGCATGCTTGTCCAAGATGCCAATGGTGAGAGATCATCGGAGTGCGCGGATCAAGCCGGAGGCCTTCTCGAATTAACTCCAGCCCTGCTTTGGCATCACCGGAATAAGTCAGGACATGCTCCATAGTGCTATGGACGAAACCGAGACTCGGACTAAATTCCAGTCCTCGCCGCGCTTCTGCTGTTGCCGCATCGTAGTCACCTTGCATAAACAACAAGATATGGCTGAATACCGCGTGAGCGGTCGCATCCATATCATCGAGGTTCACGGCTGTTCTGGCCAGCGGTTCGGCTACGCTGAACGCTTCCAACGGCGTCGCGCGACCCGTAACCACGTCACGGTTGTACGTACGTGTACGCGAGTCCACTGTAAGCGCAGGCCAACGCGGCATCCTGAGCGATCGCCCGCTGAAAGAAGTTGCGCGCTGTTTCATTGTCTGCCGCGCGGAGGAGGTGCTCCAGGTGCCAAATTCCGCGTTGATAGGTTTCCCACGCCGCCAAATCTTGCGGTCGTTTCCGCATCACCCGAGCGCGTTCAGCCTCGTTAATCGCGGGTAAAACCGCGGCCGTCACGCTGTTGGTGATGTCGTCCTGCAACGCGAAGATGTCTGTGACGTTCCGATCGTAACGTCCGGCCCAGATATGATTGCCTGCGACAATTGAGCCGACATGCGCATTCGCGTTCCATCCTTGCGTATGCTGCCACTCAAAACATAGCGCGCGCCGAGAGCCCTGCCGATTTCCTTCACATCGGCGGTGTGCCCCTTGTAAACGAAACTGGAATGCCGGGCCACGACGGACAGCCCACGGAACCTCGAAAGAGCGGTAGTCAGATCATCCACTATCCCGTCGGTGAAAAACTCCTGCTCTGGGTCGCTGCTCATATTGGCAAAGGGCAATACCGCGACCGATGGTTTGTCGGGCGGGGTCAGGGAGGGTCGCGGTGGCGCTTTCTGGGCTGGCTCGCCATCGTCCACGCCCAGCCGCACCCGAAACACCCCTATCTTCGTGGCGATATTCTTCAGCGCGGGTTCGCCGAGGTCGTCGACCTCCAGCGTTACCTTACCCGAAGCGTCCTCTCGTACGCGAGACGAAATACAGATACCGCCGGGCTCGGCCAGCGGTTCCAATCGGACGGCGACAATGACGCCGTCGCCGAGCAGGTCGTCGCCCTCAGGCACCACCTCGCCCTGATGCACACCGATGCGCAGCTTCACCCCGTCCGTCTGGGCGCGTAACGTTTCCTGGATGGCCATGGCACAGCGCAGCGCCTGCACCGCGCTTGTGAACTCCAGCAAAAAGCCATCGCCCGTGGTTTTGAACAGCCGGCCGTCATGCGCCGCGCCAAGCGGCTCGACAATTTCGCTGCGTAACGCGCGGACGCGAGCCAAGGTAGCAGGCTCGTCAGCGGCGATCATAGCAGAGTAGCCGACGACATCGGCTGCCAGGATGCCGGCAAGACGGCGCTTCCCCTCGCTCATACGCGATCCTCCGCTACCAGCATACGGCGCTCGCTTTCGGCGGACAATCGATGGCAACCCGATTTCTCGACCCGCGGCTCAGGATGCCGAAGGACCGCTTTGGGTCGACTTGGGCCGGCCAAATCGGGGCAGCGGGATGATCGCTGTATTGGCGAAGCCGCCGAGCACCGTGCGCTCCTGCACCGCCCGCTGCTGATCGCCGGCCCTGGCACAGATCGTCGAACGCCAGCGGCAATCTGTTGCCAACCTGATCACGAACGACAGCGGAGACACAGATCGCGCCGGACTCGGCGAGGCTCTCCAATCGGGCTGCGATTTCACCCCATCACCGAGCAGGTTCTCGCCGTCAACCATCACATCGCCGACATGCGCCCGATGCGGAATTGCATCGGCTCGTCGGCGGTAATGCCCGCATTCTCTGTTGCAATCGCTGCTTGCACCGCGACGGCGCATTGCACGGCATCGACCGCGCGCTGGGTCTCTTCTGGGTCGCTTTGACTCGTGCACCCAAGGGCAACCAAACGGCGGCTCACGGCGCAACCTCGCCGTCTCCCGCGCCCGATGAAGGACCGAAGTCCATCAGATTACGTTGAAAAAGTCGGGTTTGAAGTAGTCGTGGTGGCGGGGCTGCGAAGGCAGGAGATGAATGCCAGGTTCGCCGGCTCAGATTGCTGAGGTCGGCGCCGGTGTGGGTATCAGCT
>Ga0073928_10000424_pt1 | contig 99931 bp, 87 predicted proteins | sample PaiPotPPA55metaG_FD_76969 | JGI IMG/M metagenome (GOLD analysis project Ga0073928, IMG submission 76969) | Iron sulfur acid spring bacterial and archeal communities from Banff, Canada, to study Microbial Dark Matter (Phase II) - Paint Pots PPA... ... | reverse complement strand
AGCAAAACGACAAGAGCGAACCTTGTATCGCTGCGCTCATGCGGGCGACGATTGCTGACGCGATTGCAACGGCCGTTGGTCAGCGTTTCGCTGCAGCGCACAAATTCGGAAGCGATTGGAGGTACAGCGGACATGCCCACCACGCGTATGGCGTATCGATCCGACGCGAATGACCCACAGCGGACGAACGCCAGGCCGAATTGCCGCACCGCAGCGAAGCTCCTGACTCCCGGCGGTAACGCGGAAGGCGTGGTCAAGGCTCGTTGCAGGCACCTCTTGTAGCTACCTTTCGTCAAGGCTTGAAGGAAATCGGGTACATGATATGATTTCGTAAAGAAGCTACTTGCGAGCCGAGAGCGCCACCGGCTCGGCGTCTGCTGCACACAAGAACGACGACGTAGACATGTCGAAAGAACCAAAGAAGCCGGCTAAGCAATCCGATACTGGCGTGAAAAAGCGCAAACCTGCGAAAATAAAGAAGAAAATAAAGAAGGAGAAAGCGGAAGTCAGCGATGATGAGCTGAACAAGGTCAGTGGCGGAGTAAGATCTACTGCTTGGGTAAAAGATAGATAGGATTTCGAAAAAGCAGAGAGACGTCGAAGAAGCAGCCCAAGACAGGCGTAAACGGGTCCAAGCCTGTCGCGAAAACAAAAAGAGAAAAAAGAGAAAGTGAAACTCGGCGATGACAGGTGAATAAGGTCACGCGAGCCAGAGTCCAACGCTACTATGTTCGAACGAGGTTTGACGTGTCGTGCGCCTGCTCTTCGTGGACAATATAGGTTACAACGATATCCACGGCCAGCCGGAATTCGATCTCCAACCGCATGCCGGTCTGATGTCGCTGGTGGCGGTGGCGCGGCAGGGCGGCCACGCCGCAGGAGTGCTCAATCCGAAGTGGGAGTTGACCTGCGGCCGCTTACGGCTCGATGAGTCGTTGTATGAGGAATTGCCCGAGAGCATTGTCCGCCACAACCCCGACGTAGTGGGTTTCACCGCACTCGGCTGCAACTTTGCTCTGGTCATCAGATTGGCGAGCCAGCTGAAGCGTCTGCTTCCGGGTGTGCCGATCTTGCTTGGTGGTCCTCACGCGACCATTCTGCACCGGGAAATTCTCGAGCGGTTCGAGGTCTTTGATGTCATCGCTCGCCACGAGGCAGAAGATACGCTGTTGCCGCTGCTCGAAAGGCTCGACGGTCGTCGTTTCGGTGATCTCCCGGGCGTCTCCTATCGTTCTGCCGGCGGCAATATTGTTTGCAATCCTGGCAATCCGCTAATTGGCGATCTGGACACGCTGCCGCACCCCGCATACGACGCCTATCCGATCGCCGAATACGGTCTCGAAAAGATATGCCTGGAAGCGGGTCGAGGATGCCCGTTCAGCTGCACCTTCTGTTCAACGGCAACGTTCTTCGGGCGGCGCTATCGGCTCAAGTCGACCGAGCGGCTGGTCGGCGAGATGGATCAGTTGAACGTCGCCTACGGGTTTACGGCATTCCTCCTGACCCACGACCTATTCACCGTCAACCGCAAGAAGGTCCTGGAGTTCTGCGAGGCGGTGCGCGACCGCAATTATACTTGGTCGTGCTCTGCCCGCGTCGACTGTGTCGACGACGAATTGCTGCGTGCGATGGCCGGGGCCGGATGTCGCGGCATCTATTTTGGCATCGAGACCGGCTCGCTGCGCATGCAGGCGCTCTCGTGCAAGCGCCTCGATCTCGAGCTTGTCGAGCCAACCATAGCATTGGCGGCCCAGTTAGGAATGGCGACGACGACCTCGTTCATCACTGGCTATCCCGAGGAAGAAGCGGCTGACCAAGCTGCGACACTCGATCTTCTCGGCCGCCTGGCCCTGCGAGCCGACGGTAAAACCATGGGCCAGCTGCATATGCTGGCACCCGAGCCCGGCACTGCGCTGATTGCGCAGTATGGGTCCCGGCTGCAGTTCGACGGACAATTGATCGATTTTAATATCCCGTTGCTTGATGCCGCCGATGAAACCATGGTCGCGCAGAATCCAAAGCTGTTTCCGAACTATCACTATTATCCGACGATGCTGCCGCGCGAACGCCACCTCTTCGTAATCGCCAGCTTCAATAGTTTGCACTCGATCGCACGAGTGGTCGCGCGTTATTGCCTGCGGGCCTTCGATAGCCGGCTAAGCCTGATGAGTGATGCGGCGGATGCCTGGCGTCGAAGCCAAGGCATCGCGGCGTCGGCTGTCGACATGGAATTTTTCATCGCCTTTATGGCCGCGAGTTTTGGCCGCAGCCACCATCTCGTGTCGCTGCTGCGCTACGCCACATCAATCCTTGGGGTGCGGCTCGCTGCCAAGTCGCACCGCGTGGCCACTGGCATACTGCAGCGGGATTCCGAACTTCGGCTCGCCCGCTGCAGCCAGATCCTCACCGATATTCATGATTGCCCGGCGCTGCTGGCGCGAATCACGCGGACACCGGACGATGCGCTGCTCGAGGAGCAGGAGACAGGCGGGCTGACCTGCCTGCTGATCAAGGCCGATTCGGCGAGCGACGAGATCGCGACCTTCAAGCTTGACCGCGATACCGCCTCCGCGCTGGCCAAATTCCAAAAGCTAAAACGCTACACGGAGTTCCGCCGCGAGACTATGAAAAACGGCGCGACTGCCGCATGGAGCTGGTCCGACATCCGCCAATTATGCGCTGATGGCGTGCTGGAGCTGGCTGCTTAGCGTTTATTCGTATTCGGAAACAGCTGTTCGCCATGGTGGACTATGTATTATGGCGTTGATTTCGAGCCGAAACTTCAGCAAGCGGCGTGTATGCCAACAGCATTTTTAAAGGTGCCGGACCTGGCGATCTGCCGAATTCAGTTACCGACAAATTTCAACCTCATCGCCAACCTGAAGACCTCGCGCGCATCGGGCAGCCGGTGACGCCGTTAAGGTCTGAGATTGGAAGGCGCAATTGGTCTTCCCGAAGCCCTCAATAGGAGTCGCCGCTGCCGCCTCAAGGGAGCAAACCCGGCCGAGATGCCGGTGATGCAACCGACCAAGTTCGAGCTAGTGATCAACGTCAAGACTGCGGGCACACTGGGCCTAGCTGTGCCACCGACGTTGCTCGCAGTTGCCGGCGAGTCGCCGAATAACCGCACGGGTGCGGACAGTTACAACCCGAGCCGCTTTCCCAGCACTTCGAGAGCCGTCGCCACCAATAGGTCTGGGTCTTTCCCAAGCTGCCGGTAAAATTGGGGATTGTTATGCGCATCCATGCCGCGCTTGAATGCTTTGGTAGCGTCTGATCGATCAAAGAAACGTGCCGCAATACGGAGCACACCAATCGTCACCAGCTGCCCACGCTGCACGTATCTTGTCGGTCTTCGTCGTAGGGATCATTCCCCACCGCTTTGCATGATGACCGTGCGACCTCTAGCCGAAGTGATTGTTAAACTCAAGCATATGTGTCAGCGGGTGACCTTAGATTGCGGATTCCGACGAAGTCGCCCGGGCATTCCGAGATGATGTCGCCCGGTATTCCGACATGATGTCGCCCGGGTCCGGCGCCTCGCTGGCGGATAACTTGTGACATTGGCTTGCGGGTTCCGGGAAGGGAAAATTCTTGCGGGTGGTCCTTCGGGGGTGTAGATTCAGCCCAAAACTCACATCGCGAAGAAGGTGTCCATGGAAGAGCACGTGGCCCTGTCGCAAGGCAAACAGCCCGAGGTCCAGAACGCCGAGCAAGTCAGGCAGGAACTGTTTGCTTTTGAGGCGCCATACCTCGAGGAACACTTGCTGCGCGACCGGGTCCTCAGTTCCCAGGACGAGTACCGGAAGGCGTTCACCGAATTGAAAAAGTACCTCTGGTTGTCCGCCCTGACGGGCCGGCCGCTGCCGATGACGAGCCGGGCCATCGACGATGTGTGGCACCAGTTCATCCTCTTCACCGTCGAGTATCACCGGTTCTGTGACCGGTTCTTCGGCCATTACATGCACCACACCCCCAGGCCGTCTCATGCGCCCCAGCCGGAGGACGGCTCGATGGTGAAGGAGTTCTTCCGGCTTTACAAAGAGAACTTCGGGCCGGTCCCGAGACTATGGGTGGACGGCCAAACCCGAACGAGCGAGGCGTTTTTTGGCGACACCCTTGCCTTGGGCTCACTCGCGCCGGCCCCGGGGCCGCGCTGACGAGCCCCTTGGCGGAGTTCGTGTGCAACGTCCGACTTTTTGAAAGGAGGCCGTATCATGGCTGAGACCCTGGTGAATCAGGAGCGCTGGAACGAGATCGTGTCCAAGGCCTGCGCCGACAATGCCTTCCGCAAGCGGCTGCTGGCCGACCCCGCGGCGGTGCTGAAGGAGCACGGAGTGCAGGTTCCGTCGGACCTTCAGTTCCGGGTGGTGGAGAACACCGACACGGTCCGCAACCTCGTTCTGCACGCCGAGCTACCCGCGGCCGCCACTGCGCACGAACCGGGCGGCGCGCTAATAGTGGCGGCCGACCCATCAACCGCGGAACTCTCCGACGAGGAGCTGGAGCAGGCCTCGGGCGGGTTGTTATCCTCGTGCTACGTCCCTCCATCGCGGTATTGAGGTGCGCCTCTAACCAATGCGGACGAGGTAGCGCCTTCGCCGTGATCAGCTTGACGCCGTTTGCCGCGGCGCAAGCGATCGACGGCAGACGCGAGGCCCGGAACACCTCATCGGTCGTCGAGAGGGGTTCGCAAACGGCCGTTCGAGCTGGAGCTGGCGGCCGTTCCCAAGATCTGTTTTTTGAAAGGGGGGAATATGTCAGCAGTGGAAGAATACCGGCAGAAGAACAGGCAGTGGGCTCGAATCTTCGCCAAGGCGTGGAACGATCCCGACTTCAAGAATCGCCTATTGGCCGACCCGGCAACCGTCCTGAATAAGGAAGGCATGACGGTTCCCCCAGGCACCCAGATCAAGGCCGTAGAGAACACGGACAAGGGGTTCCACTTGAACGTGCCGCTAAAACCGACGACCAAAAGACCTCTTCGTTTTGAAGAAGGAGAGAATTATTCCAAGGCGCGGCCAGAGCTTCTCCACGACCCTGCCGCCGTTGGTCGCGCCGCTGCCAAGTCCCAGGTCCCCTGGGCGGGGAGCGACTGGTGCTTTTTTACACACAAGGTATGGTGTGACGGTGCGCTACGCCAGCGGTTTCTGGCCGACCCGGTAAGAGTCATGGCGGAATATGACCTGCCGGTCCCCCAGGATGTGGAGGTCCGAGTGGTTGAGAACACCCCCGACGTTCGCTACCTGGTGTTGCCGGCCCAGCCCGCTGAACCAGGGGGCGGCGACCTGGAGCAGCAGGCAGCTGAGGCCATTCCGCAGTGCCAGTGCCCATCGTCGCGCGACCTGAACCGCAGCCGCGTTGGCGTCCTCGGGAAGAATGGTGAGCTGTTCGCCTTCCACGAGGATGTCTATCTGGAGATCGGCCCGGACAGTCCTTTCCTCAACGGGAAGCCACCGCTCACTCGTTCGGAGGCGAATTCGCCAGAAGATGGTCGCGGTTGAGCGGGTTGCCCAGAATTTGGTGATCCAGTCTGTGTCGTCCAACTCGCCAGGGCGACGAGGTGTTCAACAGGGCGTCGGATACGGCCGGCGCCGCACATCTTCGGCGGCCCTCTCGATGCAGTCCGCGATCCCGTCACGGCACAACTGCCTTCTGTCGAGCGCCTCAAACAGTGACGCCGCGGAGAGGAAACCTCGCATGGCAATACGGGTCCGCCTGTCCGGGTCCTGGATCACCTGCTCCAGACACCCGGCCAACATCTTCACGTCGCGGGGGTCTTCGACGAGGACGCAGTTCGCTTCATCAACAAGTAGCTGTCGATACGGGTTCTTGCTGGCCATCTCCTTCGAACAGAGCAGGCAAACCCCGTACGACAGCACCTCCAGCGGGACCGTGGAGAAGTGGTAGGCGATATCAAACCCCCTCTCCAGGTAGCAGGCAATGTCACAGGTTTGGAGGAAGCCCGGGATGCGCCACTGCGCGACCGGGGGGAAGATCCAGCTCCGCGCTGAAAGGTCGGGGGATTCCAGGACGAGCGTGAAGAAGCGCTCGAGTGCCTGCGGCCATCCCGCCACCAGGGCCAGCAAATTAAACTGCACGCCGCGCCCGGCCAGCTCGGCCAGGGCCTGAAGGAGATCATAACTACCCCTTTCCGTCCCTACTTTTCCGTACAGGCCGATGGTGGGGAGGTCCCTGCTGAAGGGCTTCTCGTTCAGCTCACAAACCCGTTCCAACAGGCGCCTGTCCAGGGGGAATGAGAGGAGGTGCTGGGCCGAATGTTTGTGAACTTCCTCGACGTGAAAGGGTGCCGAGAATGGATATGCTTGCTGGAGAGGCAGGTGGCCCCTCGGGACCCGGCACTTCGTGCCTGGAATGCCCAGTTCCTCGAGCGCCTTTCTCGTGTCGTCCCGGTCGACGGTGAAGACCGCCGTGGCGGAGCTCGCCATCCAGACGAACGCCTGGCGCAGGTCCGGGTGACGCGCCAGGTGGGAGAGGTCGCTGCCGGCGTGGAGGATTGCGTGAGGGATGCCGCAGGCCTCGGCCACTTGCGCAGCCACGATGCCATAGGGCTGAAAGTACCAACCGACAAGGAAGTCCACGCTCACAGCCCGCGCCACTTCGAGGGCCTTTCCCAACAGCCGGGAGCCATATGCTGGCGACTCCGGGGCGAAGCCGAGTTTACCCATGGGAGTGATGGGGTGGCGATGAAATCCGGGTTGCTGGCCACCGCCGGCGAACTCCGCGTCGCCGGGGAGGAAGAGCTGCCGGTAAAAGGGTTCGACCTCGTCGGCATTCGTTACGAGGTGCACCTCATGGCCGCGTCTGGCGAGCTCGAGGCAGGTGGCATAGGTCACGCGGGCAACGCCTCCCTGGACGGGAGGACATTTCCCGATCACCAGGAGCCTCATGAGCCCTCCTTTCGCCCCCGGCACTCGCGCCGGCGCCCCGCCATGCCGAACAGTCGGGCAACACGCGTCCGCAGAGATGTGCTGAAAACTAACTTTCAGGCCCGGTGGAAGGTACACGCTCGTGACCTTCCGAAGCCAAATTGCGCTTGGGCGTTGAGGTCACACATTAACATCCCGGGCCCTAAGAAAACTCTTGGCAAAGCCCGGCTTGGGTCGCACTCCTCTGCCTTTTAGCATGATATCCCTGAACATTTCAAACAGCACGAACTCCCGCACGAATGCTTTCGATGACGCGGAGGCTGCTTGGTGGACCAGCTCACGACTTGAATCGCAGCAACGACAGAAACGTTGATGCCACGCAATCGCTGCGGAGGGAAACCCGCGTTTGGATCTAAGAATCGAGTCAGGATGAAGAGTGGGGGTCAACGAGAAAGCGATGTGCCGTAAGACATACTTGTTGATCTCAAGCTCCGGAGCGATCCGAAAACGGTAAGGAACTCGCCGAGCGGCTTCTAAAAACTTGATGTCCAGAAATGGAACCCTCATCTCGACCGAAAACGCCATACAGTACTTGTCTAATGGTTCCAAGTGCCCTTGGACCAACTGATCCCCTAACAACCAGTCAAACATCCTTGTCTGAAACTCATGCCTCGTGCGTATCTGCGACAGCTCGGTCACGAATCCTACGGCGTCCGCACCAGGCGTCAATCCCGAGCCTACAATAAGCCCCATTCGCTCTCGCAGATTGCGCACGTAACCCCGCCAGTTGTCGTGTTCAAAGTACCCTCCAAACAACTCGTCCGCACCTTCACCACAAATAGCCACTTTGTGTGTCCCACACATCGCTCTCCCTAGGAAGTACACCGGCAAAGCGAAAAGTTGGGAAGGTTGCTCTTCAATCCATATCGCTTCGGCAATCGCCTCCACGTATTCCTCCCACCCAACAACGACTTCCTGGTGCGACAGCCCAAGCGATTCGCACGTGCCGCGCGAGATCAGCGTGTCTACTGAATCTCGGTCCGTGGACACGGTGTATGCATCCACGGTGTCGGTGAAGGTTGCAATGAGATTGGCAAGTAATCCAGAGTCCAGCCCCCCTGAAAGGGGTAAAGCAACACTCATATTCCGTGGTAGATGACACTGGACTGCATCGATCAACGACTCTTTGATCAATCTGATCGCATCTGGCAGTGATAAAGTCTCGTCTACGGCAGTGGGCAACTTATAGAATGCTTTTGAGACAACATCGAGTCGGCCATCACGCTGATAAATCGCAAGCCAATGTCCGGGACGGACGCTTCTAATACGTCGAAACAGCGTGCGATCTCCTAAGGGGTATCCTAACAACCACGTATCAGCAAGTGAGGCTTCATCCACTTCGCTTGGCACTTCCGGGCACGAAAGGACCGCCTTGACCTCCGACGCAAAACACAACCTGGTGAAGTCGTCGGAAAGGTGATAGAAGAGAGGCTTGATCCCTACGTGATCCCTGACGAGATAAACATATGGCCCGTCAGCCAGCGCAAATGCAAACATGCCCCGAAGCTGTTCGACGCACGCGATTCCGGACTCCTCGTACAGATGCACAATTACTTCGATATCACAATCGCTTTGAAAGCGATGCCCTCTCCCAATCAACTGCCGTCGAAGCTCGTCTGCGTTGTAAATTTCACCGTTACACACAAGTACGATGCTGCCTGTTTCGTTGAAAAGGGGTTGATGGCCGTGAATCGGATCCACGATCGCTAACCGGCGCGCACCTAGGTGCGTCCATGGATTGGGAGAAAACGAACCCTGCCCATCCGGTCCCCGATGCTGAATCGCGACTAACATCGCTGCAAGCGTGTCGGGGTCAGCTCGCCCAACAAGTCCTGCAATTCCGCACATAGATGTCCGCCAGCCGATGGGGCCGCCAATCTTGTTGAGGAGCTAAAGACTCAAACTGAGCGATCGGGCTTCGACACCTGATCACTCTTCATCCCTAAACGAATTTAGGTCTATTCCCATCGTGTTCGCGAATGCTCTATATCGGTTGATGAATAATCTGGTCAAATCAGGGAACTGTTCCTTTAGATAGTCCTGATTGACAGCGAGCGGAAGTATCTCATGCAACCGTTCACGCATATGCTTGGCTAGATTTCTTTCGTCCAATGCCGCGCAGCTAAGGCCAATGGAGTCTTCAAGTAACTGAAGCCGATGATACCATCTGGCCGGCAGATAGAGGACATCTCCTGGCCTGGTCACACAATGAGTAACGATTGGCGTTTTAGACGATAAATACGTTTTGAAATCAGGACTTCCATCATCATCAAGATCGACGTGCTCGTTTGGACCGAAGATGTACCATACTTTGCTGCCGTAGATCTGGGCGTGGATGGCATCGGCATAGGAAGCGTCGCGATGTAAGATTGTTATTGCGTCTTTCTGACCGATCCACAGTGATATGGTATTATCGAGTACTAGACCATACAACTTGTGTTTGAAATCGTAGTGACGTTCCGGGATCTCCTTTATGTCGTCCAATAAAAATGGGCAGTCATTGTGAAAGTACCACTCTTGAATGTAAATTGGGCTAGTGCCTGGGGCCGGACGTTTTACCAAACGAATGAATTCCTCCATCGTCACAGGTTTAGATGCCGTCGGCGAATGGGTGTTTGTTAGCACTCGCGCATGACCGCACTTCTCATTTAAAAAATCGAGGTTCCACTTATGCACGGCTGGCCAGTTGTGAATCGAACCTTGGAGTAAGACAGGCCTTTGCTTGTGTCGAAATTCCGACTCGAATTCTTCCAATGGAAGACCTTTTCGCACTTGCAATTCTGGAAACTTGGAGACGATCTCATCCTCCATCCCTTCACGAAAGGCTTGTTCAATTCTATCCTTCACCTCGGGCTTGAAAAACAATGCAAGTGCGTTTTTACCCATAGCGTCCCTCGTCGTGTCACGACCTGTTCGAAGTCGCGTTAGCTAGATTCAGAAATCCAGGAGATGGCATGACGATAGCCGGTATTAACAGGCTGTTCCGCGCGGAACTCTACGTAAGGTCCGTTCTCGGACATGCGCTCACCTGAGACAGACACGCGCTCGCTCTGCGACAGCGCTGATTAGCGCGGTCCGGAGCCCGCTGATTATGCCTCAACTGGCGAGCCGGTCAAAGGAAAAGGCTTGAAACGACGTACACAGCGGCAGCCGCGACACACGCCTTCCGGGCGCGCTCAAATCAAAAGCGCAATCCTCAATCCCGTTCGGGGGTGACCGGGCCGGCTGCGGCTCGGGAAGAGCGGTGGGCAGACCAGAGACGAAGAATGCGCTCCACCGTGCCGGTATTCGAACGATGCTGGCATTGGTGCCGATCATCGACCAGCCGAACGATCGCGCTCGTCGCGGGGCTCGGGCCTGCTGGCGCTCCGCCCCGGATACCTGCCGCTCGTCGGTACGGCGCTGCTCTTCAAGCTGATGTCGGTGCTGGACGGAGTGGGATGGAGAAATTGCGAGGGCGACGCCGAGCGAGTCGAAAACCGGAGCGCTGCTCGACACCGTCGGAGACTGTCCTTGACGATGTGCAGACCCTGTGGAGAATGCATGGGTCGCGCACGTCCTGACGATCAGGGATGCCGCGTTCGCTTCGATACGGCCCCGCTCCCGCTGTCTGATAGCGCTCGGTCTTGAAGGCGTCCAGTGACACAGGAGGAACTCGCTCGCATCGTCGCCCAAGCGAGCCCAATCTGGGAGCGACTCGCCTCCGATTCGTTCGAGCCAGAGCCAGAACACCTGCGCCAGGACGAGCCGCGGATCCGCGCTCGCCTAAACCGCTGGTGTCAGGTGGTGGCCAGAGGGGATTGGGAACTATTCCGGCGGCGCTTGGAATGGGACGGGTGGGATGTCGATCGGGTACACGCCGCGCTTGGCACGGGGCGCCTTCGAGAAGGTCGGGATCTGCCCGCCTGGGCCGGGACGCTGGCGGAGGTGATGCAAACGACTGCCGAGTTCCTTGGCGAGTCGGCAGGCCGATCGGGGCCGTTGCCCATCGATTCCGCAGATCCGCTGCCGTTTGAAGACCTGCTATTGCCTGCCGTAATGGCGGCGCGACGCAAACTGCTCGCGCACCTTCATTCTCCCGATCTGCCGCGCGACCTGCTTTCGCAAGACGCCTACTTGGCGCTCGAGCGCAGCTTACTCCGGACGCTCACAACCTCCTGTGGGCAAGTCCTGGCGGCGGAATTTTCTCGGCTACATCCCGGTGCGCGCACCGTGTTCAAGCCGGGAGACGATTACGGCACACCGCGCAGCACCCAGCACCGCTACAAGACGTTCGTGACCGAATTGCTGCGAGGCGGGCTTGCGGCTCTTTTTCGGACTTACCCCGTACTCGGACGCTTGGTCGCCACAACCATTGATTTCTGGGTTGAGTCGACCGAAGAATTTCTACGCCGCCTTGAGCTGGATTGGCCCGCCATTCGGCGTGTGTTCGAGCCCAGCCAATCGCCTGCACCCGACCGTCGCCCTACGCACCCACCCATAGTCGCCTCAGTGCGCTGCAGCCTTTCTGATCCGCACAATCGCGGCCGCCAAGTCATGGCCCTCACATTGTCGTCGGGACAGAAGGTCATCTACAAACCCAGGGACGTCAGTCTGGAGGCTGGCTATTACCAGTTGGTGGCATGGTGCAATAAGCAGGCGGGCCTTCCGTTGTCTCTCCGCGTGGTGCGGGTTCTGCCTTGTTCAGGCTATGGCTGGATGGAATGTGTGGAACAGTCGCCCTGTGAAGATGACGCGGCGGCGCATCGCTACTACCAGCGAGCGGGAATGCTCTTGTGCTTGCTCCACGTCTTGGGAACAAACGATTGTCACTTCGAGAACATCGTCGCCAGCGGCGAGGAACCTATACTGGTGGACGCGGAAACTCTGCTGCATCATCGGGCTGGACTCATGTTGGATCCAAGCGAGGCGGCCGTGGATCAGCAGTTTCGGGACTCCGTGCTTCAAACCGGTCTGTTGCCTCAGTGGAAAATGGGTCGAGACGGCAGGTATGATCTCAGCGGTTTGGGCGGCATCGGCCCACAGCAGTTTCCGGTTCGGCAGGTGCGGTGGAAGGCCGTGAATTCCGATGACATGCACTTCACTTATGAGGCAGTCCCGAAGTTTGGAGCCAATGTGCCTGCCTTGCGTGGTGCCGAGGTGTACCCGAACGATTTCTCGGAAGAGCTGACTTCAGGATTTGAGCAAATGTACCGCTTTCTGATCGAGCAACGCGCGGCCGTGCTCGCTCCTGAGGGTCCGCTGGCGGCGCTTCGGATGCAGCGAGTGCGGATTCTGTTCCGCCCGACAGTGGTGTACGGGCTGCTCCTGCGAAAGGCTGCGATGCCCGAATACCTCCGCGATGGGGCGGACCTCAGCATCCAACTGGATTTCCTTAGCCGTACCTTTCTGACTGCTCCCGAAAAACCCAACACCTGGGCTATCGCGCAGGCCGAATGCCGCGCCATAGAGCAGTTGGACATCCCGTACTTTACGGCCTCGACTGGAAGTGACGTTCTCACGATTGGCTCGGAAAGCATCGACCATTACTTCAGTGAGCCCAGTTTCAGTCAGACTATTTCCCGGTTGCTGAGGCTCGGCGAGGGAGATCTGCGATGGCAAACGGGCATCATCCGCGGAACTCTCGACGCCCGCGTCGCTCGGCCGCCTCACGGGGCCGGGGCGTCGCCGTCATTCCGATGCTCGGCGGACCACACGAGGGAGAACTTCGGGTCCTGACCGCCTCCGAGTTGCTTCAAGAGGCGCAGCGTATCGCCGAGGAAATCAAGGCCCATGCTCTCGAAGCGCCTGACGGCCGCGTCACGTGGATTAGCCTGCAGTATATCCCCGGCGCCGAGCGTTTCCAGTTCCAGCCGTTAGGTGAGGATCTGTACAGTAGCCATTGTGGTATTGCCTTATTCCTGGTGGCCTTGCACCACGTTGCTGGGAATACAGAGTACCGTGACCTGGCCTTGGCCACCCTGCGAAGCGTCCGGCGCGTTCTCAACACCGCAGACGCCGCCGAGAAACGGCAAAATTGCTCGCGACGTCGGTATCGGCGGGGCAACGGGTCTTGGCTCCATCATCTATGCGTTGGTTTCAGCCGGCCGGCTGCTCCGGGACGCGGAGCTCCTGGAGGATGCTGGGCGCGCCGCTCACTTGCTCACACCCGAGCTTATTGCTCGCGACCGGCAACTGGATGTGATGGGGGGTGCCGCGGGCGCCATCTTGGGGCTGTTGGCGCTGGCGAATGCGACCGGAGAGGAGGCGGTTATCGCGCGGGCGGCGGCTTGCGCCAGCATTTGTTAATCGAGCAGCGCAATAATGTTCGGGCTCCGCGGGCGTGGAAAACCGTCGCGGAAAAGCTCCTGACGGGTTTCGCTCACGGAGCCGCCGGCATCGCCTATGCCCTGCTGCGACTCTTTGCCGTAACACGTGATCGTGCCTACATTGAGGCGGCCCAAGAGGGCATGGCTTACGAGCGCAGCGTGTTCTCTTCGGAAGCTGCCAACTGGCCGGACCTCCGATTTCATCGCGAGGGAGCCGCACCCGAGTTCAGCGCCGGCTGGTGCCATGTGCGCTGGCGCGCCTGGGCGGCACCGCCGTTGTCGAGAACAAGGCAAACGTGGAAGACGTGGCGGTCGCCGTTGAAACCACCAAGACCTGCGACGGATGGGACGTGGACCATCTGTGCTGCGGCCACTTGGGCCGGATCGACGTGCTGCTGACGGCAGGTCAAAAACTTTCCCGGCCGGAACTCTCGCAACTGGCACGAGAGCGGGCGGCCTGGGTAGTCATCCGAGCGCGACGACTCGGGGCGTATCGCCTATTTGCCAATCTGCCGCCCCGAGTGTTCTGCCCTGGTTTGTTCCAGGGAGTCGCCGGGATTGGCTACGAGTTGCTGCGGCTCGCCAACCCGGAGGCGTTGCCTTCGGTATTGCTCTGGGAATGAACGACACACGTGCCGAGCCAGGAGGTTCTTCCGTTGGCAGCCGCGCGCAACGTGTTTGCTGCGGCATAGCGATTCGCTTCTGAATCAAATTATTGGAGGGCAGACCGAACAAAAGAGGAGACCGGGAGCAGCCAGGGGTACCCTTACCGGGCTTGTGCCACTCCCTGGCGCGCGGCCGTTGACTTCGGATCCAGCGATAATGCCTCGTCGAAATAACCGGATCACGTCCGGCCCCAGCGCGTGATCCAGATACCAACCCAAAACGCGTGCAACGAAGATTAAGTAACAAGCTGCTCCGACAATCGCATATTTTGTGATGACCGTCACAGTGATATGACAGGTCTCGCGCTACATTATCGACGTTTCGACGTGGAATGGCTTCCACGCCGTGAGCCAGGAGCAACGGGATGATGATTACGCCACATGCTGAACTCAATGAGCCAGGCGACGAGCTGACGGCGGATGAGCTTGATCTAGTCGCCGGAGGAATGTGGGACTTCTCCGGGTATAAAAGCGGCGGGTCAGGTTCATCGACTACCGGCGGCCCGAGTGAAGCGGTTTCTTTCACTTACGCCAAGCTGGCGTACTAGGCGCAAAGAGCGCACGGCGCTTGAGAAACTTGAAGCGGCGCTGAAAACCGTGCCGCTGAACACGTTAGCGTCAAGGACGCGTTGTGATCAACGCTGACGACAAATGGCCCGGAATCGGTCCGACGCCGTATGAGAAAGGAGCAATCGTCATGACGACACATGCTGAACTCAATGAGCCGGTCGACGAGCTCACCGCCGAGGAGCTTGATTTGATCACCGGCGGAATGTGGGGCTTCTCTGGATACGGAAGCAGCTCAGGTTCAGGTTCAGGTCCCGGTTCGAAAGAATTTGTGTTCACGAAGCGCGTGGACATTGGCTCACCATAGACCGGCCCTCACCCGGCGAGGCGTATGGCCAGATGGGTGTCTACGTTGGCAAAATTCTCAATGGTGCTAATGCCGGTGATCCGCCTGTTATGCACCGACCAAATTCGAGCTGGTGATCAACCTCAAGACCGCCAAAACACTCGGCCTTACAATTCCACCGCGGGTGCTCGCCATCGCCGACGAGGTTATTGATTAGCCTTGCTCAGTTTGCTGCACCTGCTCAGGTCTCCTGTTGGCACATCACGTCGTTAGCTGCGGTGCGCAAAATTCGGACGCTATAGAGGCATGAGCGGACATAAGCGCACTGTTCTTGACCCGTTTGCAAATTCCAACACAACGGCACGGTTGCGGAGTCACTTTGTCAGGAGCTTAGAGACGAACAGAAAATAGGCCCGGATTCCTCCGGGCCTAGTTTGGGCTGTTGCGAACTCGTTAGTTAATCGTCGGGCGTTCCGGGGCTTTCGGCGCGGCCATCGCGTTGGCGATCATTGCGTTGGCGATGCTGTCAATCGCGTGCTTGGAGACCGCCGGCGTCCGTAGCAGCACAAGCTGCTGCAGCTCGATCCCGACCGTTTCCAGCGTTAGCCCGGCGATGCGATCGATCACGCGGGCGACATCGCTCTGCCGCCCCTCGTCAGCGATGGCCACCGCCGTGCTCGGCGGCACGATGCGGTCGACCCCCGGTCAGCGCCTTCGGCAACTCGGACCGGGCGGGCGCGAGCGCCTTGGGGTTTGTGCCGGGGTCCGCGGTCGGGGTCGGCGGATCGGGTTGTGCCCATTGCGGCGCCGTCGGTTTCAATCCCGGATCGAAGCTGGTACATCACCAGCAATCGAGAGACGACAAATTATGAGCTCGTACAGGTCAGAATTGCTCCAGACCCTCGCAGAACGGGGGTTTATACATCAGGTCTCGGACGCCGAGGGGCTCGATGCCAAGGCGGCGACGAGCACAATTGCTGGCTATGTTGGATTCGATGCGACGGCTCCGAGCCTGCACATCGGCAATCTTCTGACCATCATGATGTTGCGCTGGCTGCAGAAGAGCGGCCATCGCCCAATCGCGCTGATTGGCGGAGGCACAAGCAAGATAGGCGATCCCTCCGGGAAAGATACCAGCCGCATTCTGCTGACACCTGCGCAGATCGACGAGAATATTGCGTCGATCCGAAAAGTATTCTCGCGTTTTCTCGAGCTCGACGCGGGTGCCATGATGGCCAACAATGCCGATTGGCTCGAGCAACTGGAGTACATTCCCTTTCTTCGGGAAGTCGGGCGGCATTTTACCATCAACAAAATGCTGACGTTCGATTCGGTGAAGCTGCGTTTGGACCGGGAGCAACCGCTGACCTTTCTCGAATTCAACTACATGATCCTGCAAGCGTATGACTTTGTTGAGCTGTACAAACGCTTCGGCTGCATTCTCCAGATGGGCGGGTCGGACCAATGGGGCAACATTGTCAGCGGCATCGATCTCGGACGACGACTGCTCAATGCCGAGTTGTTCGCCCTGACCACGCCACTGTTGACGACGTCATCGGGCGCCAAGATGGGCAAGACCGAGACGGGCGCAGTCTGGCTCAACCCTGAGATGATGGCTCCATACGACTACTGGCAGTTCTGGCGCAATTGCGAGGATGGCGATGTCGGCCGGCTGCTGCGATTGTTCACCGAGCTTCCCCTCGATGAGATCGCTCGGCTGACGGCGCTCAAGGGCCACGAGCTTAACGAGGCGAAAAAAGTCCTGGCGACCGAAGCCACCAAGCTGTTGCATGGGGCCGGGGCTGCGGAGCTCGCTGCCGAGACCGCCCGGCGCACCTTCGAAGAGGGAGCCCTCGCCGAAACGCTGCCAACGGTAGAGATTTCCCGCGCCAAGCTTGAAACGGGGCTTGGGGTTCTCACCGCAAATGTCGAAGCCGGGCTGGTATCGTCCAACGGAGAAGCCCGTCGGCAGATCAAGGGTGGTGGGCTCAAGGTCAATGATGTCACCGTGACCGACGAGAAAATGGTGCTCACGGCGCGAGATCTCACGCCTCAAGGAGTCATCAAGCTGTCACTGGGCAAGAAGCGACACGTCCTGTTGAAGCCGGTCTGAATCGCGCTCCCTCATCTGGTCGGATCGGCATAGCTCTGCGGCATGCCCGCAGCGCCTCCCGGAAACTCAAAGAATTTCCGTAACAGACCCGGCGCCACGGCCGAGATGGGATTGACGCGCAAGATCGGCGCGCTCGGGGGCCCGGCCACTTCGTAGGTAACTCCGATCAGGCCCTCGTTGCTGCCGCCGAGGAACAAACCCACGATCGGAATCTGACCAAACATGTTGTTGAGCCCATACAGCGGAACGAAGGTGCCGCGCATGCGCACCTCGCCATGGGTATAATCGATATATCCGTCCACCGTCGCACCCACCGCTGGCCCCTTCACGAGGCCATCTCGAATGGTGAAGCGGCCGAGCGAGCGAGTGAAATCGACCCGGAACCGGGAGAACTCGACACCCGACGAAGGACTGGAAGGATTCTGCGGCACGGGGGCGGCAGCTACACGCTCGAGGGCCGCCTCTCCGCGCACGATGAAATCGCGAACCGTGAGCGTGCCTTCCTGTGGCGCCTTGTCCGCGCTTTGCGGATCGAGCGCGACCCACATCTCGCCGCCTGTCACCTTTGGATAGATGTCGGTAAAGCGGAAGAAAGCACCTGCGTCATTGGTCTCAATGAAGACAACTTGACGGCCGTTCGTTCCGCGGCCGCGCAGGTCGCCGAGCAGCGGCGTGTCACGCCCAAGCTTTCCGTTCAATGCAAATGCGGTGATGATGCCGCTGCGCCGCGACAGCCGCAGATCCAGGCCGCGCAAGGTCTCGCCGTGGAACCCGACGACGGTGCCGAGCTTGACATCGAGATCGATGTCTTTTTCCGACTGCGGCTTGCCGTTGGCAGGACCTGACAGCGCCGACTTGACGAAGCCGCGTCCGTCGTAAAGGTCCCCGCGCAGGGCAACCCGCAGAGTTCCATCCGGGGCTCGATCGGCTTTGAGGGTCGCCTTATCGCGGTTCGACAGGCTGAACACGGGAAAATTGGCAGAGACCACGTCGCCGGCGGCATCGACGTCGACTGCGCCTTTGACCGTGGTGTTTGCCGATTCGATGAACATGTCCTCAAATCGCGTCCCCTGCGATTTGTTGATGAGAGCAAAAGTAGCGCGCGCAGGTTCCCCCGGAGCTTTGGACCAGCCCGGCAGCAGGTTGTCCACCTTGGCCTGGGTCAGGTCAGCGTCAACCGCAAACCGGCTGTCGTTGTCCCGGTTGCTGATCCGACCCGTGATTTTGACCGGTACGGGTCCTGCGAGTGCGCCGCCAAGATCGAAGTGGAACTTGCCTCGTGCGTTTTCGTCGAGAGTCGTCTGGATGCGCACCTCGGGGTCGGCTTCGCGCGCCTTGCGAAAATCGAGCGCGGCGGGCAGCCCGTTGATCCTGACGTCGCCCCTGATCCAGTCGCCCTGGTTGTTGGCGCTCACTTTCAGCATGGCCGCCTCTACCTTTTGGCCCATGACCATGCGTTCAGCCGCGAAATTCGCGACGTCCATGTTGATTGTGTATGTCGACGAGCCTTCCGCGAGATCCTCCTTGAGCGGCAAGCCGAGAGTCACCTGGGCGGTCAATGTGCCGCGACTGGTTGCAGGATCCAGCGGCGCTCCGGAATAGTCCCGCAATCGCTCCGTTGCCAACAATTCGGCTGCCGCCGGCACCGATCCATCGAGGCGGAAGCGCGCTTTCGCTGGTGGCCCCTTGGGAAACGTATCCGGCACTTCGAATACACCATTGGTGATCGAGAGCTTGCGTCCTTGCACCGTTTCCACATGGCCGCGCCCCAGATTGATCGTCGCGGTCCGGCCGGTAATGCGCACGTCAATGTCAGCGTCGCCAATGGTAGGAAGACCCGCGATTGGTGTCAGCTCTGCCCCATGTCCTACGATCCTGATCGCCAACCCCTCCTCGGGAATCGGGGGACCGCTCGCCTTGAGCGTAGACATCGGCGCATTGGTCGCGACCTCCAGCCGCTCGACCACGCCCGCCTGCACATGTTCTTGGACCCAACTGCGCACCTTAGGGGCGGCGAAGAATGGCCACAGCCGCTTCATCGCCGTCACCGGCATCGGTGTGCCGGCAACGGTGACCGCAACTATCGGGTCATCGCCAGCACAGTCCAGTCCGCCAGACAGAACCACGCGGATATCAGCGTTACCCAGCTCACCTTCTTCGATATCAACGCGGCGTGTGGCTGGATCAACGCGCAGCTGCAACTGCAGCCGATTGAGAATGAGAGGCGCCGATGCCGGGGATGCCGCTGAAGCAAGCAGGATCGTGCCGCCGGACACCTTTACTGCCCAGGCCGCATTTGTGTCGGACGGGGTTTCGATCAGTGCCTGCGCACTGATGCGATCGCCGCCCGAGATGATCTGGAGCGGCATGGTCAGCGCATGACGCGCGGCATCCCAATCGAGACTGATCTCGGCGCGATCAATCGGAATACGCACGAGTGGGTCGTCGACATCGATGATCGAACCTTTCTCCACGACGATGCGTCCGTCGATCATGCTGGGAATGCCGTCGGGCCCAATGTCGGCGCGAATGCGCGAGGTCAGCGGCAAATCCACTTCGTAGAGCCCCTCCCCCCAACGCATGGCGAACATCAGGTCCTTCACGGAAACTTTCTGAGTGTCGACGTCGAGGATCCGATGCCCGCGCTCACCTGGCGTTATTGCCGCTCGCAGCTGCCAAGGTCGGTCGGCTTGTTCGGACCCCAGCCTCACGGCGATGCCGCCACCTTTGGGACGGGTCACGCTGAGATCGATGTTCGTGAACGTCCAGTGCTTGCCGTTGCGTTCGTCATCGACGCTGAGATTGCCGCCCCTCAGCCCAATCTCGGCGAGGTCGCCTCCGTCCAAGCCGCCCCCATCGAGACTCTCTATCCAAGCAAGCAGCGCAGCAAAATCCGGAACGCCGGTGCGAGCGGTCCCCGTCGAGGCGGTTCCAATCGAGGACGCGTCAGCCATTGTCACGGGAGCGAGCGGCCTCGACGACGTGGAGCCCGTGACGAAAGGCGTGGAAACAGCCGCTGCGGTAACGAACGGCCGCTTCATGCTCCCGGCGAACACGGTGAGCTTGCTGTCCCGCTCGATGCGCACCGCCATCTCGGCGCCCACCAAGCTCAAGCGCTCCGCACGGACGTGGCCAACAAGCAAGCTGCTCGCGGATATCCCTACCTCGGCTTTCGGTGCGCTCGCGACAACATTGCCGTCCGCGTCGCGGACGACTATGTCGCGGATGCGCAATGACGGGCGCCCATGGGCATTGCGCTCGAGCTGCGTGCCGCCAATCTCGACTTCATGCCCCGCTCCGAAGTTTTCCTTGATCGCTGCCGTGAGCCAGGGGGTGGCGATATCGAGCTCAATCGGACCGCTCGAAAGGCGCCACCAGAGGGCAGCCATGACGAGCAATGCGAACCCGCCGACACCGGTGGCAACAACGCCGAGCTTGCGTATTCGCAGGGACCGCAGCAGGCGCGTTTTTCGCTCGCGCAACAAGCTCGGCAGGAAGCATCTCGCGGCTGCGGAGAGCTGAGCGCTCAGGTCGGTGTGTCGCGATTTCGGACACGGCGGCTGCGTCTCGCGCAGATCCGCGTAGAGACTTTCCTCCAGCTTTCGGAGGGTCTCAAGCGAAACCTGATATTGCCGACCCGCCATGCGCAGACTTGGCGTCCCCCGACGATAGATTAACGGCCGCTATGGGCGCGCGCAGCCGACCCAGCCCCACTCGCGCAGCCGGCGATTCCGAGAATCGTCGGGCGTGCCAGCACTTTCGCCCTTGTCTTTCAATATTTTGACAGGAAAAAAGGGACGAAAGGAAGGCGGCCTGTTGGCAGCTGGCGTAGGTCGTGCCGCGACGCAGGACCTTCCTGAGCGGACAACTCTCGTGCGAAGGAGGGCCAGAATCGCCTCAATGGCAAGCGGCGGGATTCTCCAGCAAGGACTCCTCGCCGACTCGCTGCAGAGAGCGTGCGATCTCGGGGCATTTGCAAATAATCAACCATAATCGGCGCCAATTGCGTCAAATTAGCGCCGGTGAAAGGTCATTACCGTAAAGGGGCCGGCGGGGATGCGTGAATGTCTTCGCGGTCATTATCATACCGGCGATCGGAAATTTATCTGCCCAGCTCTACCTCAGGTAGGGGACTGCAGCGCGCGCCAGCACATGGCGTCGTGAGCCCATACACGCTGACGCGTGGGGCGCGACAGTTTCGGTTGCGTCCATTCGCGTTCTGGCTGTTGCTCGCGTTCGTGGCGGCCATGGGCATTTGGACAATCACGACGGCGACGTATTTCGCGTTTCGCGAGGACGTGCTCACCCGCCTGATTGCCCGGCAAACCGAGATGCAATTCGGCTACGAGGATCGCATTGCCGAGCTGCGCGCACGGGTTGATCGCATCACCAGCCGTCAGCTCCTCGACCAGGAGCAATACGAGCAGAAAGTCGAGCAGATTCTTCGTCGCCAGGAGACCTTGGAATCGCGTGCAAACACGCTCGGCGGGTTGTCCGACGTAACCTCGTCAATCAGGCAGCGCGTGCGTCCTGCGCCGGCAGAAACTTCCGCCCCGAGCCGCTTCAAACTGATACCGACAGGGAAGAAGGGGGCCTTCCTTGTGCCGCGCGAGCCCGAATCGCCGCTCGGCAACGCCAGCGGGAATGCTCAACTCAACATAGCGACCGCCACTGGGATGACGGGCGCGATTGCCAAAGCCCAGGCATCGCTCGATCGGATGGAGCGAAAACAGGCCACCACCCTGGATTTGATCGAGGAGAATTATCAATCCAGGGCACAACAGATTCGCGGGGTGCTCACCGCATTGGGAGTGCAGGCTGGCAAGGCGGCAAAAGGAGAGCGCATCGCTGGGCTTGGCGGTCCGTTCGTTGCGGCGCGCGAGCCGAAGGATGCCAGCAGCTTCGATCGCCAGCTCTATCGGATCGGCCTCGCCCGCATCGAATACAACAATCTCACGCGGACTCTCAACAGCATACCCGTTCGCAAACCCCTGGACGGTGAGATCGAGCTGATGTCGGGTTTCGGCATCCGGCAGGATCCATTCACCGGCGCGCCAGCCATGCATACTGGGATTGATCTTCACGGAAGACCTGGAGAAGCGGTCCGCACCAGCGCCGACGGGACGGTAACCGCAGCCGGGTGGAGCGGGGGCTACGGCCGTGTGGTGGATATCGATCACGGAGGCGGCTTGTCGACCCGCTATGCGCATCTGTCGGCGATCGACGTGCAGGTCGGCCAGCGGATCAAGGCCGGGCAGATGGTGGGGCGGCTCGGCTCGACTGGCCGCTCGACCGGGCCGCACCTGCATTACGAAACGCGAGTCAATGGCGAAGCCGTGGACCCGCACAAATTCCTGCGGGTCGAAACGAAGCTCGCAGGCCTCATTTGAGGCTCGGATAGCGCGCGGACCGGACTACACTACTCGACGTCCCCGACCTGGACCGGTTCCTTGCTGAAAGCTTTCTGGGCCAATGCCGCTTCCATGAACTGATCGAGATCTCCGTCGAGCACCGCGCCGGTGCTCGAGGTGGAGACCCCGGTGCGCAGGTCCTTAACCATCTGGTAGGGCTGCAGCACGTAGGAGCGGATCTGGTGCCCCCAACCGATGTCGGTCTTGGCTGCCTGCTCGGCAGCGGCCTTTTGCTCGCGTTTTTTTAGCTCCATCTCATAGAGCCGCGCCCGTAACATCTGCCAGGCTTGCGCCCGATTGCGGTGTTGCGATCTGTCATTCTGGCAATAGACCATGATATTCGTCGGGATGTGAGTGAGCCTGATCGCCGATTCGGTCTTGTTGACGTGTTGACCGCCGGCGCCGCTTGCCCGCAGCGTGTCGACGCGGACATCGGATTCCTTGATATCGACCTGAATGCGATCGTCGACCACGGGGTAGATGTTCACGCTGGCAAACGAGGTGTGCCGACGTGCATTTGAATCGAACGGAGAGATGCGCACCAGGCGATGCACGCCGTTCTCGGTCTTGAGCCATCCGTATGCGTTACGACCCTTCACCAGGATCGTCCCAGACTTGATGCCCGCCTCCTCTCCTTCGGTCTCTTCGAGATACTCGATCTTGTAACCGTGTTGCTCCGCCCAGCGCGTATACATGCGAAGCAGCATATTGGCCCAGTCCTGGCTCTCGGTACCGCCTGCGCCGGCATGCACCTCCACATAGCTGTCATTGGCGTCGGCCTCGCCCGAAAGCAGGGCTTCCATTTCCCGCCGCCCCACCTCGATCTTGAGCTTCTCGAGCACCGCTTGCGCATCATCGAGGGTCTTCTCATCTTCCTCGGCTTCGCCGAGCTCGAGCATGGTGACTTGATCTTCGAGCTCCTGCTCGATGCGGCTGATCGACGTGAGTTGATCCTCGAGCGAGGTCCGTTCCTGCATCACGCGTTGCGCGCGCTGCTGATCGCTCCAGAGATTCGGGTCCTCTGCCTGCCGGTTCAGCTCGGCTAGCCGCGTCCGCGCCTTGTCGAAGTCAAAGATGCCTCCTCAGCAGCGAGACCGACTGCTTGATGTCGTTGATGAGCTTCTCGGCTTCCGCGCGCATGAATCGTCCGACGCCTTCTCGATCGTGTGCGCATTTAGCTACTGCTGAGTTTCCGCGCAATGGGTGGACGCAGTCGACAGAGCAAGCCCGACCGGGCTCGTGCCGTGACGTTCGCAGATTGAAGCGCTTCCAAACCCAGGAGCGTCCCGGCGGCCCCGGCTCAATAGAGCCCGCCGGTTCCCGCGCGCACCGCGCGATCGGCTTCAGGCGAGACGCCCAGCGGCCGGCCGTCGGCATCGGTCACGCCGACCACCGAATAGTTGTCGGGTGGTGCGGTTCCGGGCTTGAAGGCCTCCAGGATCACGCGTTGATCGCCGGGACTTGCGCGCATTCCGGTCTTGGGATCAATCCGAATGAGCTTGATGCCAGCCGGCACGCGAAACGGAACGGCCGGCTTGTCCGCGAGCGCGACTTTCAAGAAGTCTCGAACGATTGGGGCTGCAAGCACGCCGCCGGTTGCGCCTTTGCCGAGATGACGCGGCTTGTCGTAGCCCAGATACACGCCGACCACGAGATCGGGCGAGAATCCGATGAACCAGGCATCCTTTTCATCGTTGGTGGTGCCGGTCTTGCCGGCGATCGGTTTTCCGACCTCCTTCACCACCGTAGCGGTGCCGCGCTGCACCACGCCTTCCATCATCGACGTGATCTGGTAGGCGGTCATGGGATCGAGCACGCGCTCGCGCTTGTCGATCAGAACCGGTTCGGTCTGATTGGCCCATTTCTCCGCGTCGCACCCGCGACATTCACGGGTGTCATGTTTGTAGACGGTGTGACCGTAGCGGTCCTGAATACGATCAATCAGCGTCGGCTGAATCTTTCTGCCGCCGTTGTCGAACATGGAATAGGCGCCCACCATTTTCAGCAGGGTGGTTTCCCCGGCACCGAGGGAAAACGAGAGGTAGGGCGGCAGGCTGTCGTACACCCCGAAGCGCTTGGCGTATTCGCCGATGAGCGGCATCCCGACCTCTTGCGCCAGACGCACGGTCATCACGTTGCGCGATTGCTCAATGCCAAAACGCAAGGTCGAGGGACCGTAATATTTCTTGGTGTAGTTTTCCGGCGCCCAGATGCCGGTACCGGTGTCGATTTCGAGCGGTGCGTCAAGAACGACGGTGGAGGGAGTGTAGCCATTGTCCAGAGCCGTAGCATAGACCAGCGGCTTGAACGACGAGCCGGGCTGGCGAAGCGCTTGCGTCGCGCGGTTGAACTGGCTCTGCTCGTAAGAAAAACCGCCGACCATCGCCAGCACGCGGCCGGTCTGCGGATCCATAGCGACCAACGCCCCCGATACCTCAGGGATCTGGCGCAGCCGGAACTGATCGTCCTTGCCCAAAGATTCGACGTAAACTACAGAGCCCGGCTCGAGTACCGGCGTCGCTTTGCCAGGCACCTTGCCCCTCGTGGGCGCGGTTGCCGGTTTGGCCCATTTCATCCCATCCAGGGGAATCGTGCCGATCTCGCGGGCCTTGGAAACAGCGCCGCTCGGCTCGCGCAGCGGCTGCAATCCGATGCGTGCGGCGGTGTCGGATGATTCCAGCACCACCGCGAGCCGCCATGGCGCAATATCCGAAAGCGCCTTGATCTCTGCGAGCTTGAGGCCCCAATCCCCGGCTATATCGATCTTGGCAACAGGACCACGGTATCCGTGCTGCTCGTCAAAATGCGTGAAGCCTTCGACGAGGACCTTGCGCGCCAACATCTGCATCTTCGGGTCGAGAGTAGTGCGCACCGACAGGCCACCCTCGTACAGCTGCTTCTCGCTGTAATTGTCGGAAAGGTAACGTCGGACCTCCTCTGCGAAATATTCCGCTGCGAAAATATGCGCCCCGGCGGGACGCTGCGTGATCTTGAGCGGCTCCTTCCTTGCCTGCTCCGCCTGCTGCGCCGTGATGTAATGGTCCTCCAGCATCCGCTCGATGACATAGTCGCGGCGCTCCATCGCACGCTCCCGCTGCCGGAACGGGTGATAGTTGTTCGGAGCTTTCGGCAGCGCCGCGAGATACGCAGCTTCGGCGACCGAGAGCTCGTGGACGGATTTATCGAAATACAGGAGGGATGCGGCGGCCACCCCGTAGGCGCCCATCCCCAGATAAATCTCGTTCAGGTAGAGCTCGAGAATCTTTTCTTTCGAGAACGCGCGTTCGATCTTCATTGACAGCAGGGCTTCCTTCACCTTGCGCGCCAATGAGACCTCGTTGTTAAGGAGGAAGTTCTTGGCGACCTGCTGAGTGATGGTGGATGCGCCTTGCGGCCGGCGACCGCGACCGTACTGCTGCACATAGAGCAGCGCAGCGCGTGCAATACCGGAGAAGTCGATCCCGCCGTGCTCGTAGAAATTCTTGTCCTCTGCCGCAACAAAGGCGTTGGTGACGAGCTTTGGGATTGCCTGGATGGGAGTATAGAGGCGTCGCTCGTGTGCATATTCCGCAAGCAAGGATCCGTCTGAGGCATGAACCCGGGTCATCACCGCGGGCTCATAGTCCTGAAGCTGCGAGTAATCCGGGAGCGACTTCGAGTAATGCCACAGCAAGCCGGCCGCCGCTGCAACCCCCACGACAAAAAGGATGGTTCCGGCAGCGAACAAAAAGCCGAAGAAGCGCAGCACTAATCTCATTGCCGCAATCCCCCCTGCGCTAACTGCGATCGCCCCCCGCGGAGACTGCGCCGCTCATCCCCAGATCAGAGCGAGCACTCGCCACGGGCCCACCTGACGGTCGCACCGCTTTCCCGCAGGTTAAGTCGCCCCGTTTTATGTTGAAACTGAGGCTGGTAGTGGTCAATTCTGGCTCTTTGTGGCCAACCGAGTACTGAAGAAAGCATCGATCGCGTGCAGCATTGCCTCCGCCATGCGCTCGCGCCATTGCGGTGAGATCAGTGACTGCAAATCCGACTTGGTCGTTACGAAGCCAAGCTCGACGAGGACCGAGGGTACATCCGGCGCCTTGAGGACGACGAAGCTCGCCGACTTTACCGGGCTTTGGTGCAGTCGCACCGACGTTTTCATCGCGCTGATGAGATCCTGGGCGAATTGCACCGAAAACGTCTTGGTTTCGCGGCGGGCGAGATCGATGAGGATGCCGGCCACGTCCTTCGGCTCGGTGGACAGATCGAGGCCGGCGATGACATCGGCCTCATTCTCAGCCTCGGCCAGCCGGGCGGCGCGAGCATCGGAAGCGCGTTCGGAGAGAGTATAGACGGTAGCCCCTTGGGCCTCCCCTTCGCCTCTCCGGAGCGCATCGGCATGCACCGAGATGAACAGGGAGGCTTGCCGGGATCGCGCGAGCGAAACCCGATCGCGCAACGGGATGAAAGTGTCGTCGGTCCGGGTCATGACGACCCGGTACTTTCCCGTCTTTTCAATCTTGTCGCGCAACAACAAGCAGAATTCGAGGACGATGCTCTTTTCCAGCTCGCCTGTTGCTGACTGCGTCCCATTGTCGATTCCTCCGTGTCCGGGATCGAGCACCAGGAGCGGCCGCGGGTCGCCCGCGGACCGGTTGTCTGGCGGAGGCTCGGATCGCGCGCTCTCGGGAGCTCGGGGCTCGGGCGCAATGAGGCGCATGAACGTGTCACGATCGACCGCCGTCAGATCGAGGATGAGACGAGCAGGCTGGCCGTTGGCGGCGTCAAGCACGAAGGCCTTGTCGATTCGAGCGGGCCGGGCCAGGTCGATGACCATCCGCGAGCCCCCCGCCATCACCAGCCCAAATCGAAAGGCCTTGACGATGCCGCGCCGCGTTTCTCCCGTCTTCGGACGGAATTTGAACACGACTTGAGGCATGTCGATCACCACCCGATAGGGATCGGCGAGCGCGAACGCCCGGATGTCCACCTTTTGGTTGAAATCCACCACCATCCGGGTTTGGCTATCGTCACCGCCCAGCCGAACGTCGGTGGCGACGGGTAGATCATTGCCGGCCGCCGTGATTGCGGCCACCGAGCCCGGGCGCTCGGCGGCTGAGACGCCACCGACAAGGCCTGCGAGAAGGAGGAGAAACCCCAGGCCGATACAGCTCACGGTGGAGCTGTGGCGCCCGGGGAGCATGCCGGTTCGTCCCGCCAGCGCGTTCGCAAGAATGGCCGCCCCCTGGCCCATGGTCGTTTACCATGCCTTAATCGGCGGCGGCTCCCCGTAAGGGGTGTGAGGTTGCCCTTCGGGGTTCCCTTGCCATCAGAGATCTCCAGCCTTAATAAGAGGATGATGTTGACGATTTAGTGTTCCGGCTGCCCCACGTTCCGACTCGGCAGTCCTCGGACCGGACGTTTTTCCAGGAGGGGGAGAGTTCGCGGGCACACTGGTGCCCGGCCCTACCGCACCGCGTTCCGGTGAAGAAGGCCGATGTTCTTGTGGACGGTAGCCGGTGGTGGGTGCCGTAAATGCCCCCGCGACGGAGAGCGGCCTATACTTCTGGCGTCCGCTTCGAGTCGACAGATCGTCAGCCAGCAACCCGCGGTCGCGCGCAAAGCCGGCCGCCCCGTCACGGGTCAATGAGGTCATGGTACGACTGCAACCCGAGAACAATTGGAAACGCTGCCGGGACAGGATTGCATCGGGAATCGATGCGGCCCTGGGAAAGCGCTCCGTTTCTCGTGCTGCAATGCCCCGCTCATTGACTGAAAATCAGCCGGATCTCTGGTCGCGCCGCTCTTCATCGGTCACGCGCCGAAACAGGGCGGCTGCGCTCCAGCCGACCATCAAGAGATTGGTAAATGCCAAACAAAATGCTTATCGATGCGACCCACCCGGAAGAGACCCGGGTAGTCGTTCTACGTGGCCAACGAGTGGAGGAATTCGACTTTGAGTCGGCCAGCCGCAGACAGCTGCGCGGCAACATCTATCTGGCCAAGGTCACACGGGTTGAACCGTCGCTGCAAGCAGCTTTTGTCGATTACGGCGGAAATCGCCACGGCTTTCTCGCCTTCAGCGAAATTCATCCCGATTACTATCAGATCCCCATTGCCGACCGGCAGGCGCTGATCGCCGAAGAGGAGCGAGCGCAGCGCGCGGCCGAAGCCGAAGCGGAGCGTCACGTAGCTCACCGCCAGCGTGCGAGCGTAGTGCGGCGCGACGAGATCAAAAGCGAGCCAAGTGAAGCCGCGCCTGATGGTAGCGGGAGCGAGACGGAGTACGAGGCCGCTGCAATGGCCGCCTGCTCGGAGCAGATGGCTCCGGAAGCGACTTCGATGCTTGCAGCCCCTGCTTCTCCGGCCTTGGATACGGCAGGCGAGACGGGTGACGCGATCCCGGCAACATCCGCGACGAGCGAGATTCCGATGGACCTCTCGTCGTTGCAGTCAAGCAGTGCGGCGGAAACAATCCCGACCGACGTCAACGATGGTCGCGATACCGCATCGAGCGAGATTGCCGCTCCCGCAGAGCGCGCGGACAGCGACATCGGAGAAACCCACGCCGGTCCATCGCCCGCCAACGTCACCGAAGTGAATGGGTCGGAGAGCGACGAGGAGATCATCGAATCGGTCGGCGGCGCCGATGCCATGGAGGAGGTGCCGGAGCGCATGCTGCGGGTGCGGCGGCAATACAAGATCCAGGAGGTGATCAAACGCCGCCAGGTCATGTTGGTGCAAGTCGTCAAGGAGGAGCGCGGTACCAAGGGCGCTGCCCTCACCACCTACCTGTCGCTCGCGGGTAGGTATTCGGTGCTCATGCCGAACACCGCGCGCGGCGGCGGCATCAGCCGCAAGATTACCAGCGCGGACGATCGTCGAAGGCTCAAGGAAATCGCCCAGGAGCTCGATGTGCCCGAGGGAATGGGCGTGATCCTGCGCACGGCCGGGGCGAGCCGCACCAAGACCGAGGTCAAGCGGGATTTCGAGTATCTGCTGCGAGTGTGGGAGACGGTGCGCGATCTCACGCTCAAATCGACCGCGCCGAAACTCGTCTATGAGGAAGGCTCGTTGGTCAAGCGCTCGATTCGCGATCTCTATAGCAAGGAAATCGATGAGATCGTCGTTTCAGGCGAGCAGGCGTATCAGGAGGCGAAAGAGTTCATGCGCATGCTGATGCCGAGCCATGCCAAGAACGTGCGGCTCTACGCCGAAGGCCTGCCGATCTTCACGCGTTATGGGATCGAGAGCCAGCTTGATGCCATGTTCACCCCGGTCATGCAGCTGCGATCCGGCGGCTACATCGTGATCAATCAAGCGGAGGCGCTCGTTGCGATCGACGTGAATTCCGGCCGGGCGACGCGCGAGCATCACATCGAGGACACCGCGCTGAAGACCAATCTCGAGGCCGCGGAGGAGATCGCCAGGCAGCTGCGGCTGCGCGATCTCGCCGGCCTGATCGTCATCGACTTCATCGACATGGACGAGAAGCGCAACAACCGGGCGGTCGAGCGGAGGCTCAAGGAATGTCTGCGGCACGACCGCGCGCGCATCCAAGTCGGGCATATCTCGCATTTCGGCTTGCTGGAGATGTCGCGTCAGCGCATCCGCTCGAGCGTGCTGGAGAGCTCGACCGAGAAGTGCCCGAACTGCGGCGGCACCGGGCATGTGCGATCTGTCGCATCCGTTGCCTTGCAGCTCCTGCGAGCTCTCGACGAGATGCTCCTTAAGGGGGCAACCCACAACCTCGTCGTACGCACCCGCTCCGACACTGCGCTCTATCTGCTCAACTACAAGCGCGCGCACTTGCGCGCACTCGAGGAACGCTTTCGCATCTTCGTCATGGTGACTGCCGATCCCGGCATGGTTGGGCAGCTCCCCTTCCTGATCGATCGCGGCGAGCAGGTGCACAGTCTGGAGCAGGCAAAGGCACTGGCAGCGCAAGCACCGGCACCGGTCATTGCTGCGCCCGGGCCGAGCGAGGAACCCGAGGAGGATTTGGAAGACGAGCATTCGGTGATCGAGGCTGCGTCTGCCGAGGAGGAGGACGAGAGTGCCGGCGCGCCGGCCGAGGATGAGGACGAGGATCAGGCTTTGGCCGAAGACGAGGAGCTCGCGCATGCTGAAGGCCAAGAGTACGGCGGCGCGCGCAGAAAGCGCCGACGTCGACGGAGCCGTCGCGGGGGCGACGCCGATGGACGTCACGGTTCTGCTGATACGCACGCAGCAGCCGTCGCAAAGGAGCCTCGTCATGAGGGCCCCGAGGCAGCAGTCGAAGGCGCTCCAAGTGGCGGCAACGGCGTAGGCAGCGAAGCCAGCGACGCCGACGGCGACAACGAGCACCGCCGACGCCGGCGCGGACGGCGCGGCGGCCGCCGCAACCGTCGCGAACGCGAGCACGTGAGCCCCTCGCCGGATATGGCCGAGATCGAGCCCGAGCTCGCCCAGGCGGTAACCGATCTCGATCGCCCGCAGCGCAATACGGAAGCAACCGCGCTGGCGCACGAGCCGCAGGCCGACGCGCTGCCTCATCCCGTTACTGAGGACGCCGACCGGAATGCCATGGCCGTTGCAGAACCGGGTGAGTCGGCGACAACGTTCTCCGAGTCTGCACCGCGGCGCTCGACGGTACGCGAGCCGGCATTTGCAACATTGCGCGAGGCCCCGGCCGAAGAGCGAAGCGAGGAGCCGCCTGCAGCCGCTCCGAGTGTCTCGCCGGAGTCGGCGGCATCGAGCCTGGAGGAGAGCAAGACGGAAGAGCGCCCGCGCCGTTCGGGCTGGTGGAGCAAGCGCGTGCTCGGCAGGCATTGAGCTCGCGATGCAGAGTCGCTGGCTTGAGACCCAAGCTCAGGCGACCATCGATTTATATGCTCAGGAAGATATCGGCCGTGACCTCGCGCTGCGCGTCTACACCGCCCGCCTGCTGGGGCGCGAGTCGCAGCTGGTGCTGCACGGCGGCGGCAATGCTTCGGTAAAAACCCCCATGCTCGATCTCCTTGGCAAGGAGGTCGAGGCCCTGTGCGTCAAAGGCTCTGGGCGGGATATGGCGGAGATCGAGCCCGCCGACTTCCCTGCGCTGCGGCTCAATCGCCTGCGAGAATTGCGTGCACGCGCAAAGCTCACCGACGAGGACATGGTCCGCCTGCAACGCGAGAGCTTGCTCGACCCGATGGCACCTGGCGCATCGGTCGAGACGCTGCTGCATGCTTTCCTTCCCCACAAATATATCGACCACACCCATGCCGAGGCGGTCCTGAGCTTGGTCGACCAGCCGAGCGCTGAGGCGATCTGCACCGAGGTTTACGATCGACGCGTCGGCGTCGTGGGATACGTCATGCCCGGTTTCTCCCTCGCGCAGGCAGCGGCTGCGGTGTACGAGGCCCACCCCGATGTCGAAGGGCTCATTCTGCTCAAGCACGGCATTTTCACATTCGCAGACAGCGCCAGAGAATCCTACGAGCGCATGATCGCGCTCGTCAGTTGCGCGGAAGACCATCTGAAGAAGAATCGCAAGGCGGTATTCGCGACGGCGCGGCTACCGCCGGCGGTCGCTCCGCTCGAGACGGTCGCCCCCATCCTGCGCGGAGCCTGCAGCCTCAAGGACGAGCGTATCGAAGGTGCCTGGCGCCGGCTCATACTCGACTTTCGCGCCGACGCCAGCATCCTCAGTTTCGTCAACGGTGCGGCGCTTGCGCGCTATGCCCGGGCCGGCGTGGTCACCCCCGACCATGTCATCCTGACAAAGCCTTGGCCGCTGATCGTTCCTGCGCCTCAGGATGGCAAAGAGGCCGAGTTCAAGAGCGCCGTATGTGCCGCGGCAAGCGCATTCACCGAGGACTACGGTGCCTATTTCGCGCGCCAGAATGCACGCCTCGGCGGGGCTAGGACCATGTCCGATCCGCTGCCGCGCGTTGCTCTTGTGCCGGGGCTCGGGCTGTTCGGCCTGGGAGGATCGAAGCGGGAGGCCCGGATCGCTGCCGATGTCGCCGCCAGCGCTATCAGAACGATTGCGAACGCCGAGGCGATTGGCCGGTTTGAATCCATTTCCGAAGCGCAGACGTTCGAGATGGAATACTGGCCGCCCGAGCGAGCAAAGCTCAGGGCTCGTAACGAGTTGCCCTTGGCAGGACAGGTCGCAGCCATCACCGGAGCCGGGGGCACGATCGGATCAGCAACCGCGAAGGCATTTGCCACAGCAGGCGCCGAAATCGCCCTGCTCGATGTCGATGAAGCGGCCGCTCAAACTGCGGCGCGCGCGGCTGGAGGGGCAGCACTCGGCGTCAAATGCGACGTCACTGACCCCCTTTCAGTCGCTGCCGCATTCGACCGCGTCGTGGCAGAATTCGGCGGGGTGGACATCGTCATATCGAACGCCGGCGCTGCGTGGCAGGGAAGGATCGGCGAAGTCGATGAAGCCATCCTGCGCAAGAGCTTTGAGCTGAATTTCTTTGGTCATCAGCGCGTGGCGCAGGCCGCGGTGCGGACCATGTTGGCCCAAGGCACCGGCGGCTGTCTCCTCTTCAACGTTTCCAAGCAGGCGGTCAATCCGGGCCCGAATTTCGGCCCCTACGGGCTGCCCAAGGCAGCGACACTGTTCCTGGTCCGGCAATACGCGCTGGACTACGGCGGCGACGGGATCCGCGCCAACGCTGTCAATGCCGACCGCATCCGCTCCGGGCTTCTCACCGACGCGTTCATCGCCGAGCGATCGCAGGCGCGCGGCCTCAACGAGGCCGACTATATGCGCGGCAACCTGCTCGGCCGCGAGGTCACCGCCGCCGACGTGGCCCAGGCGTTCCTGCACCAAGCGCTGGAGCTGAAGACCACCGCCAACGTGACCACTGTGGACGGCGGCAACATCGCAGCGGCGCTGCGGTGACTGCGCCATGAAGGACCGGGTGCATCCAGCAGCGGCCGCACGATCGCAGTGTACCAGCGACCCTGCGCGCCCAGGCTGATCATGGACGCCTGCTCGAAACGCGGATTATCTTGCGCTCACGCCACGCGCTTCTTCCACCGCATGCTTAGCCCCTCGCAGGCGAGCGCCACCACACGGGGGATCGGCCTTGAGCCGGTGCGATAATGCGCGATCATCCGCCGCGACAGCCCAAGCGCATCGGCCGCTGCATTGAGCGACAGGCCGTGCCCCGCCATCCAGGCAGCGAACTGTTCCGGCCCCCATTTTCCCGCCTGTTCGCGCGCCAACTCGTAAAGCTGGTCGGCGTCCATATCGATGTCGCCGGGCCAGTTGACGCAATGGCCCCACGGATCAGCTTTCGCTCTGCCGAACAGGGCCGCGTTCCGCAGGGGTGCATAGAGCTTGAAACGCTTGATGAGACGCGAGACGTCCGCCGGCAGCTTTTCGCCAGTGCTCCAGGCGATTTCCAGCGTCGCCGGCGGCTTGGCCTTCACAGCGCGGATCAGGGGTGGTTTGCTCATCGCACGATCTCCTTCCATTTCGCCAGAAGCCGTGCCCGATTCGCCGCGGCCCACATCAGCGGCTGCTTCAGCCTGCCGGAAGGGCGCACCACGCCTGTCACCAACAGCGTCTCGATCTCGACCGTGCAGCGGCTGCCGTCGCGGAACTCCACATGAACATGGAGTGAGTTCGCCTCTACCCCCGCTTGAGCCAAGCGCCCATGCGGGCGATGGCCTCCTGCATGTCTGAACGTGAACCGGCATAACACAGCCGGACATAGCGTTTGCCCTGCAGCGGATCGAAGTCCATTCCCGGCGTGACCGCGACGTGGGCCTCGTGCAGCATGCGCCTGGCAAATTCGTAACTGTCGTTGCTGAATCGGGAGACATCGGCGTAGAGATAGAATGCGCCGTCGACCGGCAGGATCTTCTCGACCCCCATGGCGGGCAATCCCGCCAGCAGCATGCGCCGGTTCTCCTCGTAGCCGTGCTTGACCGCCTCCATCTCCGTGCGGCCGTCGAAAGCGGCCAAGGCCGCAATCTGGGAGAGCGCCGGAACCGAGATGGCGAGATTGCCTTGCAAGCGCTCGACCGTGCGCACGAGCTCATCCGGAAGCAGCATCCAGCCGACGCGCCAGCCGGTCATGCAAAAGTATTTGGAGAAGGAGTTGATGACGACGACCGTGGGCGAAAGCTTCGCTGCGGTCTCGGCGCGAAAGGCATAGTCGAGCCCGTGATAGATCTCGTCCGAGATGGCCCGGATCCCCGCGCTTTCAACGGCAGCGATGAGATCGCGCAAAGCCTCGGCGGGCATCATTGTCCCGGTCGGGTTGGCAGGGCTTGCGATCAGCACCCCCTTGAGCGGCTCCTTGCGATGCTCGGAAAGCAGCATCTCCGGCGTGATCGCCCAGCGTGTCGCCGGCGTGGTCTCGATCATGACCGCCTTGCAGCCGAGCGCGTTGAGAATGTGCCGGTAGGGCGGATAGCCCGGCAGCGCCACCGCCACGCGATCGCCGGGTTCGAACAACGTGAGGAAGGCCAGGATGAATGCAGCGGACGAGCCGGTGGTCACAGCGACCCGGCGGGGGTCGACATCGATGCCGTAGGTTTCGTCATAATGCCGCGCGATGCGGGCGCGCAGCGGGACGATGCCGAGCGTTTCCGTATAGCCCAGCCGCGTCGAGGTCAGCGCCTCGCGGGCGGCTGCAATCGCGGTGGAAGGCGGCGGCGCCGATGGCTGCCCGACCTCCATGTGGATCACCTTGCCCCCTTCCTCCTCGATGCGCGCTGCCGCCGCCATCACGTCCATGACCATGAAGGGGGGAACATCGCTGCGCAGCGATGGCGTAATGAGACCTCGCGCCGTGTCCTGCACCGTCCCCGGTCCTCTCAGTTCGCCAGGATCACTGCCCCGCTCTCGCCGTATTTCTGCGCCCATTTCGCGCGATCGAAATCCCCGCCAAAGCCCAAGCGATCATGACCGCGTTGACATGCTCGAGGCGACGACTAGGTTGCGCGGCGCAATGCCATCGAACCGCTCGGACATGAGCGCGCCGGCGCTTCCTATCAGCAGGCGTCGGAGGAGACCAGCTGCGCGCTTTGTCGCTCTGCTGAGCGCGGGCGCGCTGGTAGGCGCGAGCCTTCCGGCGCAGGCGCAAAAAGGGCCGCCCATCATCCGCGATGCAGAGATCGAGCAGCTGCTGAAGGAGTATACGCAGCCCATTTTGCGGGTGGCCGGGCTGAGTCAGCAGAATATTCAGGTCGTCATCATCAATGACCGCTCGTTCAACGCCTTTGTGGCGGACGGACGGCGGATTTTCGTCAATGGCGGAGCGCTCCTCGACGCGGAGAGGCCCAACGAGATCATCGGCGTGCTCGCGCACGAGAGCGGCCATATCGCCGGCGGACATCTTGCGCGCTTGCGCGAGCAGCTGGCGTCCGCATCCACGCAGTCCATACTGGCGATGATCCTGGGCGTCGGCGCGCTCGTCGCCGGCAGCCGCACCGGAAATTCCGGGCTGAGCCAAGGCGGCATGGCCGCCATGACCGCACCGAACTCCGCGATCCAAAACACGCTGTTCGCTTATCTGCGAGCGCAGGAGGAGCAGGCGGACCGCGCCGGGGTGAAATTTCTGACTGCAACCGGCCAATCGCCCAAGGGCATGTATGACACCTTCAAGCGGCTTGCGGATCAGATGCTTTATCAAACCGCGTACCTCAATCCGTACCTGCAAACGCATCCGCTGCCGAAGGAGCGTGTCGCGGCGCTTGAAGGCCTGGCAAAAGCCAGTCCGTATTGGAGCACCAAAGACTCGCCGGCGCTGCAAGCGCGACATGACCTCATGCGCGCCAAGCTGTTCGGCTTTCTCGAGCGGCCCGACGCGGTGGCACGCCGCTTTCCACCGAGCGACCGCAGCCTCCCCGCGCGCTATGCCCGCGCCATTTCGGCCATGCGTTTTGCCGAGTCACGGGTTGCTTTGGCGCAAGTCGACGCACTGATTAATGCCCAGCCGCAAAACCCTTACTTCCACGAGCTCAAGGGGCAGATGCTGCTGGAGGGCGGCAAGCCTGCAGAGGCAATCGCGCCCTTGCAGGAGGCAGTCCATCTCGCGCCCAATCCCGCGCTTATTCAGATCATGCTGGGGCAGGCGCTGGTGGCATCAAACGATCGGTCCCATCTCGACGAGGCGGTATCTATCCTGCAAGCCGCAGTAATCCACGAACCGGAATCGTCCGACGGCTACAGCCAGCTGGCAATGGCCTATGGACAGAAGAACGACCTGGCGCATGCGGATCTCGCTTCGGCGCAGGCCGCATTCACGCGGGGAGACCTGAAAACGGCGCGCGAGATCGCCAACCGCGCCAAAATGCGCTTTCCCATCGGATCGCCGGGTTGGGTAAAAGCCGACGACATCGCCAGCTACAAGCCCCCGCAGCGTTCTTTGCTGAACCATTAATCCAGGGACAAATGCACATGAAATCTCGCCTTCGCGCATTCGCCGCCACGCCGTTTGCAGCGCTTCTGGCGCTGTTTCTTTCCGCTCCCGTCCAGGCGCAGTCCTTCACGCCGGATCAGCGCGGCGAGATCGAGCGCATCGTCAAGGAATATCTGCTGGCGCATCCCGAGCTCCTGCAGGACGTGATGACGGAGCTTGAGAAGAATCAGGCTGTCGCCGAGACCGAGAAGCACAAGACCGCCGTCAAGGAAAACGGTGCGGCCCTGTTCAGCTCTCCCCGCCAGGTCACGCTCGGCAATCCGCAGGGCGACGTCACGCTGGTGGAGTTCTTCGACTACAATTGCGGCTACTGCAAGCGCGCGATGAGCGACATGCTCGAGCTGCTCAAGTCAGACGGCAAGCTCAAATTCGTGCTCAAGGAGTTTCCCGTGCTGGGAGAAGGCTCGGTGCAAGCCGCACACGTTGCCGCTGCCGCCCGCATGCAGGACAAGACCGGCGGCAAGAAATATCTCGAATTCCATCTCAAGCTGCTGGGCGGCCGCGGTCAGGCAGACCAGGCGCGCGCGCTCGCGGTCGCCAAGGAGGTCGGCTTCGATATCCCGCGTATCGAAAAAGACATGGCGAGCCCGGAGGTCAAGACCCAGCTTGAGGAAAGCTTCAAGCTTGCCGACGCTTTGGGCCTCAACGGAACCCCCAGCTACGTTGTCGGCGGCGACGTGGTGGTCGGTGCCGTCGGTCTCGAGGCGTTGCGCGAGAAGATCAACACGGCGCGTTGCGGCAAGTCGGCGTGTTGAGCATCGAGCCCGTTCTCGCAGCACATCGGTTCGGGCTGCGCTGATCCAGCCGTTCTTTGGGCTGTGGCACTTTGATCCTCAAGCGGGGCGTGAACAGGCAGGGTTTCGCCCTGCTCTCGTTCTTTCGCCCCAAAAACACACCGAACTGGCGTACGGCTTTGCCTACTGTGTCCTATTACCAATCAAAGCAAGGGCTGGCGCTTCGCGGCGGCTCTTCCAAGCGGATATCCGGTCACTGGAGTCATTCTCTCTGATCAAGTAAAGAGCTTATCATGGCGGGCAAGGCGCTCGGGATTCATGGCCCATTGCCCGCCTGAGATACTGGCCGAAGTCAGGGCCAACTGCTGATCCAAACTCCCTGATCGGCCCTGGACCGGACCCGTCCATGGCGAAGACCGCATACGTTCTCAACGGACCCAACCTCAATCTCCTGGGCACGCGCGAGCCCGAGATCTATGGGCGAGCTACGCTCGCGGACGTTGAGCTGCTTTGCCGCGATACGGCCAAGCGCCACGGCCTCGATATTGAATTCCGGCAGTCAAACCACGAAGGCGATATCGTGGACTGGGTACACGAAGCAGCCGCAAAAGGCGCGGCCGGCATCATCATCAACGCCGGCGCCTATACCCATACGTCCATCGCCCTGCGCGATGCCATCGCTGCCGTGAGCTTGCCGGTGATAGAAGTTCATATCAGCAATATCTTCGCGCGGGAGAGTTTTCGGCACCAGTCCCAGATTGCAGCGGTCGCCCAGGCTACGCTCTGTGGTTTCGGCGTAACCGGATATGCGCTTGCGCTTTCGGGATTATCGGCGCTCGTGACCGCTCGCGCGGCAGAGCCGAGCCGATGAGCAGCGACCGCAAGAAGAAAGTGGTCGTCGAGGCAGGCTTGTCGCTCGACCCCGATCTCATTCGCGAGCTCGCACGCCTGCTCGACGAGACCGGCCTCACGGAGATCGAGTTCGAGCGCGACGGTCAGCGCGTGCGCGTCGCCCGGCATGCGCAGCCTGCGGGCGCTCTGCTCCACGCCGCGCCCGCAGGCACGATGGAGTCGCCGGTGCGTTCCGTGGATGCCGGGTTGGTCGATCCCGCCAAGCATCCCGGCATCGTCACCTCGCCCATGGTGGGCACGGCCTATCTTGCCCCCGAGCCCGGCGCGCGGCCTTTCGTGGAGGTCGGCACGCGCGTGCGCGCCGGCGATACGCTCCTGATCGTGGAGGCGATGAAGACGATGAATCAGATTCCCACCCCGCGGGAGGGAACCGTGATTCAGATTCTGATCGAGGACGGCCAGCCGGTGGAATTCGGCGAGCCGCTGATGATCATCGAATAACGCCTGCCACCCAGCGATGTTCGACAAGATACTGATCGCAAACCGTGGAGAGATAGCGCTTCGCGTGCTGCGCGCCTGCAAGGAGCTTGGCATCGCGTCGGTCGCGGTGCATTCCACCGCCGATGAGGACGCCATGCATGTGCGGCTTGCCGATGAAAGCGTGTGCATTGGTCCGCCGCCTGCACGCGAGAGCTATCTCAATATTCCCTCCCTGCTGGCGGCATGCGAGATCACCGGTGCCGACGCAGTGCATCCGGGTTACGGCTTTCTTTCTGAAAACGCCCGCTTCGCAGAGATTTTGGAAGAGCACAACATCCACTTCATCGGGCCGAAGCCCGCGCACATCCGGCTCATGGGCAACAAGATCGAGGCCAAACACGCCGCAAGTCGTTTCGGCATTCCAGTGGTGCCGGGATCCGACGGCCCGGTCTCCTCGGAGCAGGAGGCGCTGGCGGTCGCGCAATCCGTCGGCTTTCCGGTGCTGGTGAAGGCGGCGGGCGGAGGGGGCGGCCGCGGCATGAAGGTCGCGCACACGGCGGAGGACCTGGCAAAAACGATCGCGATCGCCCGCACCGAGTCGAAGGCGGCATTCGGCGAGGATACCGTCTACATCGAGAAATATCTTGCCCGGCCACGCCACATCGAAATCCAGGTGCTCGGCGATGGGCACGGCCACGCTATTCACCTCGGCGAGCGGGATTGCTCATTGCAACGCCGCTACCAGAAGGTCTGGGAAGAGGGCCCCTCGCCCGCCCTCAACGAGGCCGCGCGTCATGCGATCGGCGACATCGTGGCCAGGGCGATGCGGGAGATTGAATATCTCGGTGTCGGGACCGTCGAGTTCCTTTACGAGGACGGGAATTTCTATTTCATAGAGATGAACACCCGAATCCAGGTCGAGCATCCCGTGACCGAGATGATCACCGACATCGATCTGGTGCTCGAGCAGATCCGGGTGGCTGCCGGAGGCGACCTCGAGCTGGCGCAAGATGACGTGAAGTTTCACGGACACGCCATCGAGTGCCGCATCAATGCGGAAAATCCGGTCTCGTTTCGCGCATCCCCGGGCAAGATCGTGCATTACCATCCCCCTGGCGGGCTCGGGGTGCGTGTGGATTCTGCGGTGTATCACGGTTATTCGATCCCGCCGTTCTACGATTCGCTGGTCGGCAAGCTGATCGTGCACGGCAAGACGCGGGGCGAATGCCTGATGCGATTGAAACGGGCGCTCGACGAGTTCGTCATCGACGGCATCGAAACCAATCTGCCCCTGTTTCGCGCCCTGGTGCGCGAGAAGGACATCATCGACGGCGATTATCACATCCGCTGGCTGGAGGAGTTCCTTGCCAGCGGCGCCCTGACCTGAATGAGCTGTAGGGCGGGTTAGCTACAAATCGGCTTCGCCGATTCGTGACGTAACCCGCCGCGTTCCAGCGGATTACGCTGCGTGGTACTGGCGAGGGCAGTACCGCTTCGCTAATCCGCTCTACGGACTTTTTCACCCGAACCTTGCTCGCTCCTCACGGCAGGCGTGGCAGCTCTACCGTCTCCTCGAGCATCACCTTCTCGAAGTCGTTCACCAGTACTTCCACGCGCAGGTTCCATTGCCCCGCGACCGGGATATTCAAGTTATCGACGCGCCAGGTGCTCTCTCCCGTTGGCGCCGCCTGCCGGCGTATGGACTCGATCCCCGATCCCGGACTGGCGAGCACCAGCGCAACCTCCTTCGCCGAGAGCGGCTGGAAGTCGCGATCGAGAACGAGCACGTTCGCGCGAGGGCCCGCATCGCGAGGGCCCTCGCGCGCGATCTCTACGTCCGCCATGGCCTTTTCGCCATGCAGATGGATCGAGATCGGAGCGGCAACGGCCAACGCCCGAGGTGGCGGGGTGAAGCGCCAGAGCGCTACGACGCCAAGGATCGCGAATGCGAGGAGAAGCTCGAGCCCGATGGACCTCCTCAGCGGGGCAACGCCAGCCGTACCATCCCTGGAGAGCCTTGGCACCAGCCGGTACCGATTGAGCCACGCAAGAGCGAGCACGAGGGCCACGAGGCCGAGCTTGCACAGCAGCACCTGCCCATAGCTCGTGCCCCATAGCGCATTGATCCGATCGATCTGAACGAGGGCAAGCGCGCACCCGCTCGCCAGAACGATTGCGACCGGGATCGGGATCACCCGCGAAAACCGATCCAGCGACCAAGCGGGCTCCTTTGCGGCACGCAAGCTTGTGTAGAGCGGCAGCAGCGACCCGATCCAGAAAATGGCGCAGGCGACGTGCACGACCAGCACGGGCCTGCTCACCAGCTGCGGCCTGGCCGTGCCGGCGTGGCCGCTGAGCGTGAGCGCCAGTGCCGCACCGAGCAGCGCCGCAAGCGAAACAGCGCGCGCGCTGCGCCGCGAGATGAGAAAGAACGAGAAACCAGCGGCGAGCAGCGCGCAAGCAGCTGCAACGGCCGTAACGCCGTAGGACGTCTTGAAACCGGTTTCCCATGTGGCTGCCTCTCTCCATGCCGAGAGCGGCAGATCAAGGGCGTCCATGCCTTGCAGGCCGATGCCGCCCAAAGCCGCGAAAAAGCCGCCCGCCAACGCTGCGAGCGCTGCGGCGCGCGCGGCTGCCATCCGGACATCGCGATCAGGCAAAATCCAGGCGGCGAGCACGGCGCCGCCAATTCCGACGAATAGACCGATGTAGATGACGAATCGGAGGGTCCATAAGCCGGCAATGATGCTGAGATCCGCGCTCCGATGGATTTCGGGCAAAGACGATCTGCTTGGAGCTCCGATCGAGAACACGATCGATCCGCCGACGGGATGACCGTCCGCCGAGATCACACGCCAGCTTAGAACGTGGGTTCCTCGCGCAAGCCGCGGGGCCGGAATGCGGACCGTTGCGTTCTCCGCGACCGCATCGCCGACCGGAATCGCGTTCCCGTCGGGGCCGATAAGACGAATGATCAGCGGCGAGATCGGCTCGTTGAAGGTCAGGGTGAACGCGGACGGGGCCTCTTTGATGACAGCGCGGTCCCAAGGCACCGCCTTTACCAGAGCGGCATGCCCGGACGCGCCGGCCGTAAACGCGAGCAGGAGCAGGAACGCGCAAATGCAGCGTGAGCACCCGCGCGCGAAGCGAATACTGCCGCATGTGGCTCGGGCACGGCGCGGAGGCTTATACCTCCCCCCGAAAGATCCTTTCAGGGGGAGGTATTGCGAGCTTGCTGCGCCGCCCAGTCCATATGCCACAGCGCTGCGTGGGCGCGCACGAGCACGGCAACGCTACATCTTCGGAAGCAGCTTCAATGCCGGAGCTGGCTCGGGGTAGTCTCGCGATGACTTGCCGGCAGCCGGGATCTCGATCCAGCGGTTGATGCCCTTCTCGCATTCCTGCACGACGGGCAGGTAGAGGGTTTTGCCGGGCTCGAGATCGCCGACGATGAAACCGGTGAAGACGAATTCATCGTAGTAGGCGTCGGGAAGACTGCCGCCGGTGAAGCTGATCTCGACCACTCCCTCCGACAGCTTTGCTCCGTGAAAATAATCGTAGGCCTTCTCATATTTGCCGACGACGGTCTCCACTTTCCAGCCCGGCTTCGGCATGGGTTTGACCGCGATCATTCCGTCGGGAACACGGATGCGCAACGCAGTTGTGGCGGAGCCTTCGCAGCCGTGGGGCACCCGCAGCACTGCTTTGTACGGCGCGCCGATGGGAGCCTGCGGATTTTCCAGGGTGACATGCGCGGATGCAGTAGCAAACAAACAAACGACGCCGACAGCGCCGAGAAAGAGCTCGCGAATCATCTTCAATCTCCAGGGTGGAAGCACACAGGGCGAGCGACAGGTCGCTCGCGGCGCGAATCAGGTCATGCCCGACCTGGAGGTGCCTGGGACTGCCCTGCGCGACGGACCCCGCGCGCGAGGATGATCGTGACGGATCGAGGCGCAGCGATGCGAGCAGAATGTCCAGACGTCCGGAGAACCGGTGCAGCCGGCGGCGGGATTGCGGGAGCGGGACACAGGCACGAGGCACAACACGGATGCCATGCCTGGCGCGGGGCAGAGCCGGGGGCATCCCCGCGCTTGGCGTCCCCAGCCCCATGGCAGAGGGCGCTGGTAACATCGGGGAGCGGCATGGCCGCAGACGCGGCCGCCACGCCCGCGATGAATGCCTGCAGCACGACCAGCCAGACGGCAACGATCGCGATGCAACGGAACGGGTGCGCGGCAGATCGCGTTGGCACGGGAACCTCTCGCATGGCATCTTATCACAGCATATCTGGTAGAATCATCTGCGCTGGCAGGACGCAACCGCATGGCCAACCGTGAATCGGCCCTGATCGAGATCACGCCCGAAGTGCTGCTCAAGGCCTATGCCTGCGGCATATTTCCCATGGCGGAGAGCGCGGACGACCCGGCGCTGTTCTGGATCGAGCCGGAGAAGCGTGGCGTGATCCCGCTTGATCGCTTTCACCTGTCCACCCGGCTCGCACGGACCGTGCGCTCCGACCGTTTCATCGTTACCGTGGACCGCGACTTCGACGGCGTGCTCGAGGGCTGCGCCGAGCCCTGGCCGGGCCGTCCTCGTACCTGGATCAACGAGCGGATCCGCACGATCTATCGCAAGCTCTACGAGCGGCGGCATTGCCACAGCCTCGAAGTCTATGACGGGGACGCACTCGTCGGCGGGCTCTACGGCGTAACCCTTGGTCGCGCGTTCTTCGGCGAGAGCATGTTCCACCGCGCGCGCGACGCTTCCAAGGTCGCGCTGGTGCATCTGGTAGCCCGTCTCAAGGCGGGTGGATTCAAGCTCCTGGATACCCAGTTCGTTACCGACCATCTGCGGACCTTCGGCGCCATCGAAGTGCCGCGGCGCCAGTATCATAAGCTCCTGGAAGGAGCGCTCAGCGGTGAAGGCGATTTTGCCGCGCTCGATGTGAGGCACCCGATCTCGGGGGAGCAGGCGCTGGCCCAGCTCGGGCCGGCAAAGACGCGGGTGAAATGAAGGCAATGCGTAGTCGTTGGTAGGGTGGGCAAAGGCGCGCCCACACCGTTACTCGACTGGAGCCCGTACAGCAAGCCGAGCCCGCTCAGCTGTCCGTTTTGCAATCGACGAAGTTCGAGTTCATTCTGAACGGCCAGATAGCGCGAATGCTCGGATTGAAGTCCCCCAGGGCTGCTGTCCATCGCCGACGAATTGACCTAATGAGGAGGGCCGCTCGAAAAAGTTCGCCGATCATCCAGCACCGGACGACTATCGGATTAGCTCCTCTATCCTAGCTTCCGATAATCCTGGGTAGGATCCGAGGGACCTATAATCCGTCGCCACGTGCGGCTCTACCACGTTGTCGCGTAGCCGAAATGCCTCAAGATAATCACTTTTTATCCACCGTGTATTGTATCCATTATTTACGGCGGAACTGTACGCCTGGATAGCAGTCTGATATTGCCTGGCTTGAAAAGCTGAATTTCCGATCAATGCGTACGCGAACCCACGAATAGGTTCGTTCGGGGCGGCTCGGGCAGCATAGGCAGCGGCCGAGATTGCAGCTATTCTGGTCATTGCGGAATCGATCCCACTGTTCACAGATACATCGGCTAGGTTGGACAGCGCCACAGCTCGGCCAACCGTGGCTTGCGCAACATCCAAAGGGGCAGACGTCAGAGGAGGCAGTCCGGCTGTGCTTGGAATCCCAAGACTAGTGCGGATATATGCTTCATATGACGAGACTGCTGAAGCATATAACCGTTGTGCCAGCTCGGCGTTTGCCGTCTTGTATTGGTCACCAATATCGTTGAAGATATCAGCTGCCTCCTTCGTACTCTCGGCTGTCGAGGAGATCAATTGCTCGGCTGTATCGTAACCGAGTTCTCGTTCGATAGTTGATCTGAAGAGGGGGCATCCAATGGCATTGCGCGCTTTGATTTTATGAAGAAGGTCCCGATCTGCAACCAAGTCGCGCAGAGCACGAGCATAGCTGAGGTTATCAATCCATCCTGATGATGGCGGCGGCTGCAACGCTCGCTGTAGGCTTTGCTTTTCAACATCGAGAACATTTCCGCCGCTTACTGGTGCCTTTTGGTCAAAGGCGGACAGAATTTCTTGCCGAACGCAACCGAGCGGGAGAATCGTGACTTGCCCCATCGCTCCGTCATCGAATTGCCCACCCTCGCGCCCGTCGAGCACAATCCCAACGAGCAACCCATTCTCGCTTACGACCGCACCGCCACTGTCGCCATTGAATGCTGTTTCACGAAGCCGCCAAGCGCATTCGTCTTTCCTGACAAGGCTGCCACCACCCCATAAGGGTTCCGACAAATCACGCCCGTATGCTGCGAGATGGTGAGATGCGTCCTCGTTAACTTGATCGAACCAAACCTCTAAGGCATCTACGCCAGGGAGAGGCGGATCGTCAACACCGAGTACGGCAAAATCCAAGATTTGGGAGCTGCTAGTTGCCGCAGACTTACCAGCTACCGAAAGCCTCCTTCCTGAACGAGCAATAACAGTTATGCTATAAAGACGGTTATCGCCAAGATTAGGAAAGCTTATTTTCGCAGTGTCTTTCGGTACGACATGGCTAGCTGTTACTAGCAACATAGGATTCAAGTGGATTACAGTCGCCGCTCCCTCGTGCCGGTCTTGAGGCGAGCTTGCATCGGGAGCGTGTACGCGGGCGAGAGCGCGCTTGATGTGACGCTTCCAATCAGAATCGCTACCAAACGTAAATGGCCCACATTGCTCAGCGATAGCCGCAACACCGGATAGTACGATTAGCGCAGTGGCTATAGATACGCACACCACCCTACCACAAGACGATATATTCATTTTGCACCGCGTGCTGCATATGTAACAGTCACAGTTTGGATATCTGAGCTGTTTATTTTACCTCCTCCCTTCAGTTCAAATGGAGGAAACTGGACCGATAACCCTCCATTCGCAGATCGCGTAAGGCCAAATCTCACGGATACCACAGCCGAGGATACCATGAGTGGAGGTTTTCCTGCGCTGGCTTCGGCAAGGGCTCTCGCTGACGACAGAATTCCTTCCGCTAAACGATCAGCAAACTGCACGCTTGCAACGTCACTACCTGATCCTGGAGGCGGAGGAGTAAGCGTGAGCTTAACGGTGCTTGAAGCCTCAGTGGCCGGTCCGCCCCCAAGTTCAATAACGAAAAATTTTACGGACCCGCTTGCATCTACCTGCTGAACAGTATTGAGCTCCAACACTGCCTCACTCAGCGGTGGAAGATTGCGAGCTTCCGCTTTCTCCTGAACTCGTAGTAAGGCCACCTTAGTTTCTCGGATCATATCGACGAGAGGCAATCCAGTTGGCTCATCGGCACTCGCGCTTCCAATCAACCAAGCCGCTGCAAGAAAGCTAACGGCATACCCGCCGGGCCGAGATTTGCACATGGCCCACTCCATTTTGCTTGTGTGAAGTTTACATAATATCTCTCCTACTCTCAGTCTGTAAAGGGCTTCCAAAACTCATATTGTTAAAGAGTACCGGCGGAGTAGCGTCACCACTGTTGCGCCCCCGATCAGCCCCGCAGGGTGGTTTGGAAGCTTGGCCACGAGGTGGGAGTCAAGTCCGCTGAAATTCTGGGCAGCGGCAAATAGGTTCGATCGACTGAAGAGACGGGAGTTCATCACATCGCTTGGTAGCGCGGCCATATGGCCCCGCGGCGCAATCCGCAGGAATGCTTCGCGTCGGGATGGTCGCCGCTCAGCCGAAATCAACGCCGACCTATCAGGCCTTCCTGCAACGGCTGGCAGAGCTCGGGTATCAGGAGGGGCGAAAACCTCGATTTTCAGTTCATTCACGTGACGAAGAGCGAAGATTACGCTCCCCGCAACCGCCGAGAGGCTCCTTGCGCGCGTAAATGTCCTCATCGCAATCGGCGTGGAGATTGGGCAGGAACTGGCGCTGGAATCCACCAGCGCCGTGCCCATCGTGACGCTCGCGATCGACTACGACCCGATCGCTCTGGGTTACGTACGCAGCTTGGCGCAGCCGCCGGCAACCTGAGAGGGTTCGAACTCGCAAACATCTACCGCCTCGATGACGGGAATTCCCGTCCTGATGGCAGATTGAATTTCAAGAATCAGCTTGATCAGCAGCGGTAGCAAGTTTCCCAGCTCCTTGTTACGCCAGTTCGCCTTCCCACGATGGCAAGCGCATCGGGAATTTCCCTGTTGTTGCTCTTCGGAATTTGTTGGCGCGATATGCCCTCATGTCGTCGATGAGGGCGATCACCATTGGCCTGCTTTCTGAGAATTTCAGATTGTCGGCAGCGGTTTTAAAGACCGGCCTGGATTGAAGCATCCGATACTCCAGATGTATCCATTTCCCGGATGAATCAGTATCCCTGCCCGGTTCTCGGCAAACTGCCGCGATCGAGACGCGTGCGGGTCGCCGACCCCAAATAAGCCGCGCAAAAAATTGCAAAACGCAAGCTGCGAAAAAAACCCATCGACAGTGACACGGGACTCAAGTAAGAGAAGGCATTCTTGCGAATTGTGACCAAGCCTGGCGCGGATTACCGCGCCGGGCTTTGTTTTTGGCGCGCTGAGGTGAGGTCCTTGTTATGGCGGTGACCCCGCTATAGCGAGACCAGCTCATTCACGACGAGCTTTCGCAAGCATGCCGGAATCACTCCGACGGCTTACCGCCGCGGTCTCGAATGAATGAATGTATTTCAAGATCGGGGTGCATCCCCATCCTCATTTCGCTGCACGTCGAACCAGTCTCCAGGCGAAAATTGCGGTGAGACCGTGTCGTCATGTTGTCCTGCTGGTAGTTCCGGTACGGCAAAATCCTGACACCGTTTATAGTGTTTGCCTCCGCTGTCGCCACCAGCCGAAAAGACCGCCGCTCGCCAAGATGAGGTCGGGTAAGCCAGCGCCGGCGATGGGACCAGGGACTCCGGCGGGAGGATCGAGCTCAGCCAAGTGGAATTGAGCAAGAAGTATCGAATCGCGACAATTTTGAGAAAGCTACTTCACGATGGGCCATCCACATCGCTCGAATGCGGAAGGAGGGGAGGTGCTGCGCCGGAGACGGATCAAGACCGCGCGGGCGCCGCTGTCAGAAGCGTCTCGATCCGTCGATGTGGTGAGGCTCATGTTCATTGTGTGCGGGGTCGTAATCATCCTGCTCGGTCTGTTTCTCGCGGCGGGGCCGGCGTGAACGGCATTTAGCCGCCCTCGGATATGGCCTCGAACCGGCCGCGGAAAGACTTCCGCCGGAGTGGAGGAACCGGCTTTGTTTTCGGAGCCGGGGCTGTTCCATGAGTGAAAGCTCGAACAGGACGAACCGCCCTCCTACTGGATTTTCTACGCGCTCCGCACCAAATAGCAAAGGAGCGCGGTTCTTACGATGACAATTTCCGCGTCGGAAACCCTGATCCGCTATCTTGGACCAAGTGAAGCCTATTTTTGGCTGAGTAATCAGAATAGCTGGAAGCACTTCGTCGTTGCAGCCCAGATTACAGGAGAAACAACGACTGGTTCCTGGCGCACCGCGCTGGATGCTGTTCAGCGGCGTCATCCGCTATTAGGAGTCTGCATCGACGCGGACGACAGCGGTGCCCCGTATTTCCGCCTCCTTCCCGAGTTGCGCATTCCACTTCAGATAATTCCGGGAGAAGCGCTGCAAGGTTGGCAAGACGAAATGGAGACCGAGCTGTCGACTCCGTTCCCGCTAGAAGACGCTCTCCTCGCAAGAGCTGTATTGCTTCACGAGGCGCATAGGGCAACGATTTTGCTCACAGTGCATCACTCAATCGCAGACGGCCTGTCGGTCGCTCTCATCGTTCGGGACATCCTTGAAGCGCTTTCCGGAAAATCTCTGGAAGCGCTTCCCGTCCCACAGCCTCAGGAAGTCCTCTGCCCGCCGCCGACAATCCAAAGCACTGAACTTGGGTCTGAAGAACCCGAGGCGCCTGCGCCGCCCAACGCCCCAGCAACTCTCCTGAAGAGAGATCGATCGCTTCTCCGTGTGCGGGGCCTACGTTTACCCGCTGAATTGAGTGACAGGTTGCGTGAGCGGTCGCGACGAGAGGAAACGACGGTGCATGGAGCGCTAGCCGCAGCCCTCGTGTTCGCTGGCAGAGATATTCACCGCGAATGGAGAGAGGCGCCGGTTCGTGTTGTCTCACCCGTCAATAACAGGACGATTTTGGGTCGCGGCGACGATTGCGCCTTGTCGATCATCTTTCCCGTAAACTCGTATAATCCAAAGTCACCCGTCCAGTTCTGGGAGATCGCGCGTTCGGTCCGTGATGATCTTGCGGAGATGCGAACGCCGGCCGGCCTGTCGGCGGTCTTCAGCGGGTTTGACCAACTTGTATCGAGCAACCCCGGTGTCCAGGGGATCGCTCAGTTCGAATTGCAGGTGTGCGCGTGTGAAATGATGGTCTCCAACCTTGGAGTTTTGCCTTTCGAGACGGATTTTGGCGACCTGCGTTTGGAAGCATTGTGGGGGCCATCTGTATTCGTCGGGATCGAAGGGGAACAGATGATCGGAGCCGCGACTGTGCGTGGCGCAATTCATCTGCTTCATAGCAGCTACAGTCCGATTGCGTCCCTTCTCGAAACGACCGAGCAGGAGTTGCGTGCGGCGGTGAGCTAGGGTCTGTACCTAATTAGCGCACTGTGATTCTCTCATGCGACGTGCAGGGATGCCATGGCTCTGACGAGCACCGAGCGCGCGCCCTTCCGCTATCGCCGAGCTAGCAGAGCATCCCGGAGCTTCATCAGCCGGGACAGTTCCTGCTCCTGCTCGGCGATCCGGTCTGCAGTTCTGTCTTCATCTTCCGCACCGGAATACGCCGCGGCCTGCTCAATCAATTCATTGATATTCTGCCGTACCGCGGCAATGCGCTCCTCAAGCTCAGTGAGCGTCAGGTCCGTCATCGTCTCTCTCGTGTTGAAACGCTCAAACAGGATAAGTCCTCAGCGGGTCGTCCGCAATACCGCTTCAGTTCGAGGGGATATCGCGACAAAATCAATGACACGGAGATGCCAATGCCGGCATACAAGGAGTATTGGATCGCCGTCGTCGAGTCAGCACCGCTGCGGTGGTTTGCGACGATTCAGCGCGCGGACGGAAGAAAGATGAAGTCGCTTGCGACGGGCAAGACCGTCACCATATGGGAATGCCCGCAAGCTGCCGATTCCGCCGAGGCCGCGATAGAGGCAGCCAAGGCTGTGATCGACGCGCCGGGCTTGATCTCGCGAGCGACGATGCTTGAACGCGCCGGCGTTGACTTGCAAGCAAAGGGCAAGGACATGAATCACCATCATCGCGTCACCTTGCAGGCCCTGTTCGCCCACCCGATCAGCGCGAATATCGATTTCAAGAAGGTCATGCACCTGCTGGAGGATGTCGGGGCGGAAGTGGAGAATAGGCCGAAGAATCGAGTGGCGGTGAAGCTCCAGGGGCAGGTCGCCCTGTTCACGCACGCGCATCACGATCTGTCCAAGGACGAGGTCGTCCAGGTGCGCAAGTTTCTCGAAAGCTGCGGCATCACGCCGGCCAAGTTCCCGCTTTCAAAGGATTGAAATCTTAGCGCATGTACCCTGTCATCATTGTCGCGTCCCCTCGTCCGGCAGCAACAATTCCTCCTCTTCGAGCAATTCCCGCAAATCTCCCATCGCCTCGATGGCCTCATCCTCGCTCGTCACCGTCTTGAGGCGATGCCACACTTCGCGCCAAGGCGCCGGCCTTCCGAGCCGCATCGCCTCGTCGACATAGTCGCGCGCCGCTGCAAGGGTCGTGAGCCGCCGCGGCTTGGGCGTGTCCTTGACGATGATCGGCGGAATGATCGGGAAGTCGTCCATACCACCATGATAGCGTGGATTGCGCCGCCTGTCGCTTCGGTGTCATTGTTTACGTGCATCGGTCCTACCGTGCAAGATGAATCTTGATCCTGCGAAGCGTCGTAGGGCAGCGGAAACCATAGCGAGCGAACGGTCCAATGCCTATCAAATCCAGATATCTGTTTGTCGTCTCCATGGATGTAGATCCCGATAAGGAGGCGCTCTTTAACGAGGTCTACGACACCGAACATGTGCCCAATCTCTTGAAGGTGCCGGGCGTGCATGCGGCGGCGCGTATGGAGGGTGAGCCGTTTGTCATGGGCATCGGCGGCGAAGAAAAGCGCGTTGCACAAGATGGCGCACATTATAGTGCGCTCTATGAGATCGACGGTCCTCATGTCTTGGTGAGCCAGGAATGGGCGAAAGCTTCCGAAGCGGGGCGCTGGCCCGGTGAGGTGAGGCCATTCACCCGCAATCGGCGGCATGCGCTTTACAAGTTACGTTAGCTGCCGTTGGAATAAGGATTCCGGCGACCGGCAAAATTTGTTGAGTAAAAACATTTTCGAGACCGCTTATCGGCTCGGAGGGGTGGATCGCACGATCACCACATTCGAGTTTGAGTTTACGACGTGACAGGGTGCTTTTTACGACCTGCCACGCGGCGAGCGTGGTGCGCGCGTCGAAGAGGCGCTTGGGCTCTTCCCTGAAATCGCCGCCAAGCGGCACGAACGTGCGGCTGCGCTCTCCGGAGCCAGCAGCAGATCCTGGCAGTGGCGCAGGGTTTGGTCCGACGGCCACTGGCGGGCGTGGCGGAGTAATTTTTTGGCGGGCCGGCACTGAGGTGAAATTGCGCAGGTGTTAAATCCGACCCGCGATGGTCAAGCCCGCGGGTAACCATCAGAGCCACGGTTCACGCGAGCTGCTATCCTCGTCGATTATTTGTTGCGCTTTGCCGATTCAAAAACTGTCACCACCGCCTTGTTGAGGTCGGGATTTGATTTCGAGAGATCGAATCCGATGCTGGAAATCTTCTCCATCAGCGCGGCCTTGTCCCCCTCCGAGAGGCTCGCGAGGTCGCCGCCGTGCTCGGTCCAGAGCCGCCGCTGCTTGGCGTAGAATTCCTTCGCGAACGGCACGAGCTCCTTGGAGACGCTCGCGGCATCATCGCGGACGACTTTCTGCAGGTCGGCCGGCAGTCCGTCGAGCCATTTCTTGCTCATTTCGATGATGGAACTGATGTAGGGCTGTTCGATGTCCACCACATATCTTGCCGCATCCTGATAGTGCATGGTCGTATAGACGGGCAGGCTCGAAAGCGCCGCGTCAATCGCGCCCTGCTGGAGTGCGGGCAGCACATCGGCGAGCGTCATCGCGATTGGCGAGGCAGCCATGCGCTTGATCATTTCAAGTTGGAACGACGAGGCCAACACCCGGACCTTTGTGCCCTTGAAGTCGGCGAGCTGACGCAACGGCCTGCGTGCAACGACCGAGGACGGCCCGTAAGGAATAATTCCGATTCCGACGAGCCCCTTATTCGCGCCTAATCCCAGAATCATGTCGCGCACGACAGGATCAAAGATCACCCGCACCGCCTGATCGGTGCTGCTGAATAGGCCGGGGGCGCTCAGTGCCTCGTAGCGCTGATCGAGGCCGACCAGGAATTCCGGTGGTCCGATCCAGCCCTGGATGGAGTCGAACTGCACGCCCTCGATTTGCCGCGGTATCGAGCCGAGTTGGCTTGCCGGGTAAATCTCGCCCTTGATGCGGCCGCCTGAATCTTTTTCAACCGTTGCAATGAGCGACGAGTAGAGCCGTCCAAAGAGCATGCCGGGGCGGGGCTTGGCGCCGGTCCTGTTCCCACCATTGATAAAGCCATTGCTGAATAGCCTTAGTGAATGGGTTCCTCCGATCCATAAATAAAGAACTTGCCAACTCGACGGCACGCATCCAAAAATTTCTGCAGATTTGTGGGATTGTCAGGGGCCGCCGGACTGTCCCATCCGCCGGCCTACACGCGATCACGTGGGCCAAAACTTTGGTGCTTTCCCTCAATCGCCTGTCGGCAAAGACGGTCCAAGTCAGTACACGTCCAGCGATTACGGACTATGAGGGGCGTTTCGGGCCGCCGTTTCAATCCGCGCACGCTGCTCGATCTTGGATTTTCTGTCTGATTGCCAAATACACACACCTGCGAAGGCCGACCCTAGATAACTACAAAATTCTTGCCGCAGCGTACTGATTCCTGCCCGAGGGTGTTGCACCGACTGGCGACCATCTCATACCCGCAGCAGCGAGCGCCGTCGAGAATCAGCAAGAGTCCTGGCGCGGCTCAACGCTCGCGGCATTGGCGGTGCGCCCCACAGAGCCCCCTGACCGAAAAACCTTTTCAAGGATCATGCTGGGGCGGGACTGCTCTATTCTGGAGCCTTTACGCATGGCTCTTTCCGCTACTGCGGATTCGCGCCAGGACAGATTCGAGGTATTCAATGTCCGGCTTTAGCTTGGCCACTTCCTCTTGCGTAACATCTCTCCCGTTCAGCAAAAGCTTCATCGATCCAGATTCGAGTGCATCCAAAAGACGGCGCAAACTGGCCAATTCGTCGTCCGGGTGCATCGTCACCTCTCCTATCGCTTTGCGCTCCGCTAAGCATACAGGAGATTTCAAAACTGACCTACTACCCTCGGCGCTACATCGTCAGGAGCGAGCGGCGATGTGATCCACATCCGCGGACACACCACCGATTCACCACTGTCTCCTACGCGGCTCGCCGGCGCGAAGTTTAGCCAGATCGACCTTCGGATAGACAATCTTGCTGTAGGACTGGCGCAGCGCCGGGTCGAGCGTCGCGTCGATGATGATCTTGCTGATCTCCCCGGTGCGGTCAGCGGAGGGGTGCAGTTCGTTGCCGAGTGTGCGCGGGATCACCACCTGGTCGCGATCCCACCGAACCCGCGTCGACATTGCCCAGAACACGTCGGTCGGATCGAAAATATCGACATCGCTGTCGACAACGACAACGGTGTTGATGTTGACGTGCGCGGTAAGCGCGGCGAGGCCGACGGCGCGCACTTCGCCGGGCCGCGGATTGTCCATGGTGATGAGGGCGAGGAAGCCGGAGGCATAGGGCGGCAGATAGGCGTCGCGCACACGCGGCGACGTGGTCATCGTCAGCCGTTTGAGCTTGGGCTCCCGCGTCACCGCGGTGCCGAGCAGGAGATGCTCGAACGACGCGCCCGCGGTGGTCTGAAAAATCGGATCGCGGCGGTGTGTGATAGCGTTGATGCGGCCGACCGGCTGCGGATGGATGCCGGAATAATGACCGGTATATTCGGCCATGGGGCCTTCGTCCTCGCGCTCGCCGGCCAGTATCTCGCCCTCGAGCACGATCTCTGCCGTCGCAGGCACCATGAGGTCGCAGGTCCGCGCCCGCGCCACTGGCGTCGGCTTGCTGCGCAGCGCGCCGGCGATCTCGTATTCGTCCCCGTCGTATCGAAAGCCGGCGGCGATCATCAAAGCTGGGTCAACGCCTATGGCAACGCAGAACGGCAGATTGTGCCCGCGTGCTTCCGCGGTCTCGAAGAAATCGCGCAGGTGGCGCCAGGTGTTCAGGTTGATGCCGACGCGGTTTGCCCCTTTCACCTGCATGCGCACGTAGGAGAGATTGTGTCGTCCGCTCGCCGGATCGCGGCCGATCACGACACCGGCATTAAGGAACGCGCCGCCGTCCTTCGGCGCATGGACCGGGATCGGCAGCGTCGCCAGATCGACATTGTCGCTGACAACTTCCTGGCATGGCGCTGGGCCGTCGATCTCACGGAACGGGATCGGCGCTTGAGTCGCTGCCTCCAGCACGTCGGCGATCTGGTCGCGTTCACAGCCGACTGCGAGCGCGATGCGCTCATGGGAACCGAGCGCGCTGCCGAGCACCGGCATGTGGGCGCCCTTCACGTTGTGGAACAGCGCCGCCTTGCCGTCCTGCTCGCAGGCGCGCAGCACTGCGCCGAGCTCATGGACCGGATCGATCTCCGAGTTGAACTCGTCGATCGCCTGCGCATGGCGCAGCACCTCGATGAAGCTACGCAAGTCGTCGATGGAATTGCTTGCCATGGTGGCCATTACCCTGCCCGTGCCTGTATATGCGAGCGCGTCGCGCCGTCTTCCACTATACCGCTCATGCTTCCTTGTCCTTGGCCGCGCCCATGTCGGGCAGGTGATTGAACAGCAGATTGAGCAGGACGGCGACAAACAATCCGGCGCCTACTGGGCTGTTGAAGATCGTTTGCAGGTCCTTGGGCCAGGAGCCGTAGAAATTCGGGGCCACCATCGGAACTAAGCCGATGCCGAGCGAGGTCGCGACGATGAACAGGTTTTGCGGCACGCCGAATTCGACACGGTTCAGAATCTTGATGCCGACCACGCCGATCGCCGTGAACATGACGAGCGCGATGCCGCCGATGATTGGACCAGGAATCGCCGCGACCAGCCGGCCGAGCGGCGGGAACAGCCCGAGCATGACCAGGAATACACCAGCCGTGGCAGCGACGTAGCGGCTGCGCGTGCGCGTCAGCCCGAGCACGCCAATATTCTGCGAGAACGTCACTAGCGGAAATGCGCCGAACAGGCCACCGACGAGGCTGGTGAGGCCGTCAGCCAGAATGCCGCCTTGCACCTGCTCGCCAGTCGCCTCGCGGCCCACCATCTCGCCGACCGCGACGAGCTGCGGCAGCACCTCGAACATCAGCACTACCATCAGGATAATGACCGAGATCGCAGCGGCGATGTCGAAATTGAATTGCCCGAAGCTCGATGGGATCGAGAAGCCGAACATAGCGCCTTGAAACACACGGCTGAAATCAGCGTACCCGAATAGGAATGCGATGAAGGTCGCGATGATGAGGCTGAGCAGGATGGCCGTCTGTCGCAGCATCGACGGCAGCAATCGCATCAGCAGCGCGACCAGAGCGATGGTTCCAGTCGCCATCACCAGATTGAGCGCGAGCACGGGCTGATCGGGCTTGAAGCTCGTGATCAGCCGCACACCGATTGGCACGAGCATGATGCCGACCAGCGCTAGCATCGTGCCCATCACCACCGGCGGGAAGAACCGCCGCAGCCGGCCGATGAGTGGCGCGCAGATCATCATCGCCGCACCGGCCATCACACAGGTGCTCCAGACTGTGGGCAGCCCGTAGCTCTTACCGATAATGATCAGCGGACCAATCACATTGGCGGACGGCCCGAGTACGATCGGCAAACGTGCGCCAAGCTTCCACAAGCCGACGGTGGTGAGGATCGTGCCGAGCCCGGCGAAGATCGTATTGGCCGAGATCATCTGCGCGATGTCGCTACCCGGCATGCCGAGCCCGGTACCGATAACATAGGGCACCGCGACCGCACCGGCATACATCACGAATAGATGCTGCAAACCGAGAGCGCCAAGTTGGCCGGCGGGCGGCACAGCGTCGACAGCGTCAACGGTGGAGGATTTCTCAATCTGGATCATGGCGAGCCCTACCTTCCCGGGATCAATCGAGGCGGCATGTGACCTCAACGAGAGACGATTCGCTTGCCGCATCGAGAGATGCGTCAGCCACGGCAAGATTATGGTCTTGATAAAAGCTCACGGGCGAGTGCGTCCGGGGACGGTTCAGTTATTCCATCGTTACTTGCTGCCGATGACGGCGTAACCCTGAATTTCGACTTTCGCCTCGGGTACGGCCAAGGCGGTCACGGTGATGAGGGCGCTGCCAGGGAAATTGTCGCCGAATATTTCCCGCCGGAGCTGGGTAAGGCGATCACCGTAGCGCACATCGGTGATGAACACGGTCATTTGCACCATGTCGCTGAGCTTGCCGCCGGCTTTTTCAAGCGTGGCATTGATGCCTTTGAAGATCTGTCGCACTTGACCGTCGAGATCGCCGGCGAGGGATTTGCCGGAGTCGTCCACGACGGCGATTTGCCCGGCAAGCCATACGATTTTGCCCCCGTCAGTGATCACCGCCTGCGAGTAGCCGCGCTGCTGGGGACGTTCGCCTTTGATGAAGTCCTTGGCGTGCAATGGGAAAACAAGGCCAAACAGCAGCGCGGCCCCGATCAGACCGGTGAAGATGCGTGACAATGCTATCGAAACCATCTTGGTCTCCCTGATTTGAGCGAGGTTTGCTCAGGTACCATATACTGCGCCGCCTTTTTTTGCCGAGCAGTCTCTCGCGGACCGAGCGGGTCAAATCGTATCTGGCGAGTAGCGCATTGCGATCCGGGTGCCGCACGGTGTGATCGAGATGAGCAAGGACTTTCTGCGATTCTTCCTTTTCAGTGCCGTGGCGCTCTTGACCGCCTGCGATCGAGAGCGCGAGCGGACCAATGTGCTCACGGCCCGTGGGGAGCGGGAACTGGCGGTGATGGACTTTTCGGCGCCGTTTCCGCTCGATCCACTGCCGGCAGGTTGGTACCACCGCACGTTCTGGACGCGCGGGCCGATGGAAATGGCCTTCGCCATCAAGGACGGCGTGCCTTCACTACGCTTCGAAACTCGTTCGACGGCCTCGATGCTGTTCCGCCATGTCGATCTCAACCTAGCGAACTATCATTTCCATATGACCGCTGCCGGACACCAAGTCGTTGCCGCACGCCTGTTGGCACCTGTGGAAGGGCTGCCTCAGCCGTCACAACATCACGCGACCGCAGATCATTGAGTGTCCATTGCGAAACACCACCTTGGATTGCGCCGGAGCAGGGTTAAGAGCGCCTCGAATCTTCCTCCATGTGGCGCAGATGCAACACAGAGCTTGAAAGGGCCTGATATAACCGTGCCCGACAGGAGATGGATGGAGGCAGGAGATGAAAAGAGTTTTGCTCGCGGCCGCTGTTATCGCCGCATCACTTTCCGGCACTGCTTCGGCAGCCGACCTGAGGGTACGCGCCCGGCCGGTCTACACGCCAGCCGTGGCATTCTATAACTGGACCGGCTGCTACGTCGGCGGCAATGGCGGCGGGCTCTGGGCGACCAGACACTCGTCGAATCCCGGTTTTGGATTTGGAGGTTTCGACGATGGCACTGCCAGTGGCGGACTTGGGGGCGTTCAGGGCGGCTGCAATTACCAAATCGGACCCTGGGTGCTTGGAATCCAGGGCGACTGGGATTGGGCAAGCGTCAGCAACGGCGACGGCGGTGTGATCGCGTTCCCATTCTTCACGGACCGCTGGGAGGCCAAGTCGCTGGCCTCAGTCACAGGGCGAGTTGGGTATGCTGCCTGGAATCGGTTTCTGTTCTACGTCAAGGGCGGGGGTGCCTGGCTACGAACCGACTTCACGGGCGGGGTGTTTTCCGTCAGCGACACGCGCAGCGGCTGGACGGTTGGCGTTGGCGGCGAATATGCATTCCTCGACTGGCTCACCGGGTTCGTTGAATACGATCACTACGGGTTTGGCGACGACGGCGGCGGCTTCGGCTGCGGGCTGGCCTGTCCGATCGGGACGTTCGGCACATTCCCGGGCGACTTCAGAACCGATGTCGACGTCGTGAAGGCGGGCCTAAACTTGAAATTTGGCGGATATATTGGCGCATATAACGGATGGCGCTAATTCGCGCTTCGCTGCCCAAACCTGTCGGACAGGGAGTGAAACCGAGTTCGTTCCGGGAGGGTTGGCAGCAAGCATGAGCTAGCGCGGCTCCGGTCCTGCTGAACCACGGAAACCGCTCTAGGAGGCCGCCGAATTGGCGGCCTCTATTTTCGGGAACGCATTCCCGCCCCAGGACTACCAAGGTTCTCGGCACTACCACCCCGAGGAGAATTCGATCAACGTCACTGCGTTTGAAATGCGGTGACGCACGGCGATGCCGTCCCCGGATTTATCTGCGCCCATCCCAGTAACTCTATTCGATCTGCATCTTGAATTCGCGGATATAGGGCGCAGCATCCCTGACCGTCTGGATTAAGACGCGGCCGAATTCCTCTGGCGTCGTCGCAATCGGGATATTGCCGGCTTTTTCCATGAACTTTCGGTATGCGTCCGACTGAACAATCGACACGATATGGCGGTTGAGGAGATCAATAATCGGCTTCGGCGTGCCCGCACCGGCGCATACTCCAAGCCATCCGAAAGGCGTCAACGCGAAGCCGTGTTCGGTCAAGGTTGGAATCCGCGGAAAGCTTTCGAGCCGCTGCGGGCTCGTCACCGCCAGCACCTTCAACTCGCCGCTCTCATAAAAGGGGCCGATCGCAATCGGCGGCCCGACCTGGAAATGGATGCGCCCAGCCAGCATTTCCTGCGTGATCTCATTGGAGCCCTTGAACGGCACCTTGGTCATCTTGATGCCGGCCGTTTTTTCCAGCTCGTGCGCGACAAGCTCCTGGGTCGATCCTGCGCCGACTGTGCCGTAAAGAATTTCCTCCGGATGCGCCTTGGCGTAGCGGATGAATTCATCAAATGTGTCGACCGGTACCGATTTGGCGAGCGCCATCAGGTAATAATATTTCGACGCAAGCGTTACCGGAGCGATATCGGTGAGCCTGTACGACACGTTTTTGTACAGAAGCGTATTGATCGCGTCAAAATAGGTACAAAACTGGAGATTGTAACCGTCGCGCGGCTGCGAAAGAACGTCGTTGAGTGCAATCATGCCGCCCGCGCCCGGCTTGTTCTCGACGAACACCTTCTGACCGAGTTGGGAACTCAACCGATCGGCGATGAACCGCGCCGGGACATCGGTCGGTCCTCCCGCGAGAAAGCCAACGACCAGCCTGATCGGCCGCGTCGGATAGGTCTCGGCTGCGGTGCTTGGGACGATGCCGCCTAAAACGATTGCAGCGACAATCCAACCGAGTCGTGAACGTTTTTCGCTCATGGCAATCCTCAACATTGAATTTGAACGCACAGCGCCATTCAACCAGCGTCACCTGCGCCATCATCTGAAAGCATTTTCATCGGACTTTTTTCCCTCTCACAACAATACGAGCGGCGCAGAAGCCGACCGACCGATAACTATCCGCGAAGCTGCCGCCATAGCTCATCAGTCCACCAGCCGCGACAAACTCGCGGGTTTCAAAGATCGCCGCAACCGCGTGTCGGACGGCCAGTGCGGCGAGTTGCCGGCTCCGACTGAGGAAGAAGGTATCGGAGCCGATCACAAGCCCGCCTGTCCGCAATTGGACCAAGTTTGCAAACGCCGCATCGAGGTCGCGCTCGGTACTCGCGTTGAGGACATGCAGATGCAACATAGCGGATTGGCGAGGATCAGGTAGGGCTTGCTGCGATGCGAGATTTCGACCCGGCCTTGCGCCGCATTGGGTCATAAGCCTCGGAGGCGATCGGGGCCGGGAGCCAGTCTATGTCCGCAGTACCGGAATGTCGTTCTCGCCCTGGCACGGATTGGCCGCGCATCGTCCGCTCGGTGGAATCATGCGCGCCCGAAAGGAAGTCTATGAAATGGCCAAAAGGTTTCGGGCCGAAAAGAACGGCCGGATCATCGAAGAGCCGCGCGAAAGGGTGATGTTCGACTCTGCCAGCGCGAGGGATGGACTTGATCTACGTTGATGGGTATGCGCCGCTTAGGCGTTAGGAGTCGTCGATCTAAATACCGGAGCATCACAATGGCTCGAGAACACCAGCCAGGCGAAGTCACTTTCAGATCGATTCTGCCGGAAGACATCAACTGGAAGCCGTTCCCGGCTTTCCCGCCCTCGGCCCGGCTGGCCGTGCTTGTTGGAGAGCCCACCCAAGCCGGACCGTACGTGATCCGCGTCAAGGCACCCTCGGGCGTGAAACTCATGCCGCACAGGCACCCAGAGGACCGGATCTATACGGTCATGTCCGGTGTTTTCTACATCGGCTTGGGCGATCGTTTCGACGGCGATAAGGTCAAGGCCTATCCACCTTGGCAGCGTCATCGTTCTGCCTGGCGATACGTGGCACTTCCACTGGGCAAAATCCGGCGAGTACGTCACCCAGGTAACGGCCATTGGTCCGCTGGGCCTCGAATACAGGGACGTGAATGACGACCCGCGAAACAAGTCTCACTTGGAGTCTTCCCGCTGAGCAGCAGCGAGCCGGGATCGGAAAGAAGGTCGAATTCCCCACACGAACAAGAGGAACCAAGAAAACAAACCCCGAGCACGCGAAAGCGTCTCGGGGAAGGTCAGTGCCTCGTGGTTATCGCATCGCTCCGCGGCAGTGATCACCGAGAATGGATGACCGTGGGCCTTCATTGGCCGAAAGGCAGCGTCAATTGATGACGGCTTGCAGCGATTGGCCGCAAGGCATGCGAGTGCTTTCACGACACTGCTTATCCGCGCGGTTGCCCGTTGCGTTCGTTAGGCAATTCGATCGCCTCTCATCGCGCATTGCAATCCAGTAAAAAAATCCCCCGGTTGAACCAGGGGATAAGGACCTCACGGAGCTGTAATACTTAACGCTGATTCTGTTGCCCGCCTTGGCCGCCTTGCTGGCCGCCTTGGCGTCCCGGCTCTTGCTGCTGTTGGCCGGGTTTCTGCTGGCCACCGCCGCCCTGTTGACCGCCCTGACCAGGCTTCTGTTCCTGCTGACCGGGCTTCTGACTACCGCCACCTTGTTGTCCGCCTTGGCCTGGATTCTGATTAGTCATGACCTTGTTTCTCCTGCGGGAAAATTCTCGCACAGGACAACGTTCATCCCGCAGGTACGTTCCTCGGGGAAGGTCATCCAATTAATGCATTTGACAGCGGGGCACCGCGCCGGCGGATTGAATAAGGCAAACAAAGCTCAGACCGCAAAAGATTGCAGTGAGCAATTTTATACAGGCTTATATTAGTTGATGAGCGATTTTGAATGGAACTGCGAAGTCCACCTGCGAGTTGATGCTCCGAATGTAAATCGGAGACACACCATGCCTATCCTGATGTTTGCGGCGATGTGGGGAGCAATATTTGGAATGTTCTCACAAACTACAGAACGGAACGCGGAAGATGCCTGAGGGAGAGCCTTAGGGTCTACATTAACGCGTACAGTAGGCACCCCCACGCCTACTGAGAGAGCCTGGTCGCTGCCGCGCCCGGGCTCTTTTCTCGTTGAGCAACTCGATGGAAAGATTCTCACGTGTGCCTCATAATTACGATTGTCACTGCTCTCCTCGCCGCAGTTAAAGGGCTTAGTCCGAGAAGCGCTAGCGGGTTGAATTGGAAGTGGACGCGTATTCACGCCTTTGCCGCCCCCACCGTGTCCGCCATGACGGCACCGCGGGTGCCGAGCGGCGTGTCGGGCCCGACGGTCGAATCCCGCGCGGTCTGGTGCTCGATTTCAGAATTGAGCTCGGCGCCCACCAGCACCACGATGGTCGATAGCCACATCCACATCATCAACCCCACCACCGCGCCGAGCGCTCCATAGGTCGCATTGTAATTGTCGAAATTGCCGAGGTACCAGGAAAACAGCGAGGAAACGGCAAGCCAGGCCATCGCAGCGAACACACTGCCGACGCTAATCCAACGCCACTTGGGAAGGCGGCGGCTTGGTCCATAGAGGTAAAGCACGGCGAGACCGAGAATGATCAGCACAAACATCAGCGGCCAGCGCAGATAGGCGATAATCGGAGTACCCAAGCTCGTCAGGCCGAAGACGGCCGTGATCAATGGAAACACCACAACCAGAGCAACGGCTAGTCCGGCAGCGGCAATGGCGCCGATCGTGAAAAATAACGACACAACATTGAGCCATATGAACCCGCGCCTTTCTTCCTCGTCATAGATGATGTTGAGGGCATCGATGATCGCCTTCATACCCGCATTGGCGCTCCACAGCGCGATTCCGAGCCCCAAAAGGAAGCCAAACGTGAGCTTGCCATCGCTCTTTGCCGCGATGCGCGAGATCTCCTGGCCTAGCAGATCGAGCGTGCCGGCCGGAACAATGTCGGCAGCAATCGACAGGTGTTTGCTTATGGTGGTGGCATTAGCGAACAACGCGTAGACCGATACGCCCGCCGCAATCGCCGGAAACAAAGCAACTAGTGAATAGAAGGCGATGCCCGCGGCGAGCGCCAGCAGGCGGTCGTCCAGCATTTCGTAGTAAGTGCGGACAAAAATATCCTTCCAGCCGCGCAAGGGAATTTGCAGAGGCGCGCGGGCCTTCCTCCCGCGGCCTGTTTCTGCCGCGCGCCTTTCCTGCAAGGTCAGAGGTTCCTGCGCCGGGCTAGCGCGGGGGGGAATGCGGGTGGGCTTCGGCTGCATGCGCTCTATCTCTGTCGTCACCATCACGGAGGTCGCAAACCAGGAAACGATTTCCCACTTCCGGTGTGCCGTGGTTCGCTGACTTGCGGAGTTTCCCATAAGCCGCCCACATCACGCAACGGCACGAGCACTCACCGCCAATAAAAATGCCAGTAAGAATTCCAGGGGAGGCCAAGAGTTCTTCGCGTTCGCGCCCGCAAACATCAAGGCGCGTCGTATGGCTATCTCTCAGCAATACGGCTTCCCGGTGAAATCATCGAAATGCGACCATCGAACAGCGTTGTGGTCAAAATTGCTCACACCATGGCGCCGAAAGTTGGTGGTCTACACCAAGTATGTCTGCCTACGTGTGAGCTCGTTGGCCGAGTTGAGTACGAACCGATGACATCCTATTTTTCCGGGTTAGTCGACTTTGTCGGGGCGCACCCGCACTATGCACTCACCGCGGTCTTTCTGCTGGCGTTGTCTGAAGCCATCCCTGTTAGTGCGGTCATATTTGTTACCCGAGACCAACCGAAGGGGGGCCGTCCAAATCCGGAGCGACATCATGACACTCCTCGAGCGATTTGCAAAAGGCGGCAGGGGCACGACGACAATTGTGGGGGGAGTGGGTTCGGGACCGCGGGGGCTGGGAATCGTCACCGACTCGCGGAAATGCCCAACATTACCTCGTCGGTGATTACCTTGAAGCCCGCGAGAGTGCACGGGCCGAACGAGGTCACGATCGCGACGTCGGTCGCATCGCGGCCGCGCGCCATCAGGATGCGGCCGATGCGCGGCTTGTTGTGACGGGCATCGAACGTGTACCAGCGGCCGCCGAGATAGGCTTCGAACCAGGCACTGAAGTCCATCGGCGTATCATCGTGCGGCACGCGGATGTCGCCGAGATAGCCGGTGCAGTAGCGCGCCGGAATGTTCATGCACCGGCACAACGTGACCGCGAGGTGAGCAAAGTCCCGGCACACGCCGCGCCGGTCGGTATGGGCATCCCACGCCGTCTTAGTCGGGCTCGCGTGCTGGTAACCGAACGTGATGCGGTCATGGACATAATCGCAGATTGCCTTCACCAGCGACCATCCCTTGGGAACCTTCTCGAAAAGGGACCACGCCGTATTCGATAAGCGATCGGTTTCGCAGTAGCGGCTGCCGAGTAGATAGACCAGGGTCTGCACCGGCAGCGTCTCCAGCGAATGCTGCGGCGCTCCCGGCGCCACTTCATCCGGCGTTCCGCTGTCCTGGACCAGAAAATCGGCGGACAGCGTCAGTCGGCCCGCGGGTGCGCGGATCACATGGCAGAAATTGCCGAAAGCGTCATGATAGGTGTTGGCGGGGATGGGTGGATCGAGCCGCATGCGATCCGGGGTCAGCAGGTCGGGAAAGCGTGACGGATGGACGCTCAGCGCCATCATCATGGGTGTCGGCTGGGGGCAGTCATAGGAAATCTCATAGCCGGCACGAATCCTCATCGAAAACCCCTTTGGACCGCGCGAGTGGCTCCCTGCCGGATGTCTGGCAAGAATGCGACGGCAAAATAGTTCCATTCCTCCGTCACAGGGCGACCAATCGTAGGCCGGCCGCACTCGTCGCAGACCAGCGTCATCGTCGCACGCGGGCGCCAAGTCCGCGGTCGGCATCCGCCGTGGTGACTTTGACCGCAACCCTCATGGCGAGATGGTCCGACGCGGTCCCGATCCACGGCCTTGCAGTGAAATTGCCTCGCGCGGTTCGTGCACGAACGCGACTCGCACGAGGTTCCAAAGCCCACCGACCGACTGACGAACGCGACATTTCGAATTACGCCCATCGCGCGCTTTGGGTTGGAACTTTACCATTGCCTCACAGGTTCTCTGTTGGTAACTTTCCTCAGGAGCGTGATCTAACGAGGCAAATTGGGGCAACTGAACTTGTGGGTGCCACGAGCACTCGCGGTCATAAGTAATGCGCCTAAGGGTCTTGCGCGCTATCTCTCCGACCCCAAAGGAGGCTCGTGAATGTTTGGTCAATCCGGATATTCCCGCGCGATGTCCGCGAATGTCCGTGAAATCGAACGACGCTTGCGGTCGATGGAAAAGCGTTTGGAACGTGTTGGTGTCCGAACGTCCGCGAGTGCCGCGGACACTGCCGACCACGTCGGAGAGACCGTTGCCGCGGTGCTGAGCAGCATGGCCGACCGGTTTCGCGGGGGCGCCAATCTTATGGGCGACGAAGCGGCAAAAATCGGCAGCGAGGCAGCCAAGCTTGGCAACGATGCCTTGCGCCGCCTTTCCAAGGAAGTCGAGCATCGCCCGCTTGTCACGCTTGCAGTTGCAGTCGGCGTGGGAATTCTTGTGGGCTTGGTCAGCCACCGTCGTTAAAGACCCTTTGGTTGTCAAAGAATCTTCCGCGTTGAAGGGACATATTCACAAAGTGAGGCACTCCCATGAATGATGATCGCGTAATCGGCACTGCAAAAAATCTCGGCGGCAAAGCGGAAGAAGCTTTTGGCCGCGTCACCGGCGACACGAAAAGCCAGGTTGAAGGGGTCATCAACCAGGCAGCAGGAGCGGCCCAGGATCTCTATGGTCAGGCAAAAGAGACGGCCTCTGATGCCGCCCAAGCGATCCGCCACGGCGCGGTGGATGCTGAGGATTATATCCGCCATACGATCGAAAAACGTCCTTACACAACGGCGATCGTAGCGCTTTGTGTCGGTTTTCTTATTGGTCGCTTGGGTCGGCGCGATTGGTAGGCCTTTCAATCGTAACCGAGTAGTGCAAGTCGGCGAGTGGGCGCGACCTTTCCATTCCGGATGGTTTCCCGGAATTGTGCGTGGTGCTCGGTAAAAAGGCCGTCGACTTCGATTGTGCTGCTGCGGTTGGAGCAGTGCTCGGTCGCCATGGGCATAGAATCTTGTTCTGCATCGCCGGAGCATCCAACGCGAGAGTCGTACGTAACCAAACTGCTGGAGCATCACCATGGACGAAAATCGCTTGAGTGGAACTGCCAAAAATCTGGGAGGAAAAGTAGAGGAAGCCTTTGGACGTGCCACCGGCGACGCCAAGACACAGGTCCGTGGCCAAATGCATCAGGCCGAGGGCAGCGTACAGGATTTGTATGGCCAGGCCAAAGACGCCGCCGGGGAGGCCGTCAACGCAGTGGGGAAGATGCCCTCCTCCTTGGAAGACACCATTCGCCACTACATCCAAAATAGACCGTATACGACCGCTGCCATCGCTTTAACTCTCGGCTGGCTTATCGGAAGGTCACACCGCCCCTTCTAGGGTTGTTCCGGAATGAAGGACTTGTGCTTGCAACGTCAGCCGGTTTCTTGGTGAGTTACGCAAGCGCGCATCACAAGCCGAATTAGTAGCTGCTATCCGGCCTCAAGCGGCTGGGTTTCACCCCTCAAGAAAGTGACCAAATGCAGCTAGTGGCCGAACACGGTCGCAGATGATCTTGGAAATCGCCAGCATGGGCACGGAAAGGATCGCGCCCGGAATACCCCACATCCAGAACCAGAAGACGAGCGAGATAATGACAAGGACGGGATTGAGGGTAAACCGTCTGGCCAGGAGCATCGGCGTTACGGTCTCGCCCTCGATCAAATGAAGTCCAAGGTAAAGTCCCACAGGAAGCAGCGCTTGCCAGAGCGGGTCAACGGTCAACAGGCCGGCGAGAAGAAAGATCAACGCGCCCAAGGCGGTGCCGAGGATCGGCACGAAGTTGAGCAGAAAGGCCACTGTTCCCCACAGGACCGGGTCGCCCACCCCCGTGAGCCACATCGCCAATGCCATAGCAATACCTACTGCCGCATTCATGATCGTGATCGTGACCAGATAGGCGGAGATGTCACTTTCGATTTGCTGCGAGATTTCGACTACCTGGCGCTTGCTGCTGAAGCGCGGCAGTATCTCGACGAGGCGGTGCAGGAAGATATCGCCAGACACGAGAAGGAAAAAAAGAAACAGCACCGTCGTGAAGAAGCCGCTGGCAAAGTCCCGGGTGCCGGTGAATAGCTTCGTCAGAAGAGTTGGGCCTCGCATCATCGAGGCGGTCGCATTTTGTGGTGCTCCCGTTCCTCCAAAATCTTCCACCCGCTGCAAAAACCGTTGCAATGTATTGATGGGTTCTCGCATGAAGCTCAACCGCTCCTGAAGCCGTGGAATGCCCTCCGGGAGCTTGGCTGCCCAGCTGCCAGCGGGGCCAGAAATGGCCGTACCCAAGCCGACGATCGTTCCGAATAGCGCAAGGATCAGCAGCAGCGCCGCGAGCATCCGCGGTACGTACAATCGCTCCAATATGCGCAAGGCCGGCTGGAGCAGGAGGTTGAGAATGATAGCAAAGACCAATGGCAACACGATCTCGCTCGCGACATAGGCTGTTGCCAGCAGTGCAAGGATGAATAGACCACCAAGGAATATGACGTTTGGATCCGAAGGCAGGGGCATTTCCTCCGGCTCTTCTGCCGGCGGCACGAGCTCGGTCTCCTGATCGGTAGGTGCCATGTTCAATGCTGCATCGATGTCTGCATGCTCATTATCTACCTTCCTTTCGAGCTGCGCCAAACCGGCGGTTTGCAAAGAAAACCCCGGCCAGTCAGGAGCCAGGGTTCTCCGCTAAGCGGTTCGATTGCGGGGGAGGCGTCGGGGACCGCCCGGCTAATGTCGCATTACATGAGTAATTTCACTCGCCGCGAGCCGCGATGAATGCTTGTCGGTCGTGGCATTACTTGCATTCGAGCGTACGTCGTACGACGCCTTGTACGTCCATAGGTTCGATCAGTCTGATCGAAGTCTCCCCACCGCATGCGGGGCATAGTCCGAGTACGCCCATTGGGGCCCATAGGGGGCATACGCGCGCAACCTGTACTCGCGACGGTCTTTTAGATAATGTCAAGACAGATCGAGGAAGATCTCCCTCGTTTAGACGTGCAGTCCGAAAAAGCCAGCGACTACAATTATTACGACCACTACGCCGATGATGTAGAAGATGTTCATCTTGTTTGCTCCGGTTGGTATCCTGCTCAGTCGAAACGGACAGGTGCTCTAAAACGACAGCGCCATCTGCCATTGAACCTGACTGCGTCAGACGACCTGCTCGCACATGACGTTGAATAGTTGCATCGCACGGCGATGTGGGATCACTTGCCCCGCAAAGTGTCTTTCAATCCGCCAACAGCGTTCTGCACTTTGCCCTTAAGCTGATCAGCTTGGCCCTCGCCTTCGAGCTTGCTGTCGCCGGTTACCTTTCCAACGACTTCCTTCACTTTGCCCTTGGCCTGCTCGGCCGAGCCTTGGATGCGATCTTTGTCCACCATAATGGCCTCCAATATTTTGAATACAGTCACAATATAAGCAAACGACAACCGCCACGCGACGGAAATTAGTGAGCAATTTTATACAGATGCGACCCGGTTATCGGTCTGTGGTCAGAATATTAGGCTTCAATGGCAAGGTTTATCGAATGCCGTACCAGCCAGGGTGTCGTCTACCATGTGAATGTCGATCAGATCACATATCTACAACCCGGCGCTAGAGACGAATACACGCGAATTCATTTCGTGGGGACTGATCAGTCGATTGGCGTCCAAGAGGCCCCACAACAAATTATGGGGAAGGTTCGATTAGGGGCAGTGAGTTGCAGAAATGCACTTTCAACAGAAAAGCAGCATCATTCAAATACTACCACCCAGGGAAACTGATGCCTCGCCGTTCAACGCTTGGCCATTTTCTTCTCCCTACCCGAGCCTCCAACTCGCCGCCGTTCGCGGGGCAGGCCTGTTATCGTGGATAAGAACAGCTCGTCAGCGAAGAATGCGCGGTCACGCTTCCGAGCAGACAGTTATCTGTGCGCCGACCTGTTAAGGTGACCCCAGTTCGCGGTGTGCGATTTCGGAGAGCCGCATTGGGTCATGTTCGCCTTGGTCAACGTGTCGCAAGATTATCAACGCCAGTTGTCGGCGCAGATCGTCGTTTCCGTTGACTGCCCTCAAAAGGGATTGGCAAGCCCGGTCGAATGCACTCGTCATAACGGCCAGGGTCTCGGGAGGGTAGACGCGTTCGGTTTCCGCCAAGTGCAACATCGCTCGTCACCTGCGTTATTTCTGCCTAAAAATAAGCATGCTGGGCAGGGTCCGCGTGTTCAAATTTGGACTCGAGGTGAAATTTAACTGTGGATTGGGTGACGCCTCAGTCGCGCAAGACCACGCTCAGGCGCTTACCATTTCCGGATCAACCGACGGATTTCGACGACGGGCTGATCACAGAACCATATCGACCTACCAAACGAAACAAAAAATCTACCCGCAAGGCGACCCGGCGGATGCGGTCTTTTACGTTCAGCAGGGCAAGGTCAAGGTCTGCATCATATCCGAGTTGGGAAGGAAGCGGTCGTTGCCTTACACGACAAGGGCGACTTTTTTTGGCGAGGGCTGTCTGAACGGCCAACCGCTGCGCTTGGCGACGGTCGAGGCGATTGAAGCTCGCTGTCCCTAATACGGATAACGAGCCAGGAACAACCGTCCTTCACCGCAGTTGAAGTCGCATGGACGATCGCAATCCCGCCATGGAGGGTCGATATGCGAATGCGCCTTCTCCTCTCTATCGTTTTCGCTGCCGTCGTTACCGGCGCCGCTGCGCAAACCAATACCTCAGCAGGCAATGATCCTGCCGGTTCCGACCAGAATAACGTCACTGATTTGCGCGCGCACCAGCAGCACATCGAGCAGCAGCCACAGGGGTCAACCGGTCCTCTGGATACAACGACTGGCGGCGCACCCGCCGAGAGTCCGCAGGGCCAGTCGCCACCGGGAATGCAGGCGGCTCCGGAGGGTTCCTCGAAGGTCATTACCGGGGGTCAATAAACTGCGCAGGGGCGCTGCTCCTGCACCGGAAATTACGCTCCTTAACCCCGGTCGATCATTGCTCGCTCGGTCATCGCTGACCGCACGCTCCATGCCACCAAGTCTGGAGGCGCGCCCGCCTCCAGTCCTCCGGGCGAGATACCAGCATGTCGTCCTGCGTTCGTCTTTGATAGGCGGTTCCTACCGCGACTAACGACGACAGCCCGAGTGTTGCCTGCAATGCGCAGTCCCGCGTCGAATCAAAAGGGATCTCGCGCAAGAAAGGAACTTGCCTCCTCGAATACTGTTGACGTTCGCAGGCAGTTTCAAACCAGGAGTACTGAATGATCTACAATCCAGGAGGCCAGCTGGGCAAAAGCGTGCAGGGCGGCGGGCAACGTCCCGCAAAGCAACCGGGCGGACCTTTTTTAGGGAAGGGCGCAACGAGCGGAAAATCGAATACAGGCAACCCGCAACCCGGGAGCGCGAAGCCCGGTCAGACCGGGACGCTCGGCGAAAAAGGAAAGCAGGACACCCCGCAGAATCAAAAGCGATAACGCAACAAGCCGCCGATGCAGCGGCGGCTCGCGCGGTAGAGGGCCTCATGGCGGAGTGGAGTTCTGTATTATATTGACCACTTTTCCCCTTTGCCTCTGATACCCACCACGGAACCTGCCAGCGGCGCTATCGATTGCATACCTATGACCTTTATCGCTCAGCTCACGCCACGCATGACTGCGTGATGCCGTGCATTAAGAGGCATGCCCTAACTCAACGGATTAAAAGGTGGAAAATGAGAAAGTTACCGGCAGCGCTTACATGCATGATTCTTGGCGGAATCCTGGGTCTGTCCTCTGCTGCATGGACACAACAAAAAACCGCAAAGGCTTGTCAGGCGGAATGGCGTATGGATAAAGCCGCCAATCAGGCCAAGGGAGTAACGGAAAAAGCCTACGTCGCTGAATGCCGAGCGAGCGTTGCCACGGCACGTCCGGCCGCGCCATCTCCCCAAGCAGCCACGGGGAAGACGGTGAAGGCTTGTCAGGAGGAATGGCGGGCGGATAAAGCCGCCAATCAGGCCAAGGGAGTAACAGAAAAAGCGTACGTCGCTGAATGCCGATCGAGCGTTGCTACAGCACAGCCGGCCGCCCCACCTGTTAAGCCCGCCTCTCCCCAAGCAGCGACGGGGCAAAAGACGGTGAAGGCTTGTCAGGAGGAATGGCGGGCGAACAAGGCGACTAATCAGGCAAATGGAATAACGGAAAAAGCTTACCTCGTGCGATGTCGCGTCGGTGGAACAGCCGCGCAGCCGCCTCCGGCTATCCCGGTTTCTCAAACGCGCGCTGCACCTCCCGCGCCATCCGCTCCGCCGGTCTCTTCCACAGTTAACCCCGCGCCATCGACCAACGGTTCCGCCGCTCCGGTGGCGGCAAATCAATTTTCAACGGAAGCCGAGGCGAAGGGACACTGCGCGTCTGATACGGTCGTTTGGGTCAATCTACATTCAAAGATCTATCACTACGCGGGTCACAAAACGTACGGCAAGACCAAGGCTGGCGCGTACATGTGCGAGCGGGATACCGCTGCACAAGGTATGCGCGCCTCCAAAAATGAGAAGCATCCCGGATAGACGCCAGGCATTGACCGCTGCTGCGATCGAGCTTTCGGTCAAGACCGACGGCACCCCTCGAAATTGGGAATCCTGGCATCAGCGGCGTCTCGAAAATTCAGTCCGCATCTCAGGCAGCCGACTCATTGGAACCGTCCGCGCTTAGAAAAGTTCAGTCCTCATAGCAACAAGCCATACCAAAGGAGTTTTTATGCGATTGTTCAGCATCCTTGCGATCGCGGCCACAGTGGCTGCCACCGCTGCATTAATTCCGCAAAAAGCCAGTGCCGACCGCGTGTGTCGTCAAGAATGCTCTGGCCCAATCTGTCAGGAACGATGCGTCGAAACAGAGGGTCGTGGGGGTCAGCGCGAAGGTCGCGAAGGTCGCGAAGAAAGGCGAGAACACAGATATGAGGAGCGCGACGAGCGGCGCGGCCGGGGTCCTGGAATCGAATTACGAGTACCTGGCGGCGGCATTGAGATAGGGCGTTAAATCTGATTCCATGGTTCCAGTCCTCGCCAAGCTGGAACGAATGGCGCATCGGATTTCGCGGAAGCGTTAGCTCACAACTCGAAAACTTGATTCGGCGCCGGCATTTCGATGCGAGTGTCGGGAAGATGTGCCGCGAACTGCCGCATTATGTCTTCTTCGCCGTGAACAAGGAACGTACGTTTCGCGCTGGTCTGCTTTTGCCAAGCCAGCAGCTCCGCCTGGTCGGCATGGGCGGAGAAACCATTAATAGTGTAGATGCGAGCGCGAACCGGAATATCCACGCCCAAGATGTTCACCTGCTTGGCGCCGTCGATAATGCGGCGCGCGAGAGTCCCAATGGCTGCGTAACCGACGAACACGATGCTCGAATCCTCGCGACCGAGATTGTGCTGGAGGTGGTGGCGCACGCGGCCGCCGGTGCACATGCCCGAGCCGGCCATGATGATGGTCTCGCCCTTGATGCTGTTTATCGCAATGGATTCGGCGGTCTCCCGAGTGAAATGCAATCCTGGTAAAGCAAGCGGGTCGTGTCCCTCTTGAAACAACTTCGCGGTCGCCGGCTCAAAGCACTCCGGATGGCGCCGGAAGATCTCCGTGGCCGAAATCGCCATCGGTGAATCCAGGTAGACCTGCGTCGATTTCGCGAGCCGACCCTGAGTGACGCCCGCACTCAAGAAAAAGAGCAGTTCCTGTGCGCGCTCCAGAGCGAACGTAGGGATGATGACGTTTCCTCCGCGTTTGAAAGTTTCGGTTATTGCCTCATAAAACTCATCGATGGATGGGCCCAATTGCTTGTGCAATCGGTCTCCGTATGTGGTTTCCATCACGACGTTTTCGGCGCGGGGCGGCTGCATGGGGCTGCGCAGCAGCAGGCGACCGGCGTTGCCCAGGTCACCCGAAAACAGCACACTGGTCCCATGGCTCTGTTCCTCGAGCTCCAGGAAAATGCTGGCCGAGCCCAGGATGTGGCCAGCGTCGATGAAGGTCGCGTGCACGCCGCCGGCGACCTCAAGGACCTGCGCGTAGATCGCGGTCCGTCCGAAATAATCGAGGCAGTTCAACGCGTCGAGGGTCGAATAGAGCGGTTCCTTTTTGTCGTGGCTTGCACCGTCGTGCCCGACCCTGCGTGAACGGTTGCGCGCGTCTTCCTCCTGCATGTGCGCCGCATCCAGCATGACCAGTCGCGCCAACTCACTCGAGGCCGACGTTGTAATGATCTCGCCCCGAAATCCTCTCTTGGCCAGCAGCGGCAGACGCCCGCAATGATCCAGGTGAGCATGGGTCAGCAATACGTAGTTGATGCCGGCGGCATCAAAGCCGAAAGGTCCGGCATTTTCCTCGTCCAACTCGCGGCTACCTTGGTGTAGCCCGCAGTCGATCAAGACCCGCTTCCCAGCACATTCGACCAGATGACAGGAGCCGGTGACACTGCGATCGGCTCCATGGAAGGATAATTTCAAGTCACTCTCCTGTGGAACCGCCCGCGTTGCAGCAGTATTGCAATTGAGGCGTCTCACGTTGCAGCGTGCAAAGGCTCACCGCCCGCATCGTGCCAGTGCAAGATACCGTTCCAGATTTCCTGCGCCGTCTCGGCAAACCAGAACAGATCCCGATCCTCCCGATCGATGACGCCTTCATCGACGAGGAAATCCATGTCGATTGCCCGACGCCAATAGGCCTCACCCACCAACACGACGGGAATTGGCTTGATTTTGCGGGTCTGGACCAGAGTTAGAACCTCGAACAGCTCGTCGAACGTGCCATATCCACCCGGGAACGCGACCAGCGCCTTGGCCCGCAGGAGGAAATGCAGCTTGCGCAGGGCGAAATAATGAAAGCTGAAACAGAGTTCCGGCGTGACGTAGGGGTTTGGATATTGCTCATGAGGCAGGGTGATGTTCAGTCCGGCGGACTTGGCTCCGACATCGAATGCCCCACGGTTGGCAGCCTCCATCATTCCCGGCCCGCCGCCGGTCAATGATGACGGCATGGTGTTGGCGAGCGCCCTGATTACGGAAAACATTAATGCCGATGTCAGTGCGGGTTGCACAGGACGCGCGGTGGTGAGTTGCGAAATCCCAAGCTCATCGCGCGCGTGCGCGGTCAAGGCATCTTTCGCCATCAGCTGCCGGGCAACCTGCCGTGCCAGCGGCTGATCCACGCCGCGCTTGACGTAGATCTCGGCAAGCTCATCGAGCTCAAGCTCAGCATTCTCGCTCAACTCCTTGCGTTCGCGCGCGAGATCCGCCTGTTCGGTGTCGGAGAAACCGATGCCGCCGTCCTGGCGCCGTGGCCGCGAATTGAGGCTTCATCAAGCTGCGGCGTTCGACATTCCGGCCTGTCAGATCAAAGCCGACCCATGAGGAGCAGTACGACGAGGATGATCAGGATGATGCCGATGACGCCGATGCCGCCGTGACCGAAGCCGTAGCCGTAGCCGCCGAAGCGGCCACTGAAGCCGCCAAGCAAGAAGATGACGAGGACGATGATGAGTATGAGTCCAAGCGACATGATCTATCTCCGGTTGCAGAAACCATGCGAACACTGAGCCTCTTCACTTCGACAGTAAAGCCCCGCGCATCCGAGGATCCTGCCTCGGTTTTGAATTCATTGGTCGAGTGTTCAATTTTGCACAGACAACCCTTTGCCATCGGCTCCATGCTTGGCGGCCCTTAGCGAGAACTGAGAGAGGGTGTCATGTCAGGTGAAAGTCTTCTTGTCATACTAGTGGTCGGTCTCATAGCAGGATGGCTCGCCGGCCAAATCGTGCAGGGCACCGGGTTTGGGCTCGTCGGTGACCTCATCATCGGCATCGTCGGGGCCTTCATTGGCGGGTGGCTGCTGCCTCAACTCGGCATCCACCTCGGCGCGGGCATTGTCGCTGCGATCATCAACGCCACTATTGGCGCGTTGGTGCTCCTCTTGATTATCAAGCTCGTTCGCGGCGGCGGCCGCTGGGGCGGCGGATGGGGGAGCCGCTGGGGCGGCGGATGGGGTAGCCGCTGGGGCAGGCGCTGGTAACCGCGCTCTGAATTCCGTCTCGATTTGAGTGAGCAATATTATACAGACACCGGCCAACCCGCGCGCCTAGCCTGACAAACGCTGGGCGCGTCCCCACCGCCGTACCCGCGTACCCTCGCGTCCGGCTCAGGTCGCCCTTTTCTCGACGCCATCGAAAGGAAACACCATTTCGCTTCTCCGGGTGTCATCGCTCTTCACGTCGATGAGAGGCCGAATCACATGGCGGTTTTTTGCCCGGAGACGACATAGACCAGGGAGGCGATGATGGTAGCGCACACGCTCCTCGAAGCGAGATCGGTTTTGCCCAACAATCAGCCGTTCGTAGACGTTGAAGATGGCCGGGCGCTCGCCCAGGCCATCGTAGATACGATTCGCGAGCCCCTGCTTGTGCTCGACCAGGATCTTCGCGTCGTCGCCGCCAGCCGCTCTTTCTACCTGACGTTCAAGATGGTCCCGCGGGATGTGCAAGGTCATCCGGTTTACACCTTGGGCGACGGCCAGTGGGACATCCCCGAACTCAAGGTACTGCTCGAGAAAATCCTGCCGCAGCACTCGGTGATGGAGGGCTATGAAGTCCAACAAGATTTTTCCGGACTCGGACGACGCGCAATGCTCTTGAATGCCCGGCAGGTGTTTTATGCGGAAGAAGATGCACGCACGTTGATTCTCTTGGGTATCCAAGATGTCACCGAACGACGCGCCGCCGAGCAAGAGCTGAAAGAACTGCTGCAACAGAAAGAAACTCTACTGCAGGAAATGCAGCACCGTGTTGCCAACAGCCTGCAGATCATTGCGAGCATCCTTCTCCTCAAGGCGCGGGCGGTGCAGTCGGAAGAGATACGGCAGCATCTTGAGGATGCCCATCAGCGGGTCATATCGGTTGCGGCCGTGCAACAGCAGCTCCAGGCCTCGGCGCATGGCGAGCCGATCGAGCTCGGCCCCTATCTCTCTCGGCTGTGCGACACCCTTGCGGCCTCGATGATCGGCGACAGCCGCCCGATCTCGTTGAAGGTACAGGTCAACGGGGGTACCGCCTCATCCAATGAGGCGGTAAGCATCGGCCTCATTGTCACCGAGCTCGTGATGAACGTGCTCAAGCATGCCTTTCTCGTTGACAAGGTCGACGGCCAGATAATCGTCGCTTACGAGGTCGCTGAAACGAATTGGAAACTTACGGTTGCGGACAACGGGATTGGCAAGTCGGACGACGGTCCGGATAAGACAGTGCCCGGACTGGGCACCAGCATCGTCGAGGCGCTCGCCAAGCAGCTTGACAGTCGTGTGGAGATCTCAAGGGACCCATACGGCACGATGGTGTCGGTCACTCACGGTAAGGTCGCATCGCGGCTGCCTGTCGTTGCCAGTCTCGACGCCGGGGCAGGCGTTTGCACTCTTGGACCGATGAACCTTTCGGACGAGCCCGCGTTGTAAGCCTGCAGTGCTTCCAAGCAACGTCTGGATTTCATCATGTCGAGCCGCATGCCGCCGATTCCGCCAGCTAATCGCAGCAAAAAGGGTGGAGGGAGTGATCCCGAAATGCTGAAAGAGAAATCGGTAAAGCATGAACATCATGCCAACGCCGCGGAAGAGGGCGAAACTGCTAACATCAAGCAGAACACGACGAACAAGGGTTTTTTCCGGGGCCGCCGGCTCGGTTGATTGAGAGCCGGCCTCGACGGCTGTTCCCGGGAATAGATCTTCAAAAGGAACTGTTCAAAATTGCTCACATTGCAGTATCTACTCTGGACTAGGTTGTTCGCATCTTTTTTCCTCCTGCAGCGTTGATGGTTCAGGAATACGGCGAGTCCGACGCGATGAAATCGTCAATATTATACAGATACCGGTTCACCCTCGCGCCCCCACGTTACCGCCGTAGCCGTGCCTCGGAGTCGGAAACATGAAAATTGCGCAGATCGCGCCGCTTATGGAGAGCGTGCCGCCGCGGCTTTATGGCGGGACAGAGCGAATTGTTTCCTATCTCACGGATGAGCTGGTCCGACTGGGTCACGAGGTGACCTTGTTCGCAAGCGCGGACTCCGTCACCGCTGCCGAGCTCGTGGGCTGCGCGTCCACAGCATTGCGCCTCGACAGAAATGTCCGCGACCCGATCCCCTATTACATGCTGATGCTCGACAGGGTGCGTAAGCTCGCGGAAGAATTCGACATTTTGCATTTCCACATCGACCAGTTTCATTTTCCGCTTTTTGCCCATATGGCGGATCGCACGGTGACTACTCTTCACGGCCGACAAGACCTTCCCGATCTCAAACCGCTCTATATCGGATTTAGCGACATGCCGCTGGTCTCGATCTCCAATGACCAGCGGCGGCCGATCGCCAAGGCCAACTTCGTCGGGACCGTACATCACGGCATTCCCACGAACTTGCACACACCCATTTACAATCCGCGCGGCGGCTACGTCGCGTTTCTCGGCCGGATCTCGCCCGAGAAGGGGCCCGACCGCGCCATTCGGATCGCACGGACGCTCGGCATTCCCCTGAAGATCGCAGCCAAAATCGACAAGGTCGATGAAGCCTACTTCCGCGAAAAGATCGCACCGCAGCTGAGCGATCCAGAAGTCGAGTTCATCGGCGAGATCAATGAGCGCAGCAAGAGCGAATTTCTGGGCGAGGCGCAGGCACTTTTGTTCCCGATCGATTGGCCGGAGCCGTTCGGCTTGGTGATGATCGAGGCAATGGCGTGCGGCACACCCGTCCTTGCTTTCCGCCAGGGTTCCGTTTCGGAAATCATCGACCAGGGCGTCACGGGCGCCATCGTTGATACGGTGGATGAAGCGGTGAGGATGCTCCCGCGAGTGATCGCGCTCGACCGCCGCGCCGTTCGGCGACGGTTCGAACAGCGATTTTCGTCCGTTCTCATGGCCAAGGATTATGTTGCGCTCTACCGTTCGCTGCTCAAGCGGTCGTCCATATCGAAGCGCGAGACGGCCGTGCAGCTGCCACGACCGGTATTGGCAAAAAAGGCGAATGGACATGGTCTTAACGGCGATCGAGCGCACCGCGTTGCCGAAACGGATGCTCTACCCTGATTTCGTTGGAGGTAGCATGATAGCCATTCATTTTGGCGTTGGAATTTGCTATGGTCCTCCCGCCTCGCCCTGTCTTCGTCGGGGGAAAGGGCCGTCTCCTGTGAAAAAGAAACCGCGCGACGCGTAACTGGCTATCAGGCTGCGACCGATGGCCGAGTCGCATCTGTATAAAACTGCTCGCTATATTACCGGAACACGGCACGCCAGTATCCGTTAATTCGTCAAGTGATGAATGGAACCGGATTACTCCGGCAGTTCGTCACAAAGGCCGCGCGGCATAGCTCCCGTGCGGCCTTTGGATAGCTGGGAGCAGTTTTATGCACGAGGAAGCTGGGCATATCGTCGAGAGGTCGAGGCGCGAGCTGGACCCTCAATAAAGCCGCGCAAAAAATTGCAAAACGCAAGCTGCGAAAAAACCTTCGACAGTGAGACGGGACTCAAGTAAGAGAGGGCATCCTTGCGTGTCTCCAAGCTTGGCGCGAATTAGCGGCCCTGGGCTTTGTTTTTGGCGCGCTGAAGTGAGGTGCTTGTTATGGCGGCGACCCCGCTATACCAGATGTATACCGGAGAGGATGCTTGCAGACGCTTGATATTGCGGTTCAACTTACGAGAGTAAAAATCCCTGTAAATTTCCTGTTGTTTACAGGGAGGCTCCGATTCGCTCTCTCAGAAGTTGTTCCTCTCAATCGGGCGCCTGGCGGCCCGAGCGGGTGCCGCTTGACGCGCCGGCACGATTGCGGCTGTCATTCCATTGGCAGCTGTCTTGGTCGATTGCACCACTATTTTTGATTTTTCCGCAAACGAAGCCAATCTCCGCAAACGAAGCCAACGTCAAAACTATAGTGAAAACAACGTTTGAACATGAACAACACGAGGATTGGTCAAACGAACCCGACAGAGCGCGACGCAGGAGAGCATTTTGGCCGAACGAACCCGAGAGGGCGTGCGAGCTGCGGACGGCATTTTGGCCAAACGAACCCGAGGATTAGAGACCGGTGCTTAACAGCCTCAGGCGGCCTCGTCCGTCTGTCTTGTCATATCTCCCCGGCCCGCCAACAGAGCGGCTACAGAAACATCCTCGTCGATTTCCTCCCAATGCAGGCCAACGCCGATGAGTTCGACACGCCCGCGTTGTGCAGGGCTTGCACGCAACAGCCGCGGGAATCGTGCCAGGGGTACGCCCAGCGTGCGGCCATCGCTCAGCTCGACCCACATCGTGTGCGCGTCAAAGTGCACCGACATGGCCCAGATGCTCATGGCAGCCGTATCAGCTGCACCCCGTGGTGCTGCCGCAGGTGTCGCATTTCAGGCAGGTGCCGTTGCGCACCAGAGTGAAATTGCCGCATTCGCCGCAGGCTTCGCCTTCGTAGCCCCTGGCCTTGGCCTCGGCACGCTTCTCGGCCGCCGCCGCGCGCGCCTGCGCGCGCCCTTCGGTCATGGCGAAGGCAAGCTGCTGCTGTGCAAGCTGCTCGGTGGGCGAGAGCTTTTGCTCGGGCTCGGCTTTGAGCGCCACGCTGCCCGCGGTTTCGGTGCGCCCTTCACGGCCGGCAAAAGCGGTGACGTTCGCGCCACCACCCCGAACCTCGCCTGCAAAGGGAGCGGAAGCGGAAACAGAGCTACGCGCGCCAGCCTCCCCAGCATCGGGGGAAGGCGCCCGCGCTTCGCTCGCCGCACCGCCCGCGAGCACCGAGAGCTTGTCCGTGCGCGAGCGGGTGAGCCCGCGCGAGACATATCTGGTCGAGGCCGGCCCGAGCTTGCCCTCCACCACGCCCTTGCCGAGCGCGTCGAAACCGCCGTCGGTCGGATCGACATGGGCGAGATCAAATCGTTCGAGGTAGCTCACCGCCAGCTCGCGGAACACATAGTCGAGAATCGAGGTCGCATATTTGATGGAATCGTTGCCTTGCACCGGGCCTGACGGCTCAAAGCGCGTAAAGGTGAAGGCATCGACATATTCCTCGAGCGGCACGCCGTATTGCAGCCCCAGCGATACCGCGATGGCGAAATTGTTGAGCAAGGAACGCAACGCCGCGCCTTCCTTGTGCATGTCGATGAAGATTTCCCCGAGGCGCCCGTCGTCGTACTCCCCGGTACGCAGATACACCTTGTGGCCGCCGACGACTGCCTTCTGCGTATAGCCTTTGCGCCGGTCGGGCATGCGCTCGCGCTCGCGCATGACCACGATGCGCTCGACCACCTTTTCCACCACCTTCTCCGCCAGCGCGCTTGCCCGCGCCGCCGCCGGCTTGTCGACGAAAGCCTCGATGACGTGGTCGTCTTCCTCCTCGTCGGCGATGAGCTGCGATTGCAGCGGCTGCGACAGCTTGGAACCGTCGCGATAGAGCGCATTGGCCTTGAGGGCGAGCTTCCAGGACAGGAGATAGGCCGCTTTGCAGTCCTCGACCGTGGCATCGTTCGGCATGTTGATGGTCTTGGAGATCGCGCCCGAGATGAAGGGCTGCGCCGCCGCCATCATGCGGATGTGACTTTCGACGGAGAGGTAGCGCTTGCCGCTGCGCCCGCACGGATTGGCGCAGTCGAATACCGGATAGTGCTCCGGCTTGAGATGCGGGGCGCCTTCGAGCGTCATTGCGCCGCAGACGTGCACGTTCGCAGCCTCGATCTCGCGTTTGGTGAAGCCAAGCGCCGAGAGCAGATCGACACGCGGATCGGCGAGCTTCTCCGCTGGGATTCCGAGCTTCGCGATGCAGTCCTCGCCCAGCGTCCATTTGTTGAACACGAACTTGATATCGAAAGCGGTGGGGAGCACCCGTTCGAGCTTCGCGATCGCCTCGGTTGAGAAGCCCTTCTGCTCCAGGATGGCGTGATTGACGCCGGGGGCATGGGCAAGGCTGCCGTGGCCGACCGCATAAGTCTCGATCTCGGCAATCTGCGATGGCGAATAGCCGAGCACCCGCAACGCTTCGGGCACCGCGCGGTTGATGATCTTGAAATAGCCGCCGCCCGCGAGCTTCTTGAATTTGACCAGCGCAAAGTCGGGCTCGATACCGGTGGTGTCGCAGTCCATGACCAGGCCGATGGTGCCGGTCGGGGCAATCACCGAAACCTGCGCGTTGCGATAGCCGTGCTGCTCGCCCAGCGAAAGCGCGCGGTCCCAGGCACGCTCGGCGTGCTCGACCAGGCGTGCGTCCGGACAGGCTTTGTGATCGAGCGGAACCGGCGGCGTTGCCACCTTCTCATACCCCGTGCGCTCGCCGTGGGCGGCGCGCCGGTGATTGCGGATGACGCGCAACATGTGCTCGCGATTCCTCTTGAACCCGGGGAAGGCGCCGAGCGCGGAGGCCATCTCCGCCGACGTGGCGTAGCTCACCCCGGTGAGAATCGCTGTGAGCGCGCCGGCAATCTGTCGCCCCGCATCCGAGTCGTAGGGAATTCCCGACGACATCAAGAGACCCCCGAGATTGGCGTAGCCAAGGCCCAGGGTGCGATAGTCGTAGGAGAGTTGCGCGATCTCGCGTGAGGGGAACTGCGCCATCAAGACCGAGATTTCGAGCACGATCGTCCACAGCCGCACGGCGTGCTCATAACCTTCCAGGTCGAACACCCCCTGCCCTTCCGCTGCACCCGCATGCCGGCGGCAGAACGCCAGCAGATTCATCGACGCGAGATTGCAGGCCGTATCGTCGAGAAACATGTATTCCGAGCACGGGTTGGAGGCGCGAATCGGCCCCGCCGCCGGGCAGGTGTGCCAGTCATTGATCGTGGTGTGATATTGCAAGCCCGGATCGGCGCAGGCCCAAGCCGCGTAGCCGATCTTCTCCCACAGCGCGCGCGCCTTGACCGTCTTTGCTATCTTTGACGGCTTGGTGCGCCAGAACAGGTCCCAGTCGCTGTCCGCTTCCACCGCCTTGAGGAACTCGTCGGTGACGCGAACGGAGTTGTTGGAGTTCTGTCCGGAGACGGTGAGATAAGCCTCCGAATCCCAGTCGGTGTCGTAAACCGGAAATTCGATATCTGTGTAGCCCTGTCTGGCGAACTGGATCACGCGCTTGATGTAAATGTCCGGCACGTGGTCCCTTCGCGCGGCTTTGATCTCCCGCCGCAGCACCGGATTCTTCTCGGGGTCGAAACAGTCGTCGCCGGATCCCTCGCAAAGGATACAGGCCTTCATGACAGCCTTGAGGTGCTTCTGGTTGATCCTTGAGCCGGTAACCAGCGAGGCGACCTTCTCCTCCTCGATCACCTTCCAGTCGATGAACTGCTCGATGTCGGGGTGATCGGTGTCGACGATCACCATCTTGGCCGCGCGCCGCGTGGTGCCGCCGGATTTGATCGCGCCCGCCGCACGATCGCCGATCTTGAGAAAGCTCATCAACCCCGATGATTTGCCGCCGCCCGCCAGGCGCTCGCCGTCGCCGCGCAGCCTCGAGAAGTTCGAGCCGGTGCCGGAGCCATATTTGAACAGCCGCGCCTCACGCACCCACAGGTCCATGATGCCGCCTTCGTTGACGAGATCATCGGCAATGGACTGGATGAAACACGCGTGCGGCTGCGGGTGCTCGTAGGCGGTTTTCGACCGGATGAGCTTGCCCGTCTTGTGGTCGACGTAGAAATGGCCCTGGCTCGGGCCATCGATCCCGTAGGCCCAGAACAGCCCGGTGTTGAACCATTGCGGCGAGTTGGGTGCCGCCATTTGCATCGCGAGCATGTAAAGGAGCTCGTCGAAGAAAGCGCGTGCATCTGATTCGGAGTCGAAATAGCCCCCTTTCCACCCCCAATAGGTCCAGGTGCCGGCGAGCCGCTCGAATACCTGTTTTGCCGAATGCTCTCCGGCAGTGCGCTCCTTCTCGGGCAAGGCTTGGAGGGCCTCGTCGTCCGCAACGGAGCGCCGAAGCCACGGCGGAACGTTCTCTTCATCCACCGGTTTGAGCCGGACCGGTACCCCGGCCTTGCGAAAATATTTCTGCGCGAGCACGTCGGCGGCGACTTGCGACCAGGACGCAGGAACTTCGACATTCTCGGCGTGGAAAACCACCGAGCCGTCGGGGTTCCGAATCTCGCTTCCGGTCAGCCGGAACTCAATGCCGGCATAGGGAGATTGTCCTTCTTGGGTGTAGCGCCGCTCTATCCGCATCTCATGCCTCGTTATCGTTGGCGCGGCGGCCCGGCGAGGGGAATTACCCCCTTCATGTAAGCCGTCGCGATGCTGCCTGCCGCGACCCTGGCCTCCGGCCGCGGGAGGAATGGCTCGTGGGAAATCTGCTCAACGCCCTGTCCCGAAGTCGTGGGATGACCCCGGTGTCCGGCACGTCCGGTGCGTCTTTCCCGAATTCACGACAAGGCCGCATTCCGGCGCCGTTCGGCAGCGGAGCGGTTACGCAAACTCCTTCGGGAGAGCGCCCGGCGGGACTTCGAACCACTCGCGCCGAACCATTTGAAGGTAAGATGACAACCCGCCGTTCGTCAAGTCCTAGTATGAGGGTAATGAAGAAACTCTAAATGTAGGGGGAAAACTGTGGAGAGCGGGGGGTGACGCGGGCAACCCCGCGCAAGTATCGGATATGTCGCGCCGATTCGGAAGCCGCCGTCCCCAGCGATGTTGGGGATCAACGCATGCATGTCCTTGGTAGAGGCGAGGCACGGCCTCGCCCTTGATCGACGATGGAATGCGGCGGGCGACGCTTGCGTCGCCCCTTGTACGAAAGCGCGGTGACCTCGCGGCGGTCCCGGCGCTCACCGAGCATAAGCGAAGTCATGCAACGGCGGAGGCGCCGCCGCTCACCGCTCTGGACTTGGTCCATGCGCGGTGGCATTACCCCGCTCATCTCAGGGCAGGGCACGAGCGGATGAAGACGTTTCTCCTGCGTTTTTTCACTTGGTGGAACAGCCAGACGTTCGGGACGCAACTGTGGACCTGGCGGTACGGCGAGTTCGTCGGCGAAGATGAGTTTGGCAATCGCTACTACCGGACAAAGGGAGGCAAGATCGATCCCACGCTTGGCTTTGAGCGGCGGTGGGTGACCTACAACGGCATCGCCGAACCCTCGACCGTACCGCCGTCATGGCACGGCTGGCTGCATCACATTGTCGATGTCCCGCCCACGGAGGAGAACGTGATCCCGCGGCCGTGGTGGAAGCCCCATCGACCCAACCTCACCGGCACACCCGGCGCGCATCGTCCGACCGGTTCGATTCTGGCCCGAGGTCGCAGACCGAAGGCCACGGGCGACTACAAGGCCTGGACGCCGGAGAGTTGAGCCGACGTGCCTCAAATCGCCCTTTGGCCGCCGTATTCCGGGTGTTGATCGGGCGTATCCAGACCGGCGGGGGATGCCGGGGCAGTCGATTGGATAACCGAACTCGCCGATGGCCTGGTCGCTTCGTTGTTCTTGGGTCGGCGCTGCGCTCGTTACCGGCGCGGTGCTTGCGGGCGGTGCTCCGGCAACGGCGCAGTTCTTCAATCCGTTCGAGGCCCTCTTCGGCCCTCCACCACGTCCGCCTTCGGCGGTGCCGACCGGCCGCCAGCAGGCGCCGCCCTCCAACTATCCGCAATATCAAGATCCGCGTTCCGACCAAGGATACCAGCAGCAGCCGTATCCCAACGAGGCCAATGTCCCAAGGCGGCCGCCTGCGGCTGGGGTTCAGTCCCAACCGCTGGCGCCGCCGCCCGGCGGCACCACGGCGTCGGTCGACCCGCTTCTCCCATTACCGGACGGCCAACAGCCGCCGCGCGGCACGCCGCAGCCGGCCGACACTTCGCCGCAACCGGGTGATGAAGTGATTACCGAGCCACCGTCGCAAAAGATCGAGAACAAGGGCGCCGTATTCTCCGGGCTGGACAAGATCACCGGTCGCATCATCAGTTTCGACGCGGCAGTCGGGGAGACGGTGCAGTTCGGGGCGCTGCAGGTTACCCCGCGCATCTGCTACACGCGACCGCCTACCGAAACGCCCAATACCGACGCCTTCATCGAGGTCGACGAGGTCACGCTGCAAGGCGAGATCAAGCGTATCTTCACCGGCTGGATGTTCGCGTCGAGCCCAGGGCTGCACGGGGTCGAGCATCCCATCTACGACGTGTGGCTCACGGACTGCAAAACCCCGGTGGTCGCCACGGCGGCTCCTTCTGCGGCTGCGCCTGCCGCGGACACGCCTGCTGCGGCTCCGGCCAAGCCCGCCGCTCCACCCAGACGCCCGGGACAACAACAGGCGAGGCCGCTACTGCAAGGTTTTCCCCCGCGCTGAGGTTTGCCGCGCCGTTGCACAGATCGAGCAAAGGTCCTTGTCGGTCAGGCCGCGCTGGGCATCGCGTGCCGCCGCGCGCGCCTCTCGCGCAGAATCAACACCGCGTCCGATAGCGCACCGTCGATGTCGCATGCAGCGCTCGCCTCCTGCATACTCTCTTGTTTTGCTAGAAACTGCTGGGCGCGCTGCTCGACGATGTTTTTTTGTTGCAGATCAATGATCCCGGCGCTCCGGAGGCACCTCGCTTTGAGCACCATCAGCTCGGCCGAGGCAGCGTCCCGAATGGGAAAAATGAGGTCGAGGTTGAATTGCATGATCATCATCCGCACGTGCCCGAGATAACGCCCGGGCTTCCCGGGAAGTTCGAAACTTTTTTCTATAAGCGTGAGAATGACTTGCAGGGTGGCCGCCCCAAAGCGGTCACATTGTCGGATGCCCCGCCGGCGCGGCTGCGCGGTCCGCCAGCCATACCAACTCGCCATCCGAATAGACGCAGTGCACCGGCAGGTCCTCGCCCGACAGCACCCGGGCGAGCACGTTGCGTTTTTCTTCCCCGCTCACGAGAAACAACATCTCCCTGGTCGATGCCAAGGCAGGAAACGTCAGTGTGACCCGCGGGACGAACGGCTCGCAGCCGGCCTTGTCCACGCCCAGGACCCAACGTTCTTTTTCATTCAATGCCGGGCTATGCGGAAACAGCGAGGCGGTGTGCCCGTCCGGTCCAACGCCCATGAGCACCAAATCAAACAACGGCCGCGCGGGGTCCAACCGCTCGCCACCATAAAATCGCTTCAGCTCAGCTTCGTAATGTCGCGCTGCCATCTCAGGACTGCCGTACGTTGTCGGCATAGCATGCACGTTCTCGCGCGGAGCCTCGACGGCAGCGAGAAACAGCCGCCGCGCCATTCCCATATTGCTCAAGGGGTCCTCGGGCGGCACGAAGCGATCATCGCCCATGAACCAGTGCGTGCGCTGCCAAGGCACCCTGCTGCGGTAAGGCTCCTTTGCCAGCAGCTGATAGAGCGGCTCGGGCGTGGAGCCGCCCGTCAGACAGATGGCGGCACGGCTCGGCACCTCTGCAATACGCTGGAGGAGTCGCTCGGCGGCGGTTTTAGCCAATGCCTCTGCGTCCTGCGCTACGATAAGCTGCGACCTACGAGCAGGCACCCTTTTCCCCCGCCTCAATTGGCCGCCAGCGCCTTCCGTCGCGCGCGAGGAGATGCTCAGCCTCGGGCGGGCCTTCGCTGCCGGCCTTGTAGGTCGCAAGTCCCTCCGCACCCGCTTGGCGCCAGGCATCCAGGAACGGCTGCACCACGCGCCAGCCGGCCTCGATCCCGTCGGCGCGCTGAAACAGGATTGCATCGCCGATCATGCAATCGTAAAGCAGCGTCTCGTAGCCCGTGCTCGGCGCGGCATCGAAATAGTCCGCGTACCTGAAGGTCATTCCGACGCCTGTCAGATCAATGGAAGGACCCGGCACCTTGGCATTGAATTTCAGGCTGATGCATTCGCTTGGCGCAATCCCGAGCACAAGGAAATTCTGCGCCAGGCGGTCGACCGGAGTATCGCGGAACATCGCAAACGGCGCCTGCTTGAACTTGATGGCGATCTCGGTCAACCGCGCGCGCAGTGCCTTGCCGGTGCGCAGATAGAACGGAACCCCGGCCCAGCGCCAGTTGTCGATCATCAATTTGAGCGCAACATAGGTCTCAGTCGTGCTGTTCGGGTTGACGTCCTTGCTCCTGCGATAATCTTCGATCGCTCGATTGGCGGCAAAACCCGCCTGGTACTGGGCGCGCACCGAGTTGCGAATGGCGTCGGCCTCGCTTTGCACCTGGGTGGCATCGAGCAGCTCCGCCTTCTCGGCCCGTACCGCGCCTGCCTCGAAGCGCGCGGGCGGCTCCATCGCAACAAGCGAAAGCAGCTGGAAGAGGTGGTTAGGCACCATGTCGCGCAACGCCCCGGTTGCGTCGTAGAACCGGCCACGGTGACCAACGTCGATGTCCTCGGCCACCGTTATCTGCACGTGATCGATGTGATCCCGGTTCCAGATCGGCTCGAACAGGCCGTTGGCAAAACGCAGCGCCAGGATGTTCTGGACCGTTTCCTTTCCGAGGTAATGGTCGATGCGATAGATCTGATGCTCCTGGAGAGCTTCGAGCAGCTTGCGATTGAGCTCGTGCGCGGAAGCGAGATCGGTACCGAATGGCTTCTCGATGATCACGCGCCGCCAGCTGCCGTTGCGTTCGCGGGCAAGCCCGGTCTGACCGAGGCGGCGGCAGATCGGCTCGAAGGCGGAAGGGGGCGTGGCAAGGTAGAACAGGCGATTGCGCGGCCCCTGGTGTTTTTCTTCGATGCGCGCGAGCTCCTGACACAATCGCTCATACGCTTCGGGGTCGTCAGCTTCACCGTCGAGGTAGGAAACGCAGCCCAGCAATTGCTGCACAATCGCAGGATCGAGCTCGCGGGTCCCGAACTGGCGCAGCGCCTTCTCCAGACCGTCGCGGAAAACCTCTGTCGAGAGCTTGGTGCGCCCGACCCCGACGATTGAAAACGCCGCGGGCAACAGCTTGCCAGCGGCAAGATTGTACAGCGCAGGAATGAGCAATCGGTGCGTCAGATCTCCTGACGCGCCAAAGACAACAAATGAGCACGGATCCGGCTGCCGGACCGAGCGAGCTGCATTGCCGGAGTTCATCAGCGAGCTCCGATCCCGCGCCAGAGTCGCCGCGCCTCGCCGATGCTGCAAATCGACTGGCCATGCTGCTGCAGCTCCTTTGGCCGGTTCATGCGGGGTGCGCTCCTACTTTTTCTGCGCCTTACCGGTGCGCGACTTGGCAGCTTGCGCTCTGGCAGCCTCCATTACCGCCTCCGGCGTGAAGCCGAATTTTTTCAGGAGATCCTTGAACGGCGCCGAAGCACCGAACTCGCGCATGGCGATGATGGTCCCGGAGCTGCCGGCATAGCGATCCCAGCCGAGCGGCGTCGCCTGCTCCACCGTCACGCGTGCGCTGATGTGCGGCGGCAATACGCTCGCGCGGTAGGCCTCGTCCTGCTGCTCGAACAACTCCCAGGACGGCATGCTGACCACGCGCGCGGCAATGCCTTCCTGCCGCAACTGCTCATAGACGTGGACGCACAGCTGAACCTCGCTCCCAGTGCCGATGAGAATGACCTGCGGCTCGCCCTTGTCGGCATCCGCCATGATGTAAGCGCCGCGTGCAAGCCCGGAGGCTGACGCGTAGCGGCTGCGGTCGAACACAGGCAACGTCTGCCGGCTCAAGATCAAGGAGGCGGGCCGGTTCGTCAGGCCGATGATGACGCGGTAGGCTTCGCGCACCTCGTTGGCATCGGCTGGCCGCAACACGATCATGTGGGGAATGGCGCGCAAGGCGGCGAGCTGCTCGATCGGCTGATGGGTCGGCCCGTCCTCACCGAGCCCTATGGAGTCGTGGGTGAACACGTAGAGCACCGGCAACCGCATCAGCGCCGCGAGCCGCATCGACGGGCGCATGTAGTCGCTGAAGATGAGAAACGTGGCCCCGAAAGCACGCAGATGGGAAAGCGCAAGCCCGCTCACCGCGGCTCCCATGGCATGCTCGCGCACGCCGAAATGCAGATTGCGTCCGCCCGGCTGACCCGGCTCCAGGTTTCCTGCGCCCTCGAACGTGAGGAGCGTCTTGGTCGAAGGCGCGAGGTCGGCCGCGCCGCCGAGAAGCCATGGGACGTGCGCCGCAATGGCGTTGAGTACCTTGCCGGAAGCCTCCCGCGTCGCCATGCCTTTCTCGCTCGCGGGAAAGCTCGGCAGCTCGCGATCCCAACCGTCCGGGAGAGCGCCTGACAATAGCTGATCGACTTGTGCCGCGAGGTCTCGATCCCGCCGACGGTACGCATCGAGCTTGGTCTGCCAGTCTTGGCTCAGCGCGCGACCGCGTTCCCCAATGCCGTTCCTGAAACGCTCATACACCCCGTCCGGCACCAGGAACTGTGCGTCCTCAGGCCACCCGTAGGACCGCTTGGCGAGCCGCACCTCCTCCTCGCCGAGCGCGTCGCTGTGAGCGGCCGCCGTGTTCTGTTTGTGTGGCGCGCCGTAGCCGATGATGCTGTCGACGATGACGAGGGTAGGTCTGTCCTCGGTGCGGCGAAAAGCGGCCAAGGCATTGCGGATTTGCACCCTGTCGTTTGCGTCGCGCACCCGCACCACGTTCCATCGGTACCCCTTGAAACGGGATTCTACATCTTCGCTGAAGGCCAGATCCGTGTGACCTTCGATGGTGACCGTGTTGTTGTCGTAGATCCAACAGAGGTTTGCCAATCCGAGGTGTCCGGCCAGAGAGGCTGCTTCGCTCCCCACGCCTTCCATCAGGTCGCCATCGCTGCAGATCACGTACACATCGTAATCGAACAGCGAGAGATCCTGGCGATTGTAATGGGCAGCGAGCCAACGGGATGCGATGGCCATGCCGACGCTGTTGCCGCAGCCCTGGCCCAGCGGGCCGGTCGTTGTCTCGACACCGGTCGTGAGCCCGTATTCGGGATGTCCCGGTGTGACGCTGTCGATCTGCCGAAACCGCTTGATGTCGTCGAGAGTGACCGCGGGCTCATCCGTAAGGCGCGCTCCCTCGAGGCGTCGCACTCGCGCAAGATGCAGCATCGCGTAGAGCAGCATCGACGCATGCCCGGCGGAGAGCACGAACCGGTCCCGGTTGGGCCACAGCGGATTAGCGGGGTCGTAGCGCAGGAACTCCTGCCACAGGACGTAGGCAACTGGGGCGAGCGCCATCGGGGTTCCGGGATGGCCGGAATTCGCCTTCTGCACCGCGTCGATGGCCAGGGTCCGGATGGTATTGATGCAGACTTCATCATCCGCATGCTCGCGTGGGCTGGGAGCTTGCACGCTGCGTGCGCGCGTTGAAGCGGCTTCGCTGGTCATGAAGAACGGACTTTCTGCCAAGCGGCTCAGGTCGTCAGCGGCATGAAGCCTCCGCGCCTCTATAACTTGTGCGCGTGCGCGGCGTTCCCAAATGGGGGGCACTATACCCTGGGTATGTGGTCCGCAAGATCGCGATGAATCGGGAGGACGTGCTGCGGCGCAGTGCGCGGTCACTCAGCGCGTAAAATCGCGCCCGACCAAGTCATTCCAACGCGAGGTACGGGGCGCAATGGCCCCGCACATGCGCCTTGCGAGGCTACGCCCTGGCTGTTTCAGGCTCCCAGATGCTCATCTTCCTGGTTTCCGGCATCAGGAACAGGCTGAGCACGAAAGCGATCGCAGGAACAGCGATCGGGTAGATGAGAGCATAGCCGAGACTGCCCGTCGCCTGGTATGCCGCCGTCGTGATGAACGGCACCAGCCCGCCGCCCCAGCCGTTGCCGATGTGATACGGCACGGACACCGACGTGTAGCGGATCCTGGCGGGGAAATATTCCGCAAGGAACGCGCCGATCGGCCCGTACACCATTCCAACATAGGCGACGAGAATGGCGACAATGATGACCGCAATCGGATAATTGATATGGCCCGGCTGCGTGACCGATCCGAGCCACGAATACAGCGGGTAGTAGGTAACTGCCGCAAGCAGAAAGCCGGTCAAGATCACCGGTTTGCGGCCGATGTGATCGGACAGCCAGCCAAACAGGATGAGTGTCGGGGTGCCGATGATCAGCCCGGCTCCCACGATATAGGCGGTGGTCAGCGCGTCCACCTTGGTAACCTGCTGCAGGAAGTACAGCGCCCAGAACTGGCCGCTGTACCAGACCACGCCTTCTCCCAGCACGACGATGGTCGCGATCAGAACGAATTTCATATTGGCGCTGAGGAAGGCCTCCTTCCACGGGTTCTTGGTCATCGCCCCCTTGGCCTTGATCTCCTCGAATATCGGCGACTCCTGAAAGTTGACTCGGATATAGTAGGCGATCAACATCAGCAGGAAGGAGAACAGGAACGGAATGCGCCAGGCCCAGTCGTTGAACGCGGCCTCGCCAAAGTACGTGCGTGTTGCGATGATGACGATGAGCGATACCACGATCCCGAGCGTGGGCGAGGTCTGCAGCCAGCCGGTATAATAGCCGCGACGCTCGTCGGATACGTGCTCGGCGACATAAGTGATGGCGCCGCCGTATTGCCCGCCCAGGCAAAGGCCCTGGATCATTCGCAAACAGAAGAGAATGATCGCGGCAGCTATGCCGATTTGATCGAAGGTCGGGATCAAGCCGATAGCTCCGGTGCCCAGAGCCATACCGGTTAGGGTTGTGAGGAACGTTACCTTGCGGCCGACACGGTCGCCCATCCAGCCAAACAGGAATGCCCCCAACGGACGGACGAGGAACCCGGCGGTGAACAATGCGATCGTGCTGAGCAGCGCCGCGACGGGATGGCTCTTCTCAAAAAATTTGACCGACAAGACCGCGGCCAAGCTGCCGAAAATGTAGAAGTCATACCATTCAATGACATTCCCACCCGCTGCAGCGGTGATCACGCGTCGGAAGTTCGGTGGAACGCGATTAGCCATGGTCAATCCTCCCCCGCTCGGTCTTGGCGCCGGATAGCGGTCATGAGTCAGTGCTGGAAACGATCCTATACGACTTTCATAGAGCTTACGACTTTTGTAGCCCGGTATCCTCTTACGACTTTGGTAGGGGGTCGCCCTCTTCAGCCGGGCCTGGACCTTGATCCAAGTCAAAACGTCCGCACCCGGCGGAAGCCGACATTAGGCCGCTGAACGGCAATTCGCGTTTTGACCCCAAACCGAGCTCCAGCGGCATCTGACAGCAAGCAGCGGGTTGTGTGAGCTAGATCACAGCCCCCTGCGGCAAGGGATCTGCACAGTGATTCAGATCACAACCGCTTTCTCGAACGTAACCTAGCATCCACTTCCTGACGTTTTGCGCGGGGGGATCGGATGCACTTCCGTCAATTGGAGCGCCGCGAGTTGATCACCCTGCTGGGCCGCACCGCGGCCGCGTGGCCGCTGGCGGCACGCGCAGAGCTGAGTGAGCCGCGGATGCGTCGAATCGGCGTGCTGATGCACGCAACAGCGGACGAGACGGATGCACAGGCCCGCCTCGCAGCCTTTCTGCAAGGGTTGCAAGTGGCGGGCTGGGAGGTCGGGCGCGACGTGCGCGTCAATACGCGCTGGAGCAAAGGGAACGGCACTCAATTGTTCAGAGATGCTGAGGAACTGATATTATCGGAACCGGATGCTGTCCTGGCGGGTGTCGGCGCAACCGCCCCTGCGCTGCAACAGGCGAGCCGCGTCGTGCCAATCGTGTTCGCCCAGGGCATCGACCCGGTTGGCGCCGGCTACGTCGAAAGCCTAGCGCAGCCGGGGGGCAATGCCACCGGCTTCATTCAATTTGAATACAGCTTGGCTGGACAATGGCTCAAGTTGCTCAAGGAAATCGCGCCCCGAGTCTCAAGCGCGGCGGTCTTGCGCGAGCCCGGCACCGCCGGTGTTGGGCAGTGGGTTATCATCCAAGCTGTGGCGCGGTCGTTAGGCGTGGTGTTGAGACCAATCACGCTGACCAACGGCGAAGAGATCGAACGCGCCGTCATGGCGTTTGCGGGCGACCCGAACGGCGGGCTGATCGTGGTGGTGAGTGCGGCGTCGCTTATTCACCACGATCTGATCGTTGCACTCGCGGCGCGGTTTCGGTTGCCTACGGCCTACCCCTATCGTTCCTTCGGTACCAGCGGCGGGCTGATCACCTATGGGCCTGATATCATCGACCTCTACCGCCGAGCCGCCGGCTACGTTGATCGCATCCTCAAAGGCGAGCGGCCTGCCGACCTTCCCGTGCAGGCGCCGACCAAGTACGAGCTCGTGATCAATCTGAAGACTGCCAGGGTACTCGGGCTCGAGGTGCCGCCAAGCCTGCTCGCCCGCGCCGACGAGGTGATCGAGTGACCCTGATTTTTTCTGCGCTGCACGAGGTCCGGATCTGATGGCACATCACTGCCGAACGTTGCGCGCACGACGATGGCGGCCTAACCTAACGTCCGTGAGCATCAGCTGCGTGTTGCCTCGACCCCGCCGCGCTTCTCAGAAGGCTTTTCCGCATGACTCAGGTTGTGCGCCGTGTTGACGAGCGAGATGTGGGAAAAGGCCTGGGGGAAATTCCCGAGCAGGCGCTTCTCCGCCGCGTCATATTCTTCCGATAACAGCCCGACATCGTTGCGCAGGCCAAGAAGCCGCTCGAACAGACGTTCCGCTTCTTCCGTACGGCCGAGCAGGCAGTAGGCATCCGCGAGCCAGAAGCTGCAGGCGAGGAATGCCCCCTCCCCCGCCGGCAAGCCGTCGTGGGAGCCTTCCGTGCGGTACCGGTGCACAAAGCCGTCAACGAAAAGATCACGCTCGATCGCCGCGACAGTCCCCATCACTCGCGGATCGGCGGGCGGCAAGAAGCCGACTGCGGGGATCAGCAGCAGGCTCGCATCAAGCGCCTTCGTTCCGTAGGCCTGAACAAAAGATCCGAGCTCCGCATCGAACCCATTGCGGCATACCTCCTCGTGAATTTCCGAGCGCACCCGCTTCCAGCGGTCGAGCGGCCCGCGCATGCCGAACTCCTCGATTGTCTTGATGGCGCGATCGAAGGCCACCCATGCCATTATCTTGGAATAGGTGAAGTGCTGCGGCGGGCCGCGCATTTCCCAGATGCCGCTGTCCGGCACCCGCCAGATCGATTCGAGATGGTCCAGGACCTTGAGCTGGAGCGCCCAGGCCGCCTTGTTCTCGGGCAGTCCGACACGCCGACCATGATAGAGCGCATCCATCATCTCGCCGAACACGTCGAGCTGGAGCTGCGCATGCGCCGCGTTGCCGATGCGCACCGGCTTCGAGGCTTCGTACCCGTCGAGCCAAGGCACTTCCCATTCCCAGAGCCGGCGCTCGCCCGCAATTCCGTACATGATCTGCAGCTGATCGGGACTTCCGGCGGCGGCACGCACCAACCAGTCGCGCCAGGCGCTCGCCTCCTCGGAATAACCTCCGTCCATCAGCGCGAGCAACGTGAGCGTTGCATCGCGCACCCAACAAAATCGATAATCCCAATTTCGAACCCCGCCGATCCGCTCCGGCAAGGACGTCGTCACCGCGGCGGTAATGCCTCCGGTGGGGGCGAACGTCAGCGCCTTGAGCGTGATCAGCGAGCGACGCACGACGTCCGACCAGCGCCCGGCTGCCACGCAACGATTTGACCATTCGACCCAGAATTGCTCGGTATCCTCAAGGGCGGCAAATGGGTCTGGCAGCTCAGGCAGCGGCAGATGCGAGGGCGCGTGCGTGAGCACGAATGGGATGCGCTCGCCCGCCGATACGGTGAAGTCGCTCAACGTGGTGAGATGCTTGCCCCGCAGCGGCACCGGCGTCTTCAGCACAAGCATTTGCGGTCCGGCGATGGCGCGCAGAATCCCATGATCGTAGCGCGTGACCCAGGGAACGGTCGATCCATAATCGAACCGGATGATGAGCTCGCTGCGCATATGAACCCGCCCCTCGATCCCGATGACGATGCGAACGACGTCCGCGGCCTTTCCTCTCGGGGGCATGAAGTCGATCAGGAGGACGCGTCCGTCACGTGTCGTGAACACAGTCTCCAGGATCAGAGTATCGCGGCGATACTGCCGCGACACCTGCGCCCTTTGCTCGGGCGCAATGATCCACCGTCCGTTTTCAGGCTTCCCGAGCAGCGCGGCAAAGCAGCTGTCGGAATCAAATCGGGGAAGACAAAGCCAGTCGATCGAGCCATTGCGGCCGACCAGCGCACCCGTTTCACAGTCTCCTATGAGCGCGTAGTCCTCGATGCGAAGGGGCATGGCAGCCGCGCTCTATGAAGCGCGCTCCAGATCGGTCTTGAGCGCCATGAGAAAGCGAGCCGCCTCGCCGCCGGTGACGACCCGATGATCGAAGGTGAGTGACAGCGGCAGCACGCGCCGCACCGCCGGCTGGCCTTGATGCGCAACGACGCGAGGAGCGATGCGGCCGGCGCCGACGATCGCGACCTGCGGCGGGACGACCACCAGGTTGGCGAAGAGGCCGCCGATCATCCCGAAGTTCGAAAGCGTTATCGTCGCCCCGCGCAGCTCCTCCGGCGGGATCGAGCGCGCTGCGGCATCCGCGCGCATGCGATCGAGCCCCGCGCGCAAATCCTTGGCGTCGCGCTCGCCGACGTTGCGCAATACCGGCACGATCAATCCGCCCTCGAGATCCACCGCGATGCCGACATCGACACGGGCAATCAGTCGCCGCTCCCCTGCTTGTGCGTTGTACCAGACGTTGAGCGAAGGCTCGGCTTTGGCCGCTGCCGCGATCGCATGCACAAGGCGAATGGTAACGTCATCCCCCTTCCTCCAGTCCTCGATATCGGCTTCGTCGGTCACTGTAGTTCGCGCGATCTCGGCATGCGCCGTCGTCATCCGCTGCGCCATGGCGCGCCGCATCCCGCGCAAGGGCTCGGCAGGGCCGGCATCCACCATGCTCTTGGCCGCGCGTTCCACGTCCGCGCGGGTAATGGTGCCGCCGGGCCCGGTGGCCTGCACCAGGTTGAGGTCGACGTCGAGCTTGCGCGCGAGGGCGCGAACCGCTGGCACAACTTGGATCGGGCGAGCGCGTGCGGGCTCGGCGCTGGTTTCGCGCGCGGCCACGCCCTTCTCGCCTCGGTCGATCTCGCCGACGACCGTCCCGGAATCCTCCTGCTGACCTTCCGCAAACTCGACCAGCGGTGCTCCTACTTTCACCACCTCGCCCTTGCCGCCGAACAGGCGGGCGATACGGCCGCTCTGGGGGGAAGGGACCTCCACGACGGCTTTGTCCGTCTCGACTGATACGAGCGGCTGATCGGCCACGACGTGATCGCCCTCGTTGACGTACCAAGCGACGATCTCCGCTTCCTCCAGGCCCTCGCCCAGATCGGGCAGATTGAATTGACGCATGTAGGAATCCCTTCAGACGGATTGGCACGCGGTGCGCGCGGCAGCGACGATGCGGCCGACCGAAGGCATGTAATCCTGCTCGAGGCGGGGAAGCGGCACGACCGTATCGTAACCAGTGACCCGCATCACCGGCGCGAGCAGCGACAACAGCCCACGTTCCGCGATCAGCGCCGCGATTTCGGCGCCGAACCCGCCGGTACGCGCCGCCTCGTGCACGATGACGCAGCGGCCGGTCTTCGCCACTGAAGACAGCACCGCCTCCTCGTCGTAGGGCTTGAGCGTAGCAAGATCGATCACTTCCGCGTCGATGCCCTCGGCCGCGAGCTCCTCGGCAGCGGCAGAAGTCTCCTTCACCATTGCGCCCCAGCTGATCAGCGTCACGTCCCGGCCTTCCCGCAGGACGAAGGCGATATCGAGCGGCAAGGACTCGCCGTCGTCTTCGACGTTGCCTTTGGCGGCCCGGTAAATGCGGGTGGGCTCCAGGAAGATCACCGGGTCAGGATCGCGGATCGCCGCGAGCAGCAGGCCATAGGCGCGTTCCGGCGACGATGGCGTCACCACCCGCAGCCCGGGAATATGGGCGAGCATCGCCTCCGTGCTTTCGGAGTGATGCTCGGGCGCGCGGATGCCTGCGCCGTAGGGAGTGCGCAGGACCATCGGGCAGCTCAGCCGACCCTGGGTGCGAGTGCGAATGCGGGAAGCGTGATTCACCATCTGGTCGATGCAGGGATACATGAAACCCATGAACTGGATTTCGCCGACGGGCCGCAATCCCTGCGTAGCCATGCCGACGCACAATCCGCTGATCAACAGCTCGGCAAGCGGCGTATCGATCACGCGATCGGAGCCGAACCTCTGCTGCAAGCCGGCGGTGGCGCGGAACACGCCGCCATTGACCCCGACATCCTCGCCGAGCACGACCACGTTGGGGTCTTCCTCCATGCCCCGGGCGAGCGCCAGAGTGATGGCTTCGACCAGCGTAACCTCAGCCATCGGACCTTCCTTGGCGCCTGCGTTTGATCTCCTCGCGTTGGCTTTCGTACACCTTGGGGAGCTCGGCATAGAGATGATCGAACATGCTCTCTGGGGCCCGCGGGCCCACTGCGAGATAGCGCTCGACCGCCGCTTCGACGCGCTGCTGGCAGTCCGCTGCGAGCGCCTCCTCGTCCGCCTTGCCCCACAGCTTCTGGCTTACAAGGTAGGAGCGCAACCGGGCGATCGGCTCCTCCTTCCACCGCGCTTGCACTTCCTCTGCCGGGCGGTAGCGCCCCGCATCATCCGCCGTCGTGTGATCGCTCAGCCGGTAGGTCAGGGCTTCGATCAATCGCGGCCCGTTGCCGGCGCGCGCGTTCGCGATGGCATCAGACATCGCGGCGTGCACCGCGATCACGTCGTTGCCGTCTACCTGCTCGCCGGTAAACCCGGCGGCAATGGCTTTCTGCGCCAGCGTCTCGGATGCCGTTTGCAATCTAAGCGGCACCGAAATAGCCCATTGATTGTTGTTGGCAACAAATATGACGGGCAGGTTCCAGACGCCGGCGACGTTCATCGCTTCCCACACGTCGCCCTTGGAGGTAGCGCCGTCCCCGAACAGGCAAACCGCAACCCGCGGCTCTTTTCGCAGCCGAAACACGTACGCGACCCCTGCCGCGTGCGGCGCCTGCGAGCCAACCGGGACGCAGTACGGGAGGTCGTGGGGCGGTCCCGAGGAGCGATTGCCGCGCTCGTCGCCGCCCCAGAACAAAAGGATTTCCTCCATCTTCATGCCGCGCCAGAGCAGCGCCCCGTTGTCGCGGTAGGACGGGACAATGACGTCTTCCTCGCGCATCGCGCTGGCGACGCCGACCGCGACCGCCTCCTGTCCGAGCGAGACGGCATAGGTGCCCAACCGCCCGGTGCGTTGCAGCGACACCGCCTTGAGATCGAAGGTGCGCGTGAGCACCATTCCGCGATAAAGCGAACGGAGCACATCGGCATCCGCTGCGAATGCCGGCAGCTGCCGCAATACCTTTCCGTCCGGGGCGAGATATGCGCGGCGGCGCACCTCGAAGCGCGCAATGACGGGCAGCTCCTGGTTCGCTGTCGGTTCGTCGGTCACGGTCGAATGGCTCTCCGAGAAATCGACAGAGCCTACAGGCAAAGCGCGCATTGTGCATCAGACCGTAGGGCGGGCAAAGGCGCGCGCATCACGGGCCCTATGAATGAGCAAAACCGAGCGCGCGCCATGCCCACGCGGGGCGGGATAGGAGGGCCAAAATGCGAGTGAGCACTGCGCGCGCGACACTTTTGCGCGCTTCGGCATCGCGTCGCCGCGTGGGCACGCCGCGCAAAAGCGCGACCTTGCCCACTACGTCCTAAGCGCGCTTAGTCCATCAGGCGAAAAAGTACACCCACAGCACGCCGAAGGCTATGACAACGCCGACCAGGCTTACGAGCAGCACATAGCGGACGTTATGACCTGTCACGCCCTCGCGGGCTTCCGTCGCACTCTTTACGATCCGTTGCTCGCGCTCGATCATTGCAACCTCCTCGCCATCATTTCAGTCCCGGTTGTTGGCCTTGAAATATGCGATCGATCCGGCCGGCCATAATGAAATCATTCTCGTGCAGCCCCTTGATCTTCTTGGTGCGCAGAGAGACGGTCGCATAGCCCCAGCCGAAACTGATATCGGGATGGTGACCTTGTGTTTCCGCGAGCTCGCCTACTTGCTGGACAAAGCTCAGCGCCTCGCGAAAGTTATGAAAGCGGAAGCTTCTCTCGATGCGGTGCGCATCGTCGCGAAGCTCCCAGTCGGGCACCTGAACGTGGAATCGCTCGACTTCCTCCTGCGTCAGCGGCGGGACGCCGCCGCGGCAGGGCGTGCAGGTCTTCTCCGCAAGATCATCCATCGAGGGTTTCGCCTATCGTGCTCTCGCCCCGCGAGATGCCGCGATTTACCAGGCCCTCGCAAGGCCATTGCCGGCACGGCAATCTCGTATCTGGAACTTTTTCGCAGGCATGTGAGTTCCAAGCGCGGAACAGAAAAGACGGGACTCTTCCAGTCTCCTCCATAGTTGCGGCAAGGGAACCTCGAGGCGCCGCGAGGCGTTGTCATTTTTCAGCGCATCCTAAAACAGGAGGGAACCCATGCAGACCGTCGACGTTCAGGATTACGCGCGTCAATTGCTCGACGCGCACGGTTTCAAGGCGATCGCGGAAGCTGCGCAAAAGGCTTCCACCTTTGAAGCCCAAGGCGACGACAAGCAGGCCCAGATGTGGAGGCGTATTGAGGCGGCGCTGATCGAAATGCGCGGACCGCGCGCAAGCTGACACCTTCGCTGGGAAGAGGTCCGATCTGGTTCGTATTTGCTAAAGGCATCATTCCGGGGCGTCGGTGCAGGGGCGGGTTTGAAACCCGCCCCTACACGCTGGCGAGCAGAGGTAGGCGCCGGCGGTTGGCCATCATCTCCAATTCCTGATATCTGCTGGCGGCGCGTCCCATGGAGATCGCGATGGCGGAGAGCAGGAATTACACCGGCGGCTGCCACTGCGGCGAGGTGCGTTTCGAGGTCACGGCCGACATCAGCAAAGTGGTCTCCTGCAACTGCTCGATCTGCCAAAAGCGCGGCGCCCTGTGGGTGTTCGTCCCGGCTGAAAAGTTTGCGCTGCGTGCCGGCTTGGAGGACCTGAGGGATTATCAGTTCGGCAAGAAGAGCATCCACCATGAGTTCTGCCCGCAATGCGGCGTTGGCGCATTCTCGCACGGGCGCTCCCCGCAAGGTGCGGAGATGGTCGCGGTTAACGTACGCTGCCTCGACGACGTGGATATCGCCGCTGTCGAGTTGGTGGCGTTCGACGGCCGCAGCCTGTAACCGCCTGTGGGATGGGTTAGTGGTACTGCGTCACAAACTACGCTGTCATTCCGGGGCGTCGGCAAGTCGGTTTCACCGACTTGCCGACGAGCCCGGAAACCATAACCCCAAGCAGTAATGTCTGCCACCGCAGCGTAACCACTTT